>ERZ869929.623-NODE-623-length-18263-cov-12.948374_pt1 | contig 18263 bp, 32 predicted proteins | sample MGYA00579312_ERZ869929 | MGnify/ENA primary metagenome ERZ869929 (study PRJEB32216, sample SAMN09231818) | wastewater metagenome | place: USA: Maryland | collected 2016-08-09 | study: EMG produced TPA metagenomics assembly of the PRJNA472060 data set (Reclaimed... | reverse complement strand
GCAGCTGCATGAGCGCCTGCGGATCCTGCGTCGCGGCCTGCTCGAGCGCCATCCGGACCTCCTCGAGCGCGTGAAGCGGCACCTGCGGCTCCTGCGGGCGAATCAGCGAATCCGGGTCCTTGAGGCCCGCCTTGCCGAGCGCCTGCGCCACGAGCTTCGCCTGATCGACCGCCGGGTTCTGGCCGAACATGTTCATCCACGCCATCGCGTCGTCGCGGTCCTGCACCGGGTTGTCCGGCTGCATCGAACCGCCGACGACCTCGAGCTCGAACTCGCCCTCCAGGTCCCCCGGCTCCGCCGTGTACCACGAGTAGCCGCGATCCGTCTCCCCCGGCTTCGGAGCGCCAGGGAACTCGATCGGCCCCGTGATCTTCTGCTGATTCAGCGCGATCCACTGCTGCGCCGTCGGACCGATCACCTCGTGCTCGAGCCGCAGCACCTTGTTCTGGATCCGCACGTTCGCCGCGGCCTGCACCAGCTGCGTGCCCGTCGCCGTCGCCTGCGCGTTCCCCGCGCCGGCCGTCGCGTCGTCAATGCCCGACACGTACTGCATGTCCGACTTGAGCTCGCCCGCCTCGTTATACGAGGACTGCGGAATGTCCTGAATCGGGATCGGGAAGATCAGCGTGCGCGGATCACCGTCGACCGGCCACATCTTCGCGGGACCGAACTCGAAGTCGTTCGGGTCGACCATGCCATCCCAATACGCGAACGGCCGCTGGAGCGCGAGCCGCGCGTTGTCGCGGCGCGACGTGCGGAGCTCGTTCATCTCCTCGTTCAGATCCTCAATCGCCTCCGCCTCACCGATGCCGACCATCTCGTGCGGCACCTTCGTCGGGCGGTAGACGTGGAACGGCAGGCACCCATGCCAGTACGGGTTCTCGCCGCGCTGCACCGGCGCCCACGCGTCGAGCACGGTGATGACCTCGCGGCCGTCGTGGTACTCCCAAACCTCGTGGAGCTTCATCGCGTCGGCCTTGTCGCCGCCCGAGCCGAGCCCCGCCGCCGCCATGCGCTCCTTCCAGACCTCATCGCGGTCCGACGGCCCCGTGCCGCTCACAAGCGTCTGGACGTCGATGCCGTCCGGCAGCGTCCACTTCTTCTGCTCGATCATGTCGCGCACGTACTTCTCGTCGCGCCAGGACCGATGGAACGCGTACCGCAGCGTCTCCGACGAATCCGCGAGCGGATCCCACAGGAAATCGAACGGGTCGAGCGCCTGCGCCATCGGCCCGTTGAACTCCACGACGTCGCGCGGCTTGCCCGCGATGTGCGTCGCGGCGCCCATCTGCGGCGCGGTCGCCTCCTCCAGCGTGATCTTCGACCGCGACCGCTTCTCCCACCACGTCTTCTGCGCGCCGAGCCCGTAGATCAGCCCGTCCTTCGCGACGTCCTGCGTGATGAGCGGATAGCCGATCCGCTGCTGCTGCACCTCGAGCAACGTGCGGTGCCGATCAGCGTTGTCCTCCCACCGCCGCTCGCGCGGCTTCACGATCATCGTCGGGTTCTGCGACAGCATCCGCGGCAACGTCGTCTCGATCGTCGCGAACACGTACGGGATGAACATGAGCTCACCGAACTGCCGCTGCGCGCCCCGCCACACGTCGTCCTGATCGTTTCGCGTGCGCGCCGTCACCCGGTCGCGCTTGAACGCCGTGTAGCTGCGGTAGAGCCGGTAGAAGTGCTCGAACCGCGGGCGGTGAAGATCGTGCTGCTTCTTCGCCTCGTGCCACCGCTTGCAGACCGACTCCACAAGGTCGCGGTCCTCCGGCGTCAGGTTGTCCTTCGAGCTCACGCGGGCTCACCGGCCGCGACGATCGACGACCCGTCCGGCTCCGTCGACAGCAGAAGGTCCGCGTCGTCCGCCCACTCGTCCGCCTCGAGCGCGTGCTCGCCGGCGGGCGCCGCCTCGTGCTGATGGGGCTCGTCGCGCGGCAGCCGCTCCAGCGGCGCGAACGCCTTCCACTCCACGATCACGCCGACCGTCTCGCCCAGCAGCACGCCAGGGGGACCGCCGGGGATCTCCACGCGCTTCGACGTCACCGCGAGCATCCCGCCTACCGTGTCGAGCGTCGCGAGCAGATCGACTAGCAGCTGCTCCGCACGCTCGCGGTAGTGGTAGACGTTGCCGTCTTCATCCGCTTGGTTCTCGATGATGAACGTCCTGCTGGCCCCGCTGCTCACGATCTCACGCCTCTCAGGTGGTTTCCACGACCGCGGGCGATGATGCCCGCCAGAGCGGTCAGAACGCGCTCATGCGGCCGTCGAGGATCGCCTTCTTGTTCGCCTCCACCCACTCCGCGTACTCCGTGTCCCACGGCTTGAGGATCGACGGGTGCAGCCGCTCGTGCTCCTCGTGGATCACCTGCTCATGCTCCGCGGCGCACTTCCTGATGTGCTCGATCTTGTTGCGCTCGTCCTCGCCCCCGAAGAACGGGTGCAGGCAGAGCTCACCGTTGCCGACCGGGACCGTGCAGACCGACGCGGGCTTCACCCCGAACGTCTTCTTGTCGATCTCCGCGACGACCGCGAGCTCGCGCTCCGGATCGTCAAGGTCCGCCTCGCGTTGGTCGTACCCCGTGCCGGGGAGGATCAGCTTGCGGCGGTTCTTGTCGCGCTCGCTCATCGGTACGCCCAGCCGTCGACCGGCCGACGCGCGAAGAACGCCCGGATCCGCACCGACGCACGGTCGCGCTCCGAGCCCACCTGCACGTCGTAGCGGCGCCCGCCCCACAGCACGAGACGGGCGCGATAGCGCCGCCGGCGAGCCTTGTCGATCAGTCCCATGCGCCAACCTTACGCCGCGTCGATGACGACCTCTTGCGCTCCACCGGGTCCCGCGGGATCGGGGAGGACTGCGCGACCACCTGCGCGATCATCCACGCCATCAGCCCATCCGACAGCTTCCCCGGCTCCGGCTGCGACCGGCCGCGCCTGTCCCGCACGTAGGAGAGCATCTGCTGCGCCACGAGCCGCGAGACGATCCCGTCCGTCCCCTCCCGCAAGAGCTCCACGCCGCGGGCTTCCATCATCGGCTTCGTCCGCGCGTCCGTCGAGAACCCCAGCCGGTCCACCGGATCGGACATGCGCTCCGCCGGATCCTCCCGCCGGAACACGCGCGGATAGTGGTACTTGCGCCCGAGCCCGTTCGCGACCGGGATCCCCCAACCGCCCGTGATCTCCGGCGCCAGGATCGCGCGGTTGAAGAACAGGCCCGCGAGCACCGCCTCGTGCGTCAGCACGTCCACGTCCGCCTGCGAGTCGTACAGCGCCACCATCCGCAGCGAACGGTGATCGATCATCACGATCGCGTGCCGCGCGAGCGCGCCCTCGTTCTCCTCGCCGCTCATCACGTCGATGCCGCCCACGTAGCGGCCCGCCGGCGTCGGCCTGCCCTTCTCGTCCTCCCCCTCCGGCGTCGGGCGCTGCCACAGCAGCCAATGCGCGGGCACGTCGTCCTCGAGCTTGCGCTTCGGAACCCACTCCACCGCCAACGGGAGCTCGAGCGTCTCCCCGCGCGGCAGCCGAACCGTCCGGAACTTCGTCGCCCGGAACGCGCCGCGAGCAGGACCGGGATGCTCCGCCGTCGGCATCACCGGATCGGTCTTCTCGCACCGGCGCAGCACCGGCGACACGAGCTTCGCGGGGAACACCCGCCGCCCGGACGACAGGAACGCCTCCTCCGCCGTCGACGGGTACTCCTGATGGAACTGATCCACGTCCCCGTTGCACTTCGCGGGGATCGCGTAGCGCCGCCACTTGAGGCACTCCAGCGTCACGCGACGCACGTCCTTCTCCGACGCTCGCGGCCAGCCCCACTCCGCCTCCCACTCGCGGATCTTCTCCGGGATCAGCTTCGCGAGCTCCGGCTCATCGTCCCCGTACTTCCCCGTGCCGATCGACGCCTCGAACTGCTGCATCTCCGCCTTCGACCCGAACGCCAGCCGGTAGGACGGCTCCTCGAACCACGGAGTGAAGATCGCGAGGTACCCCGACTCGCCCGCGACCGCCGCGTCCCAATCGTCCTTGAAGTGATTGTGCCCGTTCGCGGTCGACTCCTCGAGGATCATCGAATCCGGATCGTCCGGCACCGCGTTCTTCAATGCCAGCTTCGTCGCCGCCCCGCGCTCGCCCTTCCAATGCGCGACCTCGGAGAGATGAAGCGTGCGGATCGTCATGCCGCGACCCGCATCCACTTCCGTCGCGGTCGAAACCTCCACCGTCGAGTCGAGCCCGAAGTCGCCCGCCAGCCGCAGGTGCCCCGCCGGCTGCCCGAACTCCATCATCTTCTCGCCGCGGCCGTTGCGCTGCGCGCTGATCTCCGGCCGAATCTCCAGCGGCAACTTCGACCACATGAACCGGCCGATCCCGAAGATCTCCCCGACCGCCTTCGTCCCCTGCGCCACCACCAGCGCGTAGTGATGCGGCGTCAACGTCGCGCGCTGAATCACCAAGCCCTGCGCCTGCGTCGAGTTGTGGGAGACGAACCCGTCGGCGATGTACGTCGAGCGGTCGGTCTGCAGGTCGATCATGCGCCGCACGCCGAGCGGCTCGATTGCCACGACGCGCGCCCATCCCTTGCCGCCACCTGGGAGCCGCTTCCCGTCCCACCACGCGTCCGCGCCGACGCGCGACGGCCGGGTCTGCCCGAACAGCCGGAACAGATCGTGCGCGCGGTGGACGACGATCCGGCCCACCGTCGAGTCCTTGAACTTCGACGACCCCGCCGGCCGCACGTCCTCGTCTTCGCGGAACGTGATGCCGCGATAGGCGAGGTACGCCGCGGCACGGTCGTACACGGCGCCGGGAACCTGCGTGATCGTCAGATCCAGCCCGCCCGCGGGCTTCGAGCGGAAGCAGCCCTCACCGTCGATGATGCCGCCGAACCAGCCGTCCTCGTAGGTCGGCTCGTCCCACGGCTCCGTGATCTTGCGGATCGGCTGCCCGACCTTCATGTTGTCAACGCGGATCCAGCGCGTGTCCGTCGCCCCGCTCCGCCGAGACAGGAACCGATGCTGGCCGGTCGCGATGAGCGTCTGCCCGTTGTCCATCCGCAGCCGGAACGCGGGCTCAAGCACCTCGCACTTCGCCTGCACGACGCCGCGGCGCATACAGCGCGCACCGCCCTTGCCGGCGACCGTCTGCTCGTCCACCGCGACGATCTCCTGCCCGACGCCGATCGCGTCCAGCGTCGTCCAGCGAAGGTCCGCCGTCAGCACCCGCGTCTCGGGGTCCAAGCAGAACCCGACCTTGCGGGCCTTCACGATGATCGCCCGCATCGGCAACCCCGCCGCCCGCTGCGCCATCAGCCCACGCGCCATCCGCAACTGCGGCGCCTTGAGCTCGAACGGGACCTCCTCCCCGTTCGCCGCCACGATCCGCAACGCCCGCGGCGGGTAGGACTCGAAGTCCTCCCGCAGCTTCGACGCCGTCGCCGCCACTACTCCTCCGTGCGCTTGGGATCCCGACCGACCCGCACGACCCGCCAGCGATACGGACCGCGCTCCGCCCGGATCACCCGGTAGTCGCACATCGGATTCGCCCGCTCATACGTCGAGCACGCCGACCGCGCCCGCCGTCGCAGGAAGTGATGCGACACGACCGCGCGAACGACCATCACTTCTTCTTCGCCGCAGCCGGCTTGCGCGCCGCCTTCGGGGACTCCACGCGGTCGATGACGTCCCCACCGGGACCCACCACCGTCACGCCGCCACCCGGCTCACCGACCGCCACGACCGCGAGCTCGCCCTCCGCGCCCACATCGAACGCGACCTCCCCGCCCTGCTCATCGCGAGCCACGTACCCACCAGCCCCCAGGAACCGCAACCCCAGGTCCGACCCGTCGACCGGAGCGTTCACCTGCGAGATCAGATCGACCCCGCCACGAAACACCCTGACCGCCCCACCAGCAGCAACAGACACGACCGCCTCCTCAATAGATGACCCGCCCATCATGCCCCGTCCCTCGGAGTGAACCGCCTGACATGCCACGCGCGGCACTCGCCGCACCACCGCGGGAACACTCTGAACGGCGACCCACCCCGTTTACCGAGCCGAGCCATCCGCATCGCGGTCACAGCCCGCCGATACGCCACGAACCACACGACCTCCTCGCCAGGGACACGGCAGCCCTGCCACACCCGCGGCCTCACGACTTCCCCCCGAACCGCGCAAGCGCCGGCGACCGCCCCAACGGAGCAAGCCCAGCCCGCACCCGCCGCTCATCCGCCTCACCCAACCCCGGACCCGGCACCACCCTCGCCGCAGGCACCACCTGAGCCGACGGCAACGCATCCTCAGGAACCACCCCGCCAAGCACCCCCTCCATCACCCGCCTCACGAACCCGCCCCGCGACTCACCGCCCCTCGCCAAGTCGATCATCCGAAGCCAGTCATCCGAAGCCCTCATCTCAAAACGCGCCATGCCGGACATTGTACGGAAAACGTACGGGTAGGGGAATCGACACACACGCATGGGAGGGAGCCCATACGCAGCGGGTCCCATAAACGCGGTCGCCAGGGGGTGCCGGGGGGTGCGGCTCGACGCCCGATGAACGCTGGCGATCCGCCGATGCGCGGCCGTATACCTTCCCCCGTGCAAAGGTCCCCCCATCCGTCTAGACGCCCCATTCCCGCAGGGGATAGAGCCCGCCCACGTAGGCCCGATGCTACCCGCAGGCAGGGGCGCAGCTGCTAGGCCCGGAGACGCCGGGAATCCGTCACGCGCGGGGAAGCCGGACCTCCCGCACCTTCCCCCTTCCTCCCGTCCCGCCCGATCCTCCCCACCTTGCGCGCCGTGGCAGCGCGACCGTTCCCGTTCCCCTTGTCCTGCTAGTGGGTTCTCCTGCCGCGGGCCTATCCCGTCTAGACGATCGGTCGCGGGCTCGCCGGCGCTGCTCCGGTGATCTCCGCCGCGAGTGTCCCCGCGTTGTCCCCCGTGGTCGTCTCCCCCGGCGCGGGCTCATCCGGCCGCGGATCCGGTAGCCCTGCCTCGCGGGAGAGCTTCACAAGTTCCCGCAGCATCGCGGCGCATTCGCGGATCTCGCCCGCCGATGGTTTGTTCTTCGCACCGCGCTGCGCGCGAACCTCGAGCCGTCGAACCTCGCGCTCGCCGACGTCCACGAGTCGCGCGGCCAGGATCGCGCCGGCGTTCCTTCCCCCCGCGGCGATCGTCTCCGCGCGGCGGCGCTTGCGACCCTCGCGGGCCACGTAGTCGCGGAAGGTCCCGACGTTTCCCTCGAACGGGTCTAGACGTTTCCCGTCCGGTCCCTCGAGCGTGCCTGCGGTCGCGTGCCGCATGGCTTCCGGGACCGATACGCGGCGCGGTCCGTCCAGGCATGTCCAGATCACCGCGGCTATCTGCGCTTCGCTGTAGCGGCGATCTCCGATGCCCATAGCGGGCAATGTAGGCGCGAGTGTGGACGCTGCGCGGGCAGGGATTCGTCTAGACGCGACGTATCCCCTTGACACCGTGACCGATGGTCTGTACCGTCCGTCGCGTCGAGTCATGTACGTACAACGGAAGGACGGAACGATGACCATCGCAGAGACGGAACGCCGACTGAGCACTACTGACGTCGCCAAGATCATCCGCGGCGAGTTGCGCGCGGGATTCCCCGGCGTCAAGTTCAGCGTCCGCAGTAAGTCCTACGCGGGCGGATCGTCCATCGACGTCGGATGGACCGATGGACCGACGACCGGCGAGGTTGACGCCATCGTGAAGCGCTATGAGGGTGCGACCTTCGACGGTATGCGCGACCTCAAGGAGTACCGCGATCCGACGCTGCTCGCCAACCCGGACGGTAGCTACGAACACGTTAGCTACGGCGTGGACTACATCCTCACCCATCGCACGATCGGCACGGAATGGCGCGCTGAGATCGGCGCCATGATCGCGGCGGCGACCGGCGAGCCGTGCAACCTCGCGGACAATCAGTCCCCGAGCTGGAATCACCGCTACGCCGCCGATGCGTTCGGCGGCACGTACAGCGAGGAGGGCGCCCCGCGCATCGTGCCGTTCGGCGGCGGGCACCTGGAGTACGCGGGAACGATCATGCACCGCTACGCGCAGCGGGTTAGCCGCCCGGTGTCCTGATGCTGCGCGGGCTCACCTTCGCCGCGGAGTGTTGGGGTATCGCCGCCGTCGTGCTCGCGTACCCCGTCCATGTCACGCGGCAGGAGAATCGCAGGCGCCAGCCCTAGCGGGTTCGGCCGCGGCGCTCGCATCGGAAGGTGCGAGCGCGGCGAGCGAACAGCTACCGGAGACACGAACCGATGACCGACCCATCCCTCACCCTCGCGGGCGCCGCCATCCCCAAAGCGCCGCAGGAGCTCAGTAAGCGCGGCGGGCAACGCAAGTGCGAGTGCTTCTCCTGCGGCGAGTGCGCGGGCTACTTCTCGCGCGCCGCCATCCGGGACGGCCGTCTCCCGCACTGCTACTGCGGCGCCGGCGTGCTCGTGCCATCGGTCCTCGAGGATTGCGCAGAGCTCGCGCCCGACTCCCTGCCGCGCCATCCCCTAGCGGCGCTCGAGCAGGAGCGGCAGGAGCGGCGCGCCATCCGCGAGAATCGCTCGCAAGGGCACGTCCACCAATGCCGCGCGTGTTCCAAGTTGATCGCCCATCCTCGCGCGGAGTGCTCGTGCGGGTTCGATAACGGCGCGGGCGCCTACCGGGAAGGTGCGTCCTACGCGCCCACCGCACGCGCGGCCGTCACCGTTCCCCCGCTCGCCCACCTTCTCCCGTCCACCCGTGCCGAACGCGCGCAGTACGAACGCGAGCGCGCCGCGGGCGCAGACCTTCCGTTCTAGAAAGGACCGAACCATGCCCGAACCATCCGACCGAATCGCCGCCTACCGGCAAGCGCTCGCCGCGGCGCCCGACGATATGACCGCGCTCCGCGCATTGTGGGCCGCGGATGACGCCCGCGACTCCGCCGAACCATTCGACTGGAACCACGCCCCGGACACCGCGGATACGCGGCCCGTCGCAGAGTGCCCGCGCTGCGGGACGCTCACAATCCGCGAGGAGGGTCACGCGGCACCCTGCGCGGTCTGCGCCGACACCACGCGGGCCAACCCGCACGGAACGGCGCCCGGGCCCGCAGAACGGCTTTTTGAGCCCGCGCCCGCTCCCATGCCCGGGCAGATCATGGGCCGATGGGACCCCTACCAGTAGGGCACACCGAGCTTTCGACCACCAGCAACCCAGAAGGGACACAACCCCATGCCGCCACTCGTCCGAGCCCTCGCGGGCATCGCCGGCGTCACATTCGTCTGCACCGCGATCACCATGACCAGCAGCACCGCCGCGCTCGTGTTCGCACTCGCGGGCGCGGCCCTCATCCTCACCGCCATCGGAAGGAGCCCCAACGCATGACCAGGGACACAGACCCCGACGACCCGCGGTGGATCATCCGCCGCCGCGACAACACGACCACCAACGGGAAGCCGAACCCGCCGCACACCTACGTCACCGGACCGCACATCGGGACGAGTCTCGACCGCGGCATCTACTCCAGCACCGACGACCCGCACGAGGCAAGCACGTTCGCCCGCGCGGATGCAGACCACCTCGTCCGCACCAAGTGGCGCGGCCTGCACCCCGAAGTGCTCCCCGCACCCCCCTACGACCCCGCCGACGACTGATGCGCGGCCCCGACGTCTACGGCCCCGCCGAAGCCTGCCAGCTGCTAGGGATCTCACGGCAGCGACTCCACGAGCTACGGAAGGGGGACACATTCCCGCCCGAGACGCGGCTCGAGATCGGCGCGGTCTTCGACGGCCCCGCGCTGCGCGCCTACGACAAGGACCGCCGAGCACCCAAGAAGGCCCGCGCAGTCCGCATCCTCGCCAGCTACCGCAAGACCGGCGCCGTCAAGACGACCGCCCGCAACCTCGGCATCAACCATCAGACCGTCCGGCGCGTGCTGCGCGACCTCGGAGAACCCCTCCCCGCCGACCAGGGACACAACCCCGTGCAGCTACCCGTGACGATCCGATAGGGCACACCACGCCCGGAGCAGTCAGAGCGCCCCGTTCACGCGGGGCGCTCGTCGTTCCCAAAGGCCGACCACCTACGCGCGGGCTTTCCTTCTCGCGTAGTTGCGTCGGCATCGTTCGCGGTTGCACGCGAGACAGACGCGGGACCCCCGCGCGTTGACGTGCGTATTCGCCGCGTCGAACGGATGCCCGCGGCGACACGCCGTGAGCCTCGCGTTGACGGCTGCCAGCGTGTTCCCGCGCAGGGTGTTGATCTTGCTCGTGACCGGCTCGAGGTGGGCGGGGTTCACGCACCGCGGGTTGCGGCAGAGATGGTCGATTGTAAGGCCGGCGGGGATCGGTCCGACGAACCACTCGTAGGCCCACCGATGAGCAAACACCTTCGCCTGATCGTCGTCCCGAAACTGCCCGTACTCGCCGTCGCGCGTGCTCGCAGTCCAGACCCAGCAAGTGTGCGTCATCCGCACCTTCGGCCAGAAGCGTTCGATTGCCGGCGTCCGTGGTCGTCCCATCGGCGGATGGTATTCATCGCACCAGATGGAACCCAAAAGCACGATGCCTTCCCCACTCCCTCATCCGCTTGACCTTGACAAACAGCCGCCACTCCAGAATCCCCGTCCACGACACGCAGTCGAAGATCCCGAGCCGAGCCGCGGTCGAACACGGCAGATCCACCGCTCGAGGCAACCCGCCGACCGGCCCGCCACCCGACCCCCAATCCAGCTTCCGCACCACGACCTCGCGGCCCCGATAGCGAACCGTGATCCTCGTCCCCGGCGCCAGCCCGCCCATCAGCGTCCCGTAGGGCGCCCCGAGCTCCGCGAACCCCTGCCCACCGCACACGTTCCCCCACGCGCCAGGACACCCGTTGTAGACGCTCGCACCCGTGGTATGCCAAACATCTGCGCGGGCAGAACCCGCCGTGAGAAGCAGCGTCATAACCGCGGCACACACCACCCGTCGTCCCATCAGTTTCTCCTCAGCAGTTGGTAGATCCCTGCATGGCAAGGCCAGCCCCTGGGAGGTAAGAAACCTCGCAGGTAGCTGGCCGTCACGTTCAGCACTCGGTGAGTCCCGCACGTCTCGGCCGGTCACCCTCAGCGTCGTCAGCGCGGGTCACGGGACGCCCCGCTACTCGCTCTACACGCTTCATCGGGCTACCACGCCCCTGCCGCTCCTCACCTGTCGGGAGCGGCCCGCTTGACTACCCCTCACTGACCGGCTTACGGGGTGCGCCGGGAAGGTGTCAGGCGCGCTAGGTATGCTCACCGCTCTCGTTCATGGCTGTCCGGGAATCTAGACGCCGCATCGGACGCCCGGTGCGGCGTCTTGCGTTCCGGCTCACAGGAGAACCCCCTGCGCGAGCCGCTGCACGGCGATCTCGCAGTAGCGCTCGTCCACTTCGATGCCGACAGCGCGGCGACCAAGAGACTGTGCAGCGGCGAGCGTCGACCCTGATCCCATGAACGGGTCGAGGATCACACCGAGCGGGCACTTCTCGATCAGCAGTCGCAGCAACGGCACGGGCTTCTCGTGCGGATGCACCCGCCCGTTCTTTGCCATCGCCTGCACCGGCGCGACGCGGAGCACGTTCGACGTCCGCGGCCCCGAGAAGCCGCGCCCGATCACATAGACCTCTTGGTCACTCGGCTTCCACGGGACCGACAGGTCGCCCATGCCGAGCGCGCCCTTCGTGTCCCAGATCAGGCGAGTGTGCGTACCTGCAGGTCGCGGGCGCTTCCAACTGCCGAAGACAAGCGCGGGACCATCCCACGCGGCAAGCACGCCGTCCCGCAGGCTCGTGTCCTCGTCCCCCGCGATGCTCGCGGCCATCGACACGCGCCGCGCGCCCGACTGGTACGCGATGCCGTAAGGCGGATCGGTCACGAGCACGTCGGCCTCTACGCCCGCCAGAAGGTCGCGGCAGTCCCCGTGGTAGATCGTCACGCCGTCGGCCTCGTAGTAGGGCTTCACGTCGCCACCATCGGGAACCCCTCGAGCAACGCCTCGCGGATCATCTCGACCGTCAGCCCGACACACGCCCCCGCGCAGTACACGAACCCGCGGCCGACCGTCAGCCACAACACGTCCTGCTCCCACGCCTTGCGGCCCACGTCGCAGCGCAGCGCGCACACCGGGCACTTCCACCGCCAGCCACCATGCTCGAACGACAGACCCGCGGACAACTCCCCCGCAGGCAGGCAATACGCGTTCAGCGCGGCCGACAACTTCCCGTGCTCGATCGTCGCGCGCCACCGATCCACGAACCCGTCGAACTTGACCTCGTTCCGGCAGATGAGCTCGAGCTCGTCATACCGCTTCCCGTTCTCCGCCACGAACGCATCGAAAGCCGCGCCGTCGATCGCGCGCAACACGTCCACCAGGGAATGCCCCGCCTTGAGCCGCGCCTTCACCGCGTTCGCGCGCTCCGTCCCCAACTTCGCGCGGGGATGAGCGCACCGCCGGCGCCAGTAGTCGAACGCCTGCTGGATCTCCGGAGCGAAGTCCGTCCCCACCGCCTTGTCCTCCAGCAGCTTCCGGAGCTCCGTCACCTTCCGGCGCTCGACCCGCAGCGACGCCTCCGCGTTCTGCAAGTCGATGCCGATGAGCTCCACGCCGCGGGTCAGCCGCGCAACCTCCGCGGTCAGCCGGTCGATCGTCTCGTCTGGCGGCTCGAGGGATCCCTGCGCGCTCACGACGCGGCCTCGTAGTCCATCACGCGCCGCCCGATCCACTCCGCGATCTGCGGGACGAGCGCGTTTCCCAGGCTTCGCAGACGGTCCACCCGAGCGGGAACCCCATGAGCCACTCGACCCACGTCGGGTTCAACTGCCCACCATTCGCCGGCGGACCCTCTGGGCTCACGGCCACGGCCAGCGGCGGAATCCGCTCGCTCCCCGCCTCCTGCGAGGCCGCCCCCCGCTTCACCTTGAGGTAGCTCTGAGCGTCCCGCGCCACCGGCGTCGGCCACGAGGGTTCCCGCACCTGCACCACCCCGGCCAGCCCCGACCGATCCGCGATCCGCTGATAGTCCGTGTTCGGCCCCGTGTCCTTGTGATCCCGAGCCGTAGGTGTCGGCCACATCGCGACCGCGCGCAGGATCTCCGTCCGGTTCATCCCCGATGAGCGAAGGCCGCTGCATGGGCGCGGTGTCGGCAGCGGCTTCAGGAAGTCCCGCGGCTCCCGGCCGGCGCTCCGCATTGCCCGCGCCTTCGTGTTGCTCGCCTCCGGGGTAGGCAGCAATCCAGACGCGGTCCCTCTGGTGAGGGGCGCCAACGGCGCTAGCCGGAATGCAGTCCCACTCCGCGTCATACCCGAGCGCGGCCAAGTCCCCGAGAACTCGTCCCATTCCTCGAGCAAGGAGAGCTGAGACGTTCTCCACGATGACGTATCGCGGTCGAAGCTCGCCAACGAGACGGGCGTACTCCGACCAAAGACCCGAGCGCGCCCCGGCGAGCCCGGCTCCGGCTCCGGCGTAGCTGAGATCCTGGCAGGGGAATCCTCCGCAGAGGACGTCAACGGGTTCAACATCAGTACCTCGCAACTCGCAGATATCGGGGTAGCACGGCACGCCCGGCCAGTGCTTCGCCAGAACGTGCTGGCAGAACTCGTCCTGCTCGCAGAACCACGCCGTCTCGAACCCGCCCGCACGCTCAAGGCCCAGGTCGAAACCGCCGATGCCAGCGAACAGAGAACCGACGCGCAGCGCGGTCACGACGCCGGCGGCAGGAACGCGAACGCACCCTCCGGCAGCAGCACCGCCGCCTGCGCCCGCGACGCATCCCGAATCTGCTCCACCGTGTAGCCCGCCAGCAGCGCATCCGAGAAGCGCCGCTCGAGATCCTCACGCCGGTCCGAACCCGCCTCCGGCACCGCCGTCCCCGTCAGGCCCGCATGGAACCCCAGCCACGCGGCGAACCCCTCCGGCTCACTCGCATGGTGCCACCGATCCGAGCTCATGCCGCCACCTTCCGATCCCGCGCAGCGTTGTAGTTCGCTTGGCAGGCGAACCGTTCCTCTAGTGACACCCCATGCTCCTTCCGATGATTCCCGTACTTCGGTGCCGATCATCCTCTCCCTGCTCGCGGACGGAAACGTGCGGTCCCGCAAACACGGGGAGAAACGAGAGCCGCCCGCCTCGGCTTGCGCGGAGACGGGCGGCTGGGAAGGACGGCGGAAGGGTGTCGAGCCACCGCTGACCGCCGCGAACACTACCACCGCAGCGGACGGAATGGTTCCCTACGCAACCATCCTGCTCGCCGCGACCTCGCGGACCGCCACGCACACCCCGATCGCGTCCGCCTCATCATGCGCCGCCGACTGCCGCGGACACTTCTCGCCCTCCGCAGGCTCGAGCCCGTCACCGCACGACGAGCAGCCGCGCGGAAGCCCATGCACCCGCCGAGCCCACGACAGGATCGCGGGCTTCGACGCCCGCCCATGCCCCACGCTCCGCGCCTTCCACGTCCCCGGCGGCAGCATCTCCACCACGCACTCCGCCGGCGCGACCAACCCCACCGCCGCCAACACGATCCCGACCATGTAGAACGACTGCGGATGCACCTTCGACATGCTCGACGCGAACGGCTGCTCCACCCCGACAAGCGACGGCCGCGGATGCGCGGTCAACCACGGCACGAGCGCCTCGAGCGCCAGCTTGAGCCGAACATGCGGCTCGCCCTTCGCCAACTCCAGCAGACCCACAGAAACGCCGCCTCCCGCCTCCGCCTGCACCGCGAGGGCAACGCGTCGCGTGCTCACGTCCAAGCCCCACACAGCGCCCGGAACGCTGCTCCCAGGATCGAACAGGCGATCCTCGGTCATTGGCCCCGCCTGCGCCGCCCCTGCCCGTAGATCCGCTCAAGGTGATGCTCGAGCCCGAGCTCCGCGGCGAACTCCCGCGCCTGCAACGGCACCGCCCGCAGCGACGGCACCACCGCCCGCCCCTCGATCGCGTCATGGTGGAACCGGCGCACGATCACCCCGTTCCGGCCGTCCATCAGCAACGCGTCCAGCGACCGCCGCTCGAACGTCACGGTGTCCGTGAGCTCGACGTCCGGATTGAACCGCACCGGCACACCCTCCGCCCGCCCGTCGAACAGCACCACGCCGCCAGGGAACTCCCGCTTGAGCAGTTGCTTCGGCAGGACATGATGAGCGTCCACCGCCACCGACTCCCGCCCACACCGCTCCCGCTCGTCCGGCTGCACCACGCACCCCCAACAGAACCCCGACGGGAACCGGCCCGCCACGTTCGCGAGGAACTCCGAATAGCTGTACGTCACCGCCGACGCTCCGCCCGCAGCAGATCAGCGTGATACGCGGCGAGCTCCGACGGCTCACCCACCAACACGCGAGCGACCCGCCCACCGAACCGCGCCGGCGACACGCGCTCCGAGAACCGCCGCACCGCCCGAGCCCGCTCGAAATACCCGCGCACCCGATCCATGTACTCCTGCATGTCCGCGATGACGCTCATGGGGTGTTTCCTTCATCGCCACCAGAAACGACGCGATGGGCCACGTTCACGGCCTCCACATCCCACATGTCGGACCTACCGGCGCCAAAGTAGGCAGCGGCGCGCTGCGCGAGGGTCTTACGTGCCATCGTTGGTTCCTCCGTTCGGGAACACCCCAGCCAACGCGAGGACCCCGGCAATGTCCGCCTGCGTCCGGTCGAGCATTTCCTTCTGACAGCGGATCGCTCGCGCCACGTCGCTCATCGACTCGATCCAGTAGGAGCCGTTCGATGCGATCGTCAGACCGCGCCCATCGGTGAACACAAGCGTCTTCGTGCCGGACGCTATGTCGCGGCGGTTCGGCGGGCAGGCATCGAACAGCACGCCGATGACCTCCTGGCCGACGAACTCCGAGAAGCACTCACGGGTGTTGCTAGCTAGCATCGTTGGTTCCTCCGTTCGGGAAACGACGAGCGAGAGCCTCGGCAACGCCGGCGAGCGACGCGGTTCCGAACTCCAACTCCTCGGCGTTCAGTCGGGCCTCCGGGATGCCGTACAACTCCTCGACGGCCTCGACGGTGCCGAGCCATTCCACGATCTCTGCGGTGCTGGCATCCACCGCAGCCACAACCGCAGCCTCAGCATCAGCGAGCAGGACCACGTCACAGCGACCCCACGGGCCATGCTCGCGCAGGACACGGTGGTTCGGCTTCATCGACTTGCCCCGCAGCCGTTCGATGGCTCGGTGACACACCCTCTCAGCCATTGTCTGTCGCCCCCTCGTGAACCATGCCGTCCACGACGACCGAGAACGTCCGCTTACCGTCCCCCGGGTGGTCGCGGTCGGCGTAGACCGTCCGCTGCGGGGTGATCTCGATACGCGGGTCCGGGCCAAGATAGTCGAGACGCTCCATCACAAACGCCAAGGCGTCGGTCAGGCTCTCGACGGTCGTGGCGAACCGGGTCGTCACTTCTACGGGCGCGTCATTCATCGGGTCGGTCCTCCCCATCGGAACCAGCGGACACGGGATTGCGCGGCGGATCGTCGCCGCGCCAGCCGCACACCCACACCGGGATCGCCTCCGGGTGCAAGCGGTGAACGAACTCCCACCGCGGGCAGTCGTCCTCAAAATAGAGGACGCTCTCGTCCCAATCGCCGGGCACCTCATCGGGCGCGAGGCCGCGAGCGTCGTGCGCCTCCCACTCGCCCTCGGAGCGGTTCTCGACCCACCACACGTACAGGTCGGCGCGGGGCAGCGTCCGCATGTACCGCTTCCAGACGCGCGCCTCAACCAACGGCTCGCAGGCGTAGCGCGCGAAGTCCGCGCGGGCCTTGTCGCGGCTCACGTTGCGGGCGTCGCGGACGCTGCCCTCGCCCGCGTCATCCCAGCCGCTAGCCGCCCAGCAGCAGTCGTCGGGGCGGATCGTCACCGTGTCGCTCATGTGTCTGTCTCCGGCTTCTCGGCAACGGGGCAACTTCCGCACGGCGTCCCGTACTCAGAGAAGCAATGAGGGGCGCGACAGCCGTTGCGTGGGTCTGGGGTAGCAGCGGCACGACCAGCGGCAAACCCCTCTGCGTAGCCTTCATCCCAGGCGGTGTGAAGTTCGTAGTGCATCGTGTCGCTGGCGTTGGGGTACGGGTTGTCGCTCATGTGTCTGTCTCCCCATCGGAACCAGCGGACACGGCAACGAGGTCCGCTTCGGTGAACCCGTCCGTGAAGTCGCCCTCGGGCCGCGGGATGCCGAAGTGATCGTGCAGCAGGTTGATCTCGTCGTGTACGTCGCCCAGGTTTTCGGCCAGCATCAGGCCGCGAAGCACGCGGCGCGGATGTGTGCGCGGCAGATCGTTGAAGTCGCTCATGTGTCTGTCTCCGGCTCGTTCACGGACGACGCCCAGCCGTCCACCTGCTTCTTTTCCCAGCGCGTCATCTCGGGCTTCTCCGGCGGCTCGTTCACGGGAAGCAAGGCGGACACGGCACGTTTGCCTTGCGACGCCTCCGCCATCACCTGCTCGCGGATCAGCGGGTACACCGCGTACAACGCATCGCCCAAACACTCCCGCCACGCCTGCTCGCTGGTAGACCCGCTGATGAAGGCGTCGTCAGCTACGTCGATCATTCGCTCGCTGATCGGGTCGGATGGCATGAGTGGCGGCTCCACGAACTCGCTATCGGGAATCGGCGTCGCTGCCTCCGGGTCGTTGAAGCGTTGGAACCCAACCCCGCCGCAAACCCTGCACGGATGCAGGTCTGCCGTCCGGCCCGTCCCGCGGCACCACAGACACGGAGAGGACACCTTGATCCACAGGTCAATCACCACACGGGCGTCACGGATCGCGCCTTCCCTCATCTGTGGCTCAAGGTCCATCCACCCCGGCTCGCGTGGCGTCCGGTTGCGGGCGTAGAGCAGGCGGGCGACCGTCTCGACCGCCTCCTCGAAGTAGTCCTGTAGCTGACTGCTCACGTCGTCTCCCTCGGTTCGTTGGTATCACGGGCAGCGCCGACGTTCCACGGCTCCCACGCCGACACAACCATTGACCGGCGTTCGATCCGCAACGGCCCGACCGGCAACCGCAAGTTCTCCCCGGACACGACCGTCAACTGCTCGTAGAAGTCTCGACGGCGCATAGCGGCCCTGAGCGTGCGGCAGGGTTGCGCGTGCGGCGGGTACGGGTCGCCGCTCGCTTCGACAACGCGGAACTCGCTCATGTGTCTGTCTCCGGCTCGTCGGCGAGCGAACTCCTTGGCCGACGGGGCACCAAGATCGCCGGGGATGTACGGCGGGTCCGGTGGTCCGGGCGGGGGTC
>ERZ869929.620-NODE-620-length-18343-cov-5.343668_pt1 | contig 18343 bp, 23 predicted proteins | sample MGYA00579312_ERZ869929 | MGnify/ENA primary metagenome ERZ869929 (study PRJEB32216, sample SAMN09231818) | wastewater metagenome | place: USA: Maryland | collected 2016-08-09 | study: EMG produced TPA metagenomics assembly of the PRJNA472060 data set (Reclaimed... | reverse complement strand
ACAGCGCTTCACGCAACACGTTGCCAAGCTCGTTGGCGCCGTAGTGCTTGACGCGGTCCCATTCCTTATCGGCGTTCACTCCCATCACTCACCATCCTTCTTCGTCGCCGTCGCCAGCGCGTCACCCGGGACCGCGTCGAGGGCGGCGCGTGCCTTCTGGTAGGCCGACCGCTTGTCGTAGACATGGAGACGGCCGTCGACGATGTCGGCTTGGCTGAGTTCGACGTCGAGTGCGTCCCCAGCCACAACGCACGCCATCGCCAACCGCAGCCGCTCCTGACACGCCGCGAGCTGGATGCCGAGCTCGTCGCGGGAGGCCCGCTCAACGCACACAGCACACGCTGTCGGCCCGCCCCACACCCAGCGGGCGCAGTGGCGGCAGCGTCGGCCAGTCCATCCACCCATAGCGACGAAGCACTCACCCGTCGGAAGATCGGTGCTCTGGTGCTGCTTGTCCTCGTGGGCGTCGCCTTCCTCCTGCGTCGGCTCGCGACGGTATGCGATGTCACAGCCGAGTTCGTCGCTCTCGGCGCGGCGCACGGCCTCTTCCGTCTCCGTCTCCGCTTTCTCCGCGCGGACGATGGCGGCGTCGCGTTCGGCGTATGCCTCGTCACGCTCGGCGGCGCGCTGCGCGTAGGTGGCAGCCGAGACGACGCGGCGGTCGGCCTCGACGTCGGCGATGCGCTGGCCCAGCACCTTGAACTCGCGCGCCACCTCTTCGACTGTCTCGACCGGACTGAACTCTTCGCCGTCAGTGACGCTGACGTAGTGTGGAAAGTGCGTGCGGATGGCCTCGACGATGACGCCGAGGTCGTTCTCTGCCTCTTCGGCAGCGGCATACGCCTTCTCCGCGTGGGCGCTGGCGGCGTCGTACTCCTCCACCTTGCGCCACCTCCCCCGCTCGGCGGCGACGTCGGGGCGGGAGACGATGGCGTCGATGTCGCCGATGGCCGCGCACACATCGTTGCACCCTTCGCAGCCGCAGCCGCCGCTGCCACCATCACATGTGTGTGGCTCCAATGCGTCTCGCGCGGCGACCAGTGCCTCCCCCATCGCCGCCACCATGCGGGATAGGTCGTCGGCGCGGACCTTCTCGGCGGCGAGTTGATTCAGCGCCCCGCATAGCTTCTCGTCGACCTCCTGCAGCCGGGCCGTCGCCGCGTTGCGGTCTGCGATGGCGGTGTCGAGATCGCTGCGCATCTGCCGCAGCCGGCGCTCCAGCGGATCGACGTTGACGCCGATGACGTGTCCCTCGGCGACCATCGGCGCGTTGTTCAGCAGCACGTCGGCGGTGCTGTTGGCCTCGACCTCACCGATGGCGCCCTTCACCGCCTCCAGCAGGAGCGGAACAGCGGCGATGAACGGGGCGTCGGTCTGCCAGCGGGCCTCACCGTCGGCGGTGTCGGGCACGGGATTCGCCGCGATGGGCTGTCCGTTGACGTCCACGATGACGTCGCCGTTGAAGATCCAGGGGGCGGGGCTGTGCGTGGTCATCGTTCGCTCCTCTTGCTGTCCCGGTCCTGCCGGGCTCGTGTTCGACATGCGTCGCTGCACGCCTTGTGGGCGGCGCGACGAGGGGTAAAGACCTTCCCGCAGATGCAGCGGGCGGTCGGCGGTGGGGCGGCGCACTTCCGTTCCTGCAAGCGGATCCACCACTTCTTGTGTACCTGGCACGGGGTCGAGTTTCGGCACCACACGATGCGATGACCGGCTCGTCTGTCGACGAGGGCGAGCATGGCGCCGCATTTCATGCACGGGGCGTGCGGCACTCCGTCGATCACAGTGATGGGTCGCTCAATCTCGGCTGGGATTGTCGACAGCATTCGTCGACCTTCACAGACCTCGATGGCCGGCTTGTCGTCGTCTCCCATGCACTCGGTGTGCTCCGGGGGTCCGCACCATCCGCAGCGGGCGTAGCCGTGGAATGGGTTGTTGACGCGGACCGTGCTCGTCATCGGTCGCTGTCCTCCTGCTCTCGTCGAGCGGCGACGTGGTTGATGAGGACGCGGCACTGCTCGATCGAGAACAGCCCGATGTGCGCTTCCTCGGGGGTGAGCCCCATCGTCTTCGCCATCCATGCATAGGCGGCCGATCGGGCCGTCTTGCGCTTCCCTCTCCAGAGCCGGTCGAAGACGCTGTGGGCCAGGTTCCGCATCCGCCGGAGCTCGGGGCCGGCGCACGTCCCCAGCGGCTGCAGCGTTCCCCGATGGCACCCGACGTAGGCTCCGCAGACGACGCAGCGCCAGAACCAGCGGCGCGCCAGTTCGGGCCTGTGGGGATAGATGACGTCGCCGACGACGGCGTCGACGCCCGTGCGCGGACCGCACTCGGCGCAGGCCGGGCGCATCACGAGCCCCGGCGGACGAGGACCAGCGTGCCGGGGTCGCGCGGCTTGGAGTCGCCCGAGAGGATGGGCTGACCGGCTGCGGTGATGCCGAGGACGCGGTGGCCCGCGCCGTCGTAGACGAGCGCAACCACGTCGTCGGGCATCGGCACCTCTCCCGTCGCGTACTTTGCCGGCGGCGGAACCTGGCCCCGCGCCAGCATGTAGCGCGCGGCCTTCAGCTCTCGGCGCAGCTTGGCGTTCTCGGCCTCCACTTCGGCGACCGGACGGGCGCCATCGTCGACGTGGTCGAAGCTGTCGACGACGTCCATCAGTTCGCCGACGCGGGCCTCGAGGACGACGATCTGCTTTGCCTGCTTCGCGATCTGGCGGATGAGGTCGGCGCGGTCGCCGGTGCCGTCGTCGACGACGTCGGCGGTGGTGATGCTGGGCATGAGGACTCCTGCGGACGTCAGGCGTACCGCGCTCGGCGACCAGCCTTGATGCGGTCGCGGTGTGGGGTGTCGAGAGGAACGCCGTCCTCGCCCACACATGGGGAGAGGGCGGCGGCGCAGCAGCAGGGGCAGACGACCGTCCGCGCCAGCCGCTCATTGCGTCGACGGCGGGCCGCCTCGTCGCGAGGGAACCAGCGTGGACGGGTGGTCGAGGGGGCGGTCATTGCGATGCCTCGGCGACGCGGCGGTAGAGGGTCATGTTGCCCGGCCCTCCTCCCCTGTGGATGCGGGTGATGATGCCTTTGTCGATCAGGCTTTTCGCGACGGCATCCGCCGCTGAGCGGCCCGAATAGTCGCAGGCGTCCATGATGTGCCGAACGGTGAACGGGTCGGCCGTGATGCGGTCGATGCGCGAGCTAACCCATTCATCTCGGCCTGTGCGCGGTCCACCCTTCCCGCTGCGATCATGCTTGAGCCGCAGTCGCATGACGCGCTCGTGCCCGACGCCGAGGTTGCTGCGGATCCACCCCGTCGTCTTGCCGGCGTTGATGGTTCGACGACCTCACCGGCCATCACGCGGGCTACGCGACCACGGCCGACTCGGAGCATCGTCGTGATGTCCTTGGTCGAGTAGCCCTTCACGACGAGCCGCAAGATCTCGTCGTCGGTGGCGGTTTGGATTCGTTTGCCTCCGCGCATGTGCTGCTCCCTTCGGCATCCATCATCAGGTCGCGACGCCCATCGTGGGGCGTGCCGTTTCGCGACGACGCCAGCGCGCCGGCTGGCGTTTCGGTTCAGCCGCCGACGATGCCGTCGAGGGCCTGCTTCGCGCGCTTGTCGTCCTCGGTGAGGTCGGCGCCGTTGCGCTCCTTGACGACCGCCGCGGCGTAGTTCCGGGCGATCATGCGGGGCCGCTTCGGCAGGTCCTCGATAACGGTCGCGAGCTCGGCGATGGCGATCGCAACCGCCGGGGCCGACGGCTGGGCGTCGATCTTTTTCTTCACCAGCACCAGCTTTTCGGTGATGCCGCCGTCGAGCACGTTGTCGGGCGGCGCTTTCTCGCCCCCACCGACGTGGTCGCCCTCAAGGGGGAAGCCCGTCTCGTGGTCAGTCGGAGCCCCACCGGCGGGGGTCGTCGTCTTCCGGGTCGTAGCCGGCTTTGGCGGCGGCGGATTCACCTCCGTCCGGTGGGTCGAGTTCCCACCCGAGGTGTCCGTCTCGCTCGAGCGTTCCCCGCCGGCCTGCTGGTCGACCGGCGGCGGCGTAGGGCGGGCGGCATCCGCCAGCGTCCTCTCGGCGGCGTCGCTGGCGGCCTTCATCGGGTCGCTCTTCAGCAGCTCCTCGATGATCTCCTCCGCGCGTTCGTAGGTCCCCGGCGCTGCCTTGAACTTCTCCGTGAACGCCTTGCCACCGATGCCGTTCTGCTTGCAGAGGTCCTTGATCCGCTGCTTCTGCTCCTCGGTCACCGGCTTCGCTCCGTCGGCCAGCCACGCCCCAAGCTCGGCGCCGAAGGCCTCGTCGAGCAGCTTGTAGTGGACGTCCTGAAACTTGCCGGTGCGGTCCTTCTCGACTCGGCAGGAGTGGTCAGTGTCGATGAAGGCGAGCCAGGTGAACTCGAACTCGATGCCCTTCCCTTGCTCGGGGGCGAGGCCCATGCGGCGCGGCTCCTTCTTGCCCCGGTCGTTTTCGACGAGGTCCCAGACCGTCGACGCGCGCATCGTCACGAGGACGTGACCGGGGAACTTCTTGATCGTCTCGATGAACTCCTTCTGCTTCGGGGTCGCGTCGGCCCACGCCTGGAACTTGTTCCCGCTGCGATCGGCGCGCTTGGCGTTGTCGACCTGCTCGAGCAGTTCGCGCCACGCGTGCGAGAGGCTGTCGATGATGGCGACGCTCCAGCCCTCCTCGGCCGCGTCCTTGAGGGCCTTCGTGTAGCTGTCGATCGTCTTGTCAGGCGTGTCGCGTCCGAGGACGATGATGTTGAAGTCGAAGCGGTCGGCGTAAAGCTCGCTGTCGCCGTCCTCGCTGTCGATCACGCCGATGCGTCCGGGCCCCTCCTCGGGAATGGTGCCGCCGTTGTCGAAGCGGGCGAGCCCCGTCGCGATGCGCAGAAGCGACATCGTCTTGCCGGCGCCGGAGGGCCCGTAGAACGCGCCGCGCAGCTTGGTCTTCTTCTTCGATGCCTTGCGTGATGCCATGGTGCTTCAACCCTTGTTCTTCGGCGCTGTGACGGTGACCCGAAGCTGCCGCGCCGTGTAGGGCCGCCTCGTGTTTTCTTTCGTGAGCCCGTGGAAGATGTGGCCGGGGATCTTGAATCGCTCAGCAAGCTGGTGGGCGACGGTTTCCCAGTCGGTGACGGGCTCGGTGAGTTGCGCCGACTTCCACGAGATCGACGCCTTCCACCTGCCGATCTCCGGGGCCGCATCCCACGAGCACGTCTCGGCAGACCCGAGCGCGTTCTTGAGCACAGCACCGGCGACCTTCATCCCGGCCTCGCCCATGTTCCGCATCGTCCTGGCCGCGGCGTACTTCATCGCCGCGTCGTAGATCTCGGCGGTCGGCTCGATGCGCCGGTCCTTGACGCTGGTCGGGTACATCGCGCGGGCCGCGTCCTCGTCGTAGGGCGCGACCGGCGGCGGGATCTTGACGGCGACGTGGTCCCACCAGAACGCCTCGCAGGCATCCCGCATCTCGCGGATGCGCCGCTCGTCGCGCTGGACGACGTAGTGGTAGGGCTCCGCGTCCTCGTCGAGACGAAACATCCAGACGTGCGCCTCGCGGGCGCCGCTGATGCCCATCTCCCACTGACACTGTGCGGCGGCGCTCGGCTCGACGTCATCGGAATCCGTGGGGCCCCACTTCTCGTCGTGCTCCATGCCGTGCGCGCTGGGCCGGTAGGACTTCGTCTCGTGGATGACGCGCGGTCGATCGATGTCGGGCTCGCTGCCGTCGATCGAGCAGCCGAAGAACGGGATGCGGTCGTCGAGCCAGAAGCAGTCCCGCGCGATCTCGACGCCGCGCCACTCGGCGGCATAGTCGATCAGGCCAGGCTCGACGATGAGCCCGCGCAGCATCCTCGCGTTTCGCTCGGGGCGGAACCCGTGGACGATGCGAGCGTAGACGTCGGCCGAGGTGGCGTAGCGGTTGGCGCCGACGATGGCGGCGGCGTCGGGGCCGCCGATGTAGCTGCCGCGCTTGCGGTCCGTCGCCGGGCGCCGGCTCACGGCTCCGTCCCTTCTTCCGTCGTCGAGGTCGCACCAGCGGCGCGGGCGTCACGACCCTCGCACCACCGCAGGAACGCGGACCAGGTAGTGATGCGCCCGACGGACCCGCCGACGTTGCGCGTCGGCAGTTCACCCGAGGTCATGGCGGCCCGCAAAGCGGCCTCGCCGACGACGTCCTGCACGTCGAGCAGTTGGCGCAGCGACATCGGTGCGTCGCCCGCGATGGTGGGGAATGGCTTCGTCGTCATGGGGGCCTTCAGACTGCTGCCGGCGGCAGCGCGTTGGGGTGATGCTTGGCGATGATGAGATTGGCACGGTCGACGAGGTCTGGCCTGGTGAACGTCGCGTGCATGTTGCCGTTAGCGTGGGCCTTGATCTCGATGTAGGGCACCGGCTTCGGGTCGAGGATGCCGACGACGGCGTGGATGCTCTTCGGCCAGCCCTGCCCTTCCAGCTGCCGCAGCGACGCGCGGGTGTGGTCGGGCTCGGGGTGGCCGTCGAGGACGGCAAAGACGCGGATGAGGTCGTCCAGCTTCCGGCACGCCTCGGGGTTGACGTAGGCGGCGCGGTGGTCGCGGTCGCCCCACGTCATGCCCGTCAGGATGATCTTCTTCCCCAGCTTCCTCGGGCTGTTGGACTTGAAGTCCCACGACAGCGCGCGGAACACGTTGACGACGCCTCGCTCGAACATGCTCCCGCGCTCGTCGTAGAGCCGGGCGATGGTTGCGCGGACGGCGTCGGCGGTGAACGGCGGGGGCTTCGACAGCCCCCGCTCCCATTCGTCCTTCGCCTGTTGGTCGAGGAAGGTGAGCAGCCCCGACTTCGACATCAGCTCGCGCCAGCAGGCGGCGTCGACACCGGAGACGAGGGCGTCGGCGGCGCCGCCGTCGCCGAACCACCGGGCGTTGTCGCGCCACCCGATGCCCTCGCGGACCTCGATGTGGAGCACGAGCGGCACGCCGTTCCCGAGGTGGACGGCGTGGGCCAGTGCCTCACGGTAGCTGCTGTCGGCGGCGCGGACGGCGGCGACGACGGCGTCGCGGCGGGTGACGAGGTCGTCGATCGACAGGCTCTTGACGATGGCGTCGACGCTCACAACCACCTCCGCACATGGGGCGGCGCAGACTCGACGGCGATCAGCGCGCGGGCGAGCCGGTCTTCCGCATCCTGCACCGAGACGTGGCGGACGACGCCGCCGGCCTCGAGGTCATAGGGCGCCAGCGACCGCATTGCCCTGGCCCCCGCGAGCTCCAGCCGCAGCGCGGTGGCCTCCGACATCCCGGCGGTGCGCGCGGCCTTCGCCGACCCGATGCGCTTCGCGATCTCGTCGTCGTCGATGAGCACCGTCGTGTAGACGGGGTCGGCGGCGAGCCGAAACGCCGTCAAGTTCTCGACGACGGTGACGGCGGTCCGCTCGTGGCGGTAGCGGGTGACGTCGGCGATCATGTCCGCCGGCTTCGCCGTCCGGTTTCCTTTCTCCACCTTCGCCGGCGCGTCCCCGACGAGCACAATCCAGTGCTTCACCGCTCACCTCCCTGCGTGTTGATGAGGCCCTTCGCCTCCATGACGTGATCGACCTCGACGGCGTCAGCGCCACCAAGGTCGGCGATCGTGCGGGCCACGGCGAGCACCCGGCGCCGCAGGAACGTCGGCACCGTCTGGTCGAGATAGACGACGGCGTCGTTCGAGGCGGTCGCCAGCAGCAGGCCGAACGGCTGGCGGGCGACGGCTCCGGGTGTCCAGTCCCGCGCAGCCTGCTTGCCCCAGGCTCGCGCCACCGAGGCCTGCGCCGTGGCCGAGCTCGGGGCCCGCGGCCACCCGATCCCGTGCGGCGGCCGCGGCGTCTGCGTCACCGATAGGTCGAGGATCGACCCGAGCGGGCCGGTCGACACCCGGCCGTAGGTTCGTGGGTCGTCCGCCTCCGTCGTCGCCACCACCAGCGCCTTCGCCGGATAGGTGATCGTTCCGCTGGCTCTCGACAGGTCCGAGCGGCCTGTCTCGAGGACTTCGGCGAGGAACCGCAGCGACATCGTCGAGACTTCGTGGGCGTCGTCGATCAGCAGCACCCCGTGGTGCGCCAGCGTCACCTCGCCGGGGCGCGCCGTCGGAGCCCCACCGCCGACCAGCCCTGCGGCCGACGCGGAGTGATGCGGGGCGCGGAAGGGGCGGTGATGGATGAGGCCCCCGCCGACGTTGAGGCCGGCGACGGAGGCGCACCGGGTGACCTCGAGCGCCTCGTCGCGGGTCATCGCCGGCAGCAGCCCCGGCAGACGTCGCGCCACCGACGTCTTGCCGGCGCCGGGCGGGCCGATCAGCAGCAGGCCGTGGCCGCCCGCGGCAGCGACCTGCATCGCGCGGACGACGACGGGCTCGATGACGAGGTCGTCGAGGTCGGGGGCGGGGCGGCTTCCGACCTCGGCGATCGACGGGTGGCTGTCGTCCGGCGGTGCCAGGAGCGCGTCGTTGTCCCCGCTCCGCAGCCACGCGATGACGTCTCGCAGGTGCCGCGCCACGAGCACCCGCACCCCGAGCACCAGCGCGGCCTCGCGGGCGTTGTCGGGGCCGCAGATGACGACCGACGTGCCAGCGGCCTCGACGAGCGAAAGCGCGCCGCGGACCGGGCGGATCATGCCGTCGAGGGCGAGTTCGCCGATGAAGGCGACGCCGCCGATCTCCATCAGCATCTGGGACAGGTGGCTGACGTGGACCGCGTTGCTGTCCACCAGCACCCCGCTGCAGGTGAGGGTGATGTTGCCGTCGGCGTCGGGGCTCGTGAGGTGGGCTTCGAGGCGCCAGTCGATGGCGTGGGACGTCGTGAGGTCGAAGACGCCGCGGACGGCGGTGTGCAGGATCTCGGCGTCACCGATGTGCACCTGCTTCGGGTTGTGGGGGAGACCGCCGCAGTGGGGGCAGGTGACGTTGTTCAGGTTCATCGGGTCCTCCTCGGGTGAGGCCGCGTCGTGCGGCCCCTTCGCCACGTCGAGGGGCCACACGCGGCTCAAGGAAGCGCCGCCGAGAAGCATCGAAGGGAGCAAGCCAGACGACGTGACAGTGGCGCCTTTGGCGAGGCGAAGCCGTCCCTGGCGCGGCGTGTGGCGCAGCGAGCGAAATGCCGGCGGCGCTTCCGATCTCGAGGAGGCTACGAGGCCCTGTGACGGACTGGCCCTGAGGTGGGCTCGGGCTCCACAGCCGATGGGAGGTCGTGGACGGTGTCGTCGTTGATGTTCACCCGGATGAGGGGCTGTTCGGCCCCGGTGTGCTCGACGATGCCGTCTGTGGCGGTCAACAGGTCCACGACGAGGAGCCCGTCGATGGTGCTCTTGTAGAGATTCACATCGAGACCGGGCATCGACAGGGACGCGAGGCCGCCCTGCTGCGGTGGGATGGTGAGGGTGACGAGGTCACCATGCGAACCGGCGACCGTGATGACGAGTCCTGTGGGCTGAACGACGGCGAGGGCGAGTTCGGCGGCGCCGATGTCGACGCGGTGGCCGTTGTCGGCCACCTGCGCCGAGATGCGGCCGATCGGGAAGCTGCCGGTCGTGTGGGCGATGGCGCCGCGTACCCTCACACGCGTCTCGCGGACGGCGACGTCGCGGAGGCCAGGCCCGGCGATGTCGAAGGACGGGAGACCGTCGGCAGCGACGGTGACCTCGACGTCGAGGGGGCGGGCGGTGATGCCGCCGTGGAGGTGAGCGGTGCGGATCTTCGTGGTCATGGGGCCTTCTTCGTGGCGGGCTTGCGGCCGGTGGAGGGGGAGTCGACGCCGCGGACGCGGTCGGCGACGAAGCGCACCCACCAGTTGATGGGCGCGTCGGTGAAGTCCTCGGGCGTGAGGGTGCGCCCGATCTGCTGCTCGAGGCAGGCGAGGTGGACGAGGTCCGTCGTCAGCAGGCCAGCGGCCAGCCAGACCTCGTCGTGGACCATGTAGGGCTCGACGTTCTGCGCGGAGTCGCAGATCGGGCACCGCTTCCGCGTGTTCGCCCGCGTGACCGCCCTGCCCTCGGGGGCCTGCTTGGCGACCTCGTCGACGAAGGCGGCCTGCTCGCCGACCGGCTTGAGGGCCAGGTCGGCGGCGAGGTCCAGCTTGATCCGGCCGGTGCGGAGGGCGTCCTTCACCGCCGGGCTCGCCCGCTCGACGATGACGAGGGCCTTGTCGACCCGCGACGGGTGCCAGCGGTTCGCCTTCGCCACCGCCGACTTCGACGTTGCGCCCCCGTCGGCGAAGCGCATCGCGTGGGCGATTTTCTCGCAGCGGGTCATGTCGTCGTCGTCGACGCGCATGGCGTTGAGTTCGTGCCCGAGCAGCGCCGACGAAAGCGCGTCGAGTCCGCGCACCGCCATCGCCGTGTGGATGAGGACGCGACGGTCGGAGCCCTCGGCCTCGAAGCGCCGGTTGGCCTCTCGCGCTGCCTTCACCCGTTGTCGGCCGTCCTCGACCTCGGCGACGCCTCCGACGTCGACGTAGACCACCGACTGGAAGTTGCGGCCCCACCGCATGAGCGACTGAACGAGGTCCTCGTCGACGGGCAGCAGGGCGCGCGGGTCCCAGCGCGGGTGCTCGGGGCCGTCGACGGTGCCGTCGGGGCGGGCGTCGACGCCGACGATGAAGAGGTGCTCGGGGCGCCAAGCGAGGCCGTCGAGGCGCTTGGCGCCGTCGGGCGTTTTCGTTCCCATGGTGTGCTCCTGTCGAGGTGTGTGGTCAAATGGCGCTGGGCAGGTGGGCCACGATCTTGTCGACGCCGCCGTCACAGGGGACGAGCACGTCGTCCCAGAGCAGCCGGCCGGGGGCCAGGCCAACCGCCTCGGCCATCGCACCGTCGACGCCGTCGACCTTGTCGAGTCCCGACAGGCTGTCCCAGCGGCAGCGCCAGCGTCCGGCGGGCTCGTCGTACACCATGACGCCGTGGACGGTGGCGTGGGCGATCACGGAGTCGACTTCGACGACTCCGTCGCCGACTTCCCCGGCCGGCACCACCACGGCGAACCGGGCGCGACACACGAGGGTGCCGTCCCTCGAGGTCCACTCGATGCCGTCGCCGGTCTGCGGCCAGACGTTGACGGCCGGCACCAGCAGGTCCCGCAGCAGCGTGCGCAGCGCCTTGCGGTCCAGGCCGGCGGACTCAGACAGGTGGCGCACGATCTCCTTCGCCGTCCAGCCGGCGATCAGGGCCTTGAGGATGGTCGACTCGCAGACCTCGTCGGCGATCCACAGACACCGCTGCGATGGCGCCTCCGCGCGTTCCCGCAGGTCCGAGACGCGGGGGGCCTCGGGCTCGACGCCAAGCTCGGCCTCGGTCCAGACCGACACGCCGCCGGAGACGGCGTCGACGAAGGCGATGCGGCCATCGTCCAGCAGGTGAGCGGTGTCGCGGTCCCACGCGTTGCGAACGGTGTGGCGGACGTAGGCGACCCCGTCGATGTCGGGCTCACCGACGTAGACGGCGAGTGCCGCGAGGTAGCCCTCGAAGGCGTCGACGAGGTCATCGGGCACGCCGCGCAGTCGATCGAGCGTGACGGACTCGACGGTGCGACCGTCTCGCAGCGCGAAGACGTCTTCGGCGATGGCCTGTTCGTCGAGTCGCGCGGTGACGACGACGGCGACATGGTGGGGCAGAGCGGCGATGATGCGGGCGGCGGTGCTGGCTGGCATGGGCGGTCCTTTCGACGACGACGTCGTCGGCGTGGGTCGATGGTCAGATCGAGATGTCGAAGAGCCCCAGTCGCCCCTTGATGGGCCTCGGGGTGTTGAGCCGGCGGGGCCGGGCGAGCAGCCAATCGTGGGCGCCTGGTTCGGCCCACGGGCTCTCGAGGTCGTCCACGATGGCGACGAGGTCGACGAAGCCGACGACGGCGCCGTAGACGGTCGCGGGCGTGAAGGTGTCGAGGCCGACTTCGCGGGCGATCTTTTCGGCCTCCTCGTGGGCCCTCTTGTCGCGGGCGGCGCCGGCGACGATCGCCAGCGGGCCCCGGTAGGCGGTGGTCCACGAGCGGTTTTCGATGCCCTTGACCCCGTCGACGACGAGGTCGGCCCACGGCTGGCGGATGACGAGGGCCTTGCCGGTGTAGATGGCGCCCATCGTCACACCTTCTTGAGGGCGTCGATGAAGCCGTCCAGCGAGTTCCGGGGCAGCTTGATGACGGCGTCATCCTGAACGATCTCGATGGTGTCGGGCTCACACACGAGCCCTTCGACCGAAATCTCCGTGTAGCCGGTGTCGTGGTTGTGGAGGGTGACCTTGAGGGTGATGTCGGGCATCTTGGCCATGTGCGGTCCTCTCGACGCGGGATGCGTCCATCGGCGACCTCGAAGATCGAGGCCGGCGAGGGACGCACCGAGGGGGCGAGATCCCCTCGGTGCGCGTTCCCCTGACCGGTCAGCCCAACGGGCGCCCTTGCGGACTCTGGAGGTCGAGGGGGTGGACGTCGGCGCCGGTCAGCCCGGCGGGCGCCTTGCGGCTCTGGAGGCGTCGACGTCGATGGGCAGCCCCCGGTCTACCCGGCGGGATCTGGAGGGGGCTGCGCAGACCCACAGGCGGCCGTCAGCCGCATCCGTAGGTCTGCTGTGTGCGCTCACCTGCACCGGCGAGGCCGGCGGTGTCTCTCGCGTCCGAGCTCAGGCGTCAGATCCGGCCGGTTGTCTGCCGGCGTCGCCTTCGTCCCCCTCTCGGGTCCACCCTCGCGCTCGCGCGGTTAGCTCTTGCTGCGCGCCTCCCCGGTGGGTCGGAGGTCGCGGATGTCAGGCCGCCCACGAGGGGTCGGCGGGTCTTTGCCATTGCAGGCATCCCACGCCGCGACCCCGGGCTTGAGACCGGGGAGTGCGGGGGCAGGTTGTCGGGGTGGAGGTCAGGCGGCGCAGGCGTCCATGAGGCCGCGCATCTGGATGTAGACGCGGTAGGTGTCGCCGTCCTCGTCGGCACCCCAGACCTCGTAGACGTCGCCGTCCTCGACGCTGTCGACGTCGTCGTGGTCGACGGTGGCGGCGGTGATCATCTGCTCGATGAGGCCGCGCAGGGCCCTGCGGGTCGCGAGGTTGGGGTCGACCTCGTCGCTCTCGGGGTCGAGGATCGCGTTGATCGTCTCCGCCGTGTCGAGGTCGTCGGCGCCGACGGCTTCGTTGGCAAGGATGCGCAGCGCGTCGGGCAGGTCGACGTGGACGATCTCGTCGTGGCTGATGCTGCGGGCGATGGCGACGGAGAGGCTGGCGACGGTGGTCATGTGATCTACTCCAGAGGCCCCGTTGGGGCGGTGGGTCCAGGTCAGCGATGCGCCGTCCCTGTGCTCACAGCGTACGCGCAGCGTGGGCGCAGCGCAAGCGTTGCGTACGTGCTGCTTCCGTCGTTTGTGACACCGCGCACACGCACAACCGTCGGAGCGCATCCGGGTGCGGTGCCTTGTCGGCTGGATCTGGGGCGGCAGGCCGGATCCGGGGGCTCGATCTGCGGCCGGATGCGGCTCTCGTGTGGTCCGGGTCACGCGCGCTTGACGGCTGCACGGGGCTCCGGCAGGCTGTGCGGGCCGGCCCTGACGTGGTCGGCACACCGAGCGGAGGCAATCCACACAGCACAAGACAGGTCGAAGGGGGCGTCCGCCCGACCCCAACGGCCGGTCTCGATCGACGGAGAGGGCATAGACGGTCACTCCCACCCACCGGTGGCCGTTGAGGATGCATGGGGTAGGCGAGAGCGCCGCAACCCTTGCACCGGGGCTTGGCCGCGGCAGCGGTTCAGCAGACTGACGAGCCCCGTACTCCCACGTCGACGAGAGCCACCACGCCCCGATGCTCTGCTGCGCCGTTGTGACGTCGTCACTCCGGTTAGGTGGGGCATCGCAGCCAACGGGAACACCGGACGCGCACGCAAAGCCTTGCGCGGACTTACACCTCACAGAGGACAGGGGATCGACGATGACGAGGATCGATTACGCAAAAGCCAAGCGCACGGGCCCGACCGAGGCCTTCAACCCCAACGAGATCACGACGGCGAAGGCCATGAGGAAGCTCCGGGGCCACCACAAAGGGCGCGCGGTGCAGAGGGGCATCAGCGCCAGGACGAAGGCGGCTGCAGATCGCAAGGCCGAGCAGGAGGCGATCGAGGCTGACGCTGTGATCGCACCAAGGGTCATCCGTCGTGACGCAGCCGAGGCCGCAGAGATTTCGGCGTCGATGATGGCCGACGTCCGCCGTCGCTCTGTCCAGCTCGATGCGGAGCGCAACCCGCCGCCCGAGCCCAAGCCGAAGAAGCGCCGTCCCAACCGTCGCCAGCGGGCGAAACTCCGACGCGAGCGGGGTTGACGCTCGATCCTGACGGGGCCTATCCTTTGGGCTCCACCGCTCGAAAGTGTGTCGCGCCCCACGACGTTAAACAGGGGCAGGGACTAGTCACCCCACCGCACGCCGTCGGCCATCCCGACGGCGTGTGTGTTTTCAGGCGTCGACGAAAAGGAACGGGCCCCGGTGAAGGGGTCCGTCTGTGGAGCGTCCGGGTCGGTGTCGATCCGCCGACTCCTCAAGGGGTACTCGAGGGTTCCGCCGGGACGGACGCGGTGGCCCGAGGGTACGGCAGGCGGAACTTCTCGGCAACCTGCTTTGCCTGTGGCGTCAGCGGGTACAGGTAGCGGTGTTTCGCGGTCCCCAACACCTTCGTCACCCTCGGGTCGTCCTCTGGGATCCCGAGGTGGCGGAAGGCTCGACCGTGGTGCTGGACGCCGTCGACAACGTACTCCGTGCTCGCGCTCGTGAGGCCCGAGTAGACCCAGCCGGTTGCCTGATAGATGCCGCCATGGTGTCGCGTGGGGTCGGCGAAGGTGACGACGAGTTCAAGCCCGGGGTTCTGTCTCCGCAGCAGTCGCAGCGCGATGCCCAGCGACCTCGACACGGGCGTCTTGTGGTCCGCGGCGAAGGCGACGCGGACCAACTCACACCCCTGGTGCTGCTCGTAGCCGTAGCGCTTGACCAGCGCCGACGTCGCGCCCTTGCCGAACACGATCACGCCGACGAAGCGACCGCCCTCAAAGACCCCCAGCGATTGGATCGCGCCCATCGGCGATTCAGGTCGGGAGTACCAGCACCGCAGGGCTCGGCGCATGGTCCCGGTGTCGACCCACTCGAGGCGCAAGGAGGCGTCAGCGGAACTCATGGCCGCACTTCGGACAGGTGTGGACGATCTGCGACGCGCCCGATGGACGGTCCAGCGGCGAGGTCGGCTGCGGCAGGATCACGGGCTCCAACGGCAGCACGGCCGCCAACTCCTCCCTCGTCCAGCCCAGATCCTCGAGGGGCGCACCCGCCTGCATCTCCGCATGGAGGACGCCATAGTCCCATGCGGACAGCTCCGCCGTACGGTTGTCCGCCAGCGCGAACGCCCGGACCTCTTCGGCGGTCATCCCAGTCGTGTCCGCCACTGCAAGGTGCGTCCACCCGAGTCGTCGGGCTGCCTCGAGACTGCCGTTGCCCGCGACGACGACGCCGTCGCCGTCGACCACGATCGGCTTCCGTTGCCCGAAGCGTGCAAAGGAGGACCGGATGCCCTCGAAGCTGCGCTCGCCGTGGTGTCGGGCGTTTCTTCGGGTCGGGCCGCAGCGTCGCCAGCGGGACCAGCAGACCCCGCAGCTTCTCCGCGCCGACCCACGTCACCGTCTGGACGTGCTCGAAGTCCGTGGCGGGAATCCCCGCAACGGAAGGTGGTCGTGGTCCCGCGCCCGCAGGCTCGGTCGGCGAGGTCTTGTGCTTCTTGCTCATGCCCCACGATTCCACGTCGAATCTTCCCCGCAAAGCCCACGATCCACCCCGCTCCTCCCCACTTCCTCCCCGGTTCCACCGCGAATCCCACCCTCCACGCACGGAATCTCCCCCGCTCCCCTCTGTCCGCCTCGCTCTGTCCGTGGCACCATCGCCCCATGTCCGAGCCATCCGCTCCCAGCCCCACCGCAGCACCCGGCTCCACCGTCGACAAGCCCAAGCGTCCAGCCCGGCCCCCTCTCCAGCGCCCCGCTCCCGTCTGGGCATCGGACCGCGACCCGTGGGAGAGACAGCCCGGGGAGCGCGACCGCCCATTCGTCGCCTTCGTCACGTGGCGCGACTCGGGGCCGGAGCGCAGCCTGCACGAGCTGGCGACGTCGGCGGGCCTGGACCCGAGCACCGTCTTCCGCTGGGCCCACGCCTACTACTGGCGGGAGCGCGTCGCCCTCTACGACCGCCACCTCGACGACGTCCGACGCAAGGCCTACGCGAAGGAGATCGAGGACATGGCGAAGCGTCACGCCGCCCTGAGCAACGCGGCCCTCGGCGCCCTGCAAGCCCCCGTGGCCGAGCTCATCAAGCGCATCAACGCCCGGTCGGCGGACCTCGAGAACATGCCCGCCCGCGAACTCTTCCAGTTCGTGCGCCAGGCTGCAGGCCCCATCAAGGACCTCGTCGCCGTCGAGCGCGTCGCCCGCGGCGTCCCATCCGACGCCACGGTCACAGGCACCGTCGGCGGCCAGCAGCAGGCAGGCGCCCGGTCCCTCGCCGAGGAGATCGACGAGGCCCTGCGGGGTCAGGGGTACGGCGCTCCGACCGGGGTGGACCCGGATCTCGCCGACCCAGTGGATACACAACGCGCGCGCGAACCGATTCAGGATGTCTGAAACCCCGGCCTAGTACCGAACCAACACGCGATCTCGGATACAAGAAATGCACGAAGACATCACCGCGTGTCCCGAGCCGGCCCATGCGCTCCCCGAGCCCGGCTCGTGTCTCGTCGGCTCCGACAGCGGGGCCCCGGTCGTCGTCTCGTGGTGGCGACCGTGAGCCGCGGGCGCGCCCCCCTCTCCCTCGCCCTCTCCGTGATGCTTCTCGAGAAGTTGGGCGCCCGGCTTTGGCGCCGGCAGCGCGAGATCCTCGAGGCCGTCTTTGGCCCCCGGCGCATCACCGTGGTCCAGAGCTGCACCGGCGCCGGCAAGAGCCACGTCGCCGCCTGGGTGATCTGGGCGTGGCTGCTCGGGGGTCCAGACCGCCGCGTAATCACCACCGCGCCCACCCAAAGGCAGGTCAACGGCGCCGTCTGGTCCGAGATGCGAGCGATCTGGCGCGACGCCAAGAAGCTGGGCCTCGAACTCGGCGGCACCCTCGCCCGGAAGGCCGCGGACTACCGGGGCCCAAACGGTCGCGAGGCCATCGGCTACTCCACCGACAGCGCCACGAACTTCGCCGGCTGGCACTCGAGGGGCGGCACCCTCGTCGTCGTCGACGACGCGCAGGGCCTCGACGACGAGACGTGGGACACCATCCTTGCGACGGTCACCGGCAGCAACGACCGCATCCTCGCGCTCGCCAACCCGCTGTCTCCATCCGGTCGATTCTTCGAGTTGTGCAAGACCAGCGGCGGCGACTCGGTCAACCGCATCGTCATCAGCGCCTTCGACACGCCGAACATCAAACTCGGGCGCGTCGTCATCGACGGCATGGTGACGCAACAGCAGATCGACACCATCCGCGACGTCGCCGGCGAGGGCTCCGCGCTGTGGAAGTCCCGCGTCCTCGGCCAGTTCCCCGATGGCACCAACGACCTCGCCGTCATCCCGCTCCCGTGGTTCGAGCGGGCCAAGCTGGAGCACGACTATTGGGCGCCGCGCCTCGCCGGTGAGACACCGCAGAGCATCACGATGGCGGCCGACCTCGCCGGCCTCGGCGTCGACAGCGGCATCACCGCCGTCGTCCGCACCTACCGTGCCCGCGACGACGCCGGCTTCTCCCGGCTGGTCCACCTCGTCGACCCGTTCCGGCGGCACCCGAAGTTCCCGCTCGAGAACACCATGGGGACCGTCGGCCTGTTGCTCGAGCAACGGAAGCAGATCCGCCCCGACTCCTTCCGCGTCGACGCCGGCGGCCTCGGCGTCGGCATCTACGACCGGCTCCGCGAGGTCGGCGTCCCGGTCGTCGGCCTGATCGCCGGCAGCACCGAAGGGGTCGACACGAAGCGATACCTCAACCTGCGGGCCCAGATGCTCGGGGAACTGCGCGAGGCCATGACCCCGAGGCATGAGGACGGCAAGGCGGACCACCGCCCGATCGTTGCGCTCCCGTGGATCGACCGCCTCGTGCAGCAGGGCCGCACCCTCCAGATGGCCTACACCTCGACGGAGCAGATGAAGATTGAGTCGAAGGAGGTCTGGCGGAAGCGCACCGACGGCAAGGGCGGATCCTCGCCCGACGAACTCGACGCGCTGGCCATGGCCCTGTGCTCCCTGCCGGGCGGGGCCGGCACAGCGTCGGCGTGGCGCAAGGCCTACGGGTGACACCGATCGCCTCGTCTGCTACGACGACGTCGGGAAGGGCGAACGCCGGCGCGACGATCATGCAG
>ERZ869929.619-NODE-619-length-18360-cov-5.275280_pt1 | contig 18360 bp, 22 predicted proteins | sample MGYA00579312_ERZ869929 | MGnify/ENA primary metagenome ERZ869929 (study PRJEB32216, sample SAMN09231818) | wastewater metagenome | place: USA: Maryland | collected 2016-08-09 | study: EMG produced TPA metagenomics assembly of the PRJNA472060 data set (Reclaimed... | reverse complement strand
GGCTCGCAAGGCTGGTAATAATGCTCGAGGTGTTGTTGGCTTAAGGTGTAATCTCAACCTTAGGCACTATTGTAAAACACATTCAACGGCTCAGTGGATACCTAGCAACTGGACGCAGGGGCTATCCCAAAGAGTAGGGCACTACCGCCGTAAAGCTAGGCAACGAGTGTGTTTTACCATAGCAAACATGGTGCGGTGGCAGAGCGGCCCAATGCACGGGATTGCAAATCCTGAAAACCGTGAGTTCAAATCTCACCCGCACTTCCAGATATAAATAACTACTGCGGCGTGGAGAAATGGCATCTCACCAGTCTCATAAGCTGGAGACAGTAGGTTCGATTCCTACCGTTCGCAACCAAATTCAGACGTGTGGTATAAATACAACACAAGAACTTTTTGAGGTTGACCTCAAGAGGTAAATAAAGTACAATAGGACTTATGATGAAACAACAAAACTTTTCACAGTTGAACAAGCCCACAATGCACCAAGCATCTGCCTGGTCACGCGGCTTTACAACCGTGAATAGTATTCCAGGCAGTCTGGGGGTCCGAGGAGACATAGTGTAATCTAAAAAGTACACAGACAATCTCAAAGGACCCTGGAACTAAAAACTCCAGGGTTTTTCATTTAGTGCAACGGCAACGCGAGCCTGTATCACTCTAAACTACAAATGTGGGCGGCCTACCGGATGGTAAGTTCCAGGCGATAACTGGAATGTGTAAAAAGGTAGCGTAATAAAGCACTTTCTACGAGTGTGCTTTATTACACGCATTGGCAACAGTGCGTCGAAAATTATGGGCTGTAGGTGTTGTTGGGGGCACACGGGCTTTGCAAGCCTGGAGGAACGGTTCGATCCCGTTACGGTCCACCATTGGAATTTATGCATCGGTAGCTCAATCAGGCAGAGCAGTGGTCTCCAAAACCAAAGGTTGGTTGCGTTCGAATCGCCCCCGGTGTGCCAAGATTTTTGTTATGCTGTGACGATTACAAATCGAACCTCAAAATCTATTTATATAGATAAATATAAGTGAAAGGTTCGATTATGATTATTTGTCCAAAATGCAATTCAAATTTTGATCCAGGAAAATGGAATAAAAAATTTTGTTCTCGACAATGTGCTAACAGCAGAACATTTACCAATGAATCAAATAGTAAACGTAGCCAGTCAAACAAAATCGCCTATAGCAAGCTATCAGAAGAACAAAAAAAGAATGCGTTACAGAAACGGCTTGGCACAATATCTCTATTAGCCAAGGACAAAATACGACCATTATGTATTGACTGTGCTAAACCTATTAGCAAGGCAAACAAACACAAAAGATGCCAAGTATGTTACTATCAAAGTGATGCCTGTGTTCATGCATTAGGACATTATAGAAACTACAAAAGATTATCTGTTACAGATAGTTTAGGTAATTCTGCGTTTCTGATGTCTTCTTTAGAAATTCAATATTATGAATATCTTGAAAAAAATAAAATACGTTGGAAAAAACCATCGTCGATTCATTACAAAGATAACATTGGTAAAAGTCATTGGTATAAACCAGATTTTGAACTTTTGGATACCAACGAAATTATTGAAATAAAAGGATATTTTTGGAACAACGACAAAATAAAAATGCAGTGGGTAATCGAACAAAATCCTTCTGTAACAATAAAAATTCTTACAAAAAAAGATTTGAAAAATTTAGGCGTATAGTGTAACGGTAGCACCACAGACTTTGACTCTGTTAGTTCTTGTTCGAACCAAGATACGTCTGCCAACAATTCCCGGTTAGCTCAAAGGTAGAGCACACGACCGATAATCGTGAGACCAAGGATCGTTACCTTGACTGGGAACCAAACGTAAATACCACATGAAACTTTGTGTATTTGCATTCGAAGGGCATTTTAGAATACTGCAGTTGGCAGTTATGCATGCTCAACAGAATTTAGATATAGATTCTGTGTTGGTGTTGTGGGACGACGGCGAAAGTGCCGTGCCCACCAATTTGCCTTGGCCAGTGTTGGCCTATAGTGAGTTTGCAGATGTTCGGCAATTTCCACGTGGATGGATACGGCAGCAGTTTGCCAAGCTCACTCTGCATCGAGTGCTAAAAGAAGACTGCTGGATCAACATGGATGCTGATGTAGTAATTAGAAATCCTGCCAGCTTTTCAAGCAATCAATGGTATGTAGACCCTCGCGAAGGGTGTCAAGATTATTGGGCGTTCATGAAATATGCGTTTGACATTGACGTCAGTGAAACTCGCTGGATGACTGCTATATGGAAATGTGAGCGATCAGTGTTGGAATCCATGGATCAGCATTTGCAAACACATCACGGCTGTAATATAGAAACTGCGTTTGTGCGGTCAGAGCAGCCGGTACTCAGTGAAGTTGAAACCTATGCATTCTATGCTACCCAAAAGATGGAGCAGAAATTTGAACGATTGCCCATTGGTACACGTATGGTAGCAGGCGAAGAGCTAGCCACAGTGTGGGATCAAAGCAATGAAGATCTGTGCCTCAGCAATCGTGACACAGGCACGCCTCGAGAATTTTGGAGTCGTTGGCCAGAGATAAAGATTGACCGCAAATGACATTGACTATATAATACGTTATCGGAAGACGGGCAGGACGGTAATGCAGCACCCTGCTAAGGTGTAGACCGGTGATGAGCCGGTCATAGGGTTCGACTCCCTAGTCTTCCACCAAACACGCTCCTGAAGCATTGCTGGCGATGCGCCGGATTTGTAACCCGGAGATAGTCTGTTCGATTCAGACCGGGAGCACCAAGAGCAGCGGCGAGGTTACATTCGCCAGTATGAGTCTTCAAGGTAATCCGGAATATCCCTTGGGCAAGCAACAGTACACAAAACAAATGTAACAGGTGGTAGTGATCTACTAACGGGCCAGCCGCAAAAATTGTGTCCACCAATTCAATTCCGCAGAACCCGAGCTAGGTGCATGGGCGTGACTGTTAATCACTGGTTAGCTGAGTTCGAATCTCAGATGCGGAGCCCTTGAGTTCGAGCATAGTCTCGAACTATCATAAATAAAACATAAGAACAACAGTTAGGACACTTATGTTTTATTTAATTTATAAAATTACAAATCGCATAAACAACAAAATTTATATAGGCAGTCACAAAACTAAAAATATAAATGATGGGTACATGGGTTCAGGAAAATATCTAAATCGAGCATATCAAAAATATGGGTTAGAAAATTTTTCAAAAGAAATACTATTCATTTTTGACAATGCCAACGAAATGTATGCTAAAGAAGCAGAGATAGTAAACGAACATTTCTTAACCGAAGAAAATACTTACAATCTCAAGCGTGGTGGCTTTGGTGGGTTCGATTACATCAACTCTTCTAGTAAAAATTTATATGGTAAAAATGGCCAACCAGGGTTTGGCGGAGAAAATTTAAAAAAATCATTAACAAGAGATAGGATGATAGTACAAGGTAGATATGAAGAATGGAAAAATAAAATTTCAATTTCTTTACAAGGTAGACCTGGTACTTTTTCTGGTAAAAAGCACACTGAAGAAACTATAAACAAGTTGAAAGGTCATACTAGACAACAAGGAGAAAAAAATTCTCAATTTGGTACTTGTTGGGTCACTCATCCTATACTTGGCAATAAAAAAATTAAGAAAGACGACGTTAGTGAATATTTGTCTACAGGATATTCTGTAGGCAGAAAAATATAAAATGCAGGATTAATTCAGTGGTAGAATGTCTCGTTGCCAACGAGAATGTCATCGGTTCGAACCCGATATCCTGCTCCAAACATGGCCTATACCCACTCCTGACGTGACTTGAGTCCCTGGGCCATTTCTTTCACACCGCATTAGCTCAGTTGGACTTAGAGCACCAGGCTACGAACTTGGGGGTCGGGCGTTCGAATCGCTCATGCGGTACCAGTTGACAACAAATGATCTTTGTTGTATAATACACTTTTAGTTAGGAGAACGGCATGAAACGTAGCAAGCGTTAGTGTCGCTCATGAGCCCCGTATGGTTCTTGAGTTGGCACGGTAAATCAATTCAATACGGATCATATGGGGCTGATAGTTTAACGGCTAAAACATCTGGCTTTTAACCAGTAAGAGTCTGGGTTCGAATCCCAGTCGGCCCACCATATAAAAACATTCTTGACGGGCATCACCGGCCAAAAATTTCCGGTGCTCTGTTCGGTGGCTCTGGCAGGCTGCGAAAATCTATTGTGCCAGCAGTAGAGAATTATCAAGAGTGTTTCTATATGGTACAAGACTGCTCCAAGGGCACTGCAATGAACTTGGACAGGTTGCTTGGTGTACTGGCAAGCACACCGGCCCCGAGATAATGACCAAAGGTTTGCAGACTGAGTAATCATAGTCAGGGCGGGAGGCGCAGGTTCGAATCCTGTCAGCATTTGTTTGTGACCATATAAAAACACATTGGTATCTAAGTATGCGACGATTCGTAGCGCAAGACGTTATTGGTGTGTTTCTATATGGTTTAGTGGTGTCTGTAGCCAAGTGGTAAGGCCTCGGGTTGTGATTCCGATATGCGTGGGTTCGATCCCCATCAGGCACCCCAGGGTGACGTGGCGTAGATGGATGCGCACCGGCTTCATAAGCCGAGGAGGAAGGATCGATACCTTCCGTCACCACCATGATTGACTTAAAAATAATCAGCTGCTACAATGCAGCTTGTTCACTAAAAATTTAGATTCGTCGGATAAATGCCATGGCCGATTCCATGTTGGTAAAATAACGCATGGTCAATTGGTTGTTGTAAATATCGTTAACAAAGATATAGCATGTATCTCCCAGAGATACACTGAGATGTATGTGTATGCCAGTTGGTGTGCGCCAGTCGTGAGTGTACATGCGTGTATTTAATGCGGGGTTCGTATAGTGGTAATACCTTAGCCTTCCAAGCTAAAGCGAGGAGTTCGATTCTCCTACCCCGCTCCAGATTTATTGGGTCGTTAGTTTAATGGTAGAACCTCGCTTTTACACGGCGATGACGGCAGTTCAATTCTGTCACGACCTACCAAACAATTCGGAGTATAGCACAGCCTGGTAGTGCGCCTGCTTTGGGAGCAGGAGGTCGTAGGTTCGAACCCTGCTACTCCGACCATTTTTGGAAGTGTGGCAGAGCCCGGTTGATTGCACCTGTCTTGAAAACAGACGACTCGAAAGGGTCCGTGAGTTCGAATCTCACCGCTTCCACCAACAACTACTACTCAAGGAGGACAAAATGAAAACTGTGTTTTTTGAAAACATGCGCAACCGTGAACGTTTTTATTGCACCGACCTCCAGGCAGTGCGTCGCATTGATGGTGTAGAATACTTGCGAGTATTTAGAGAAGGCACTCAGCGTGACTGTTTGGTCAAACGCGATTTGCTGCGAAAGATCCCGGCCCCTAAAAAATAATGCTGCTTTAGCTGATGTGGTCATAGCGCCGGTCTGAAGAACCGGTGAACTAGGTTCGATTCCTAGAGGCAGCACCAAGACCTCGCCCTTGCTGATGGCGTATAATAGGACAAGTAGTCAGCAACTGCGCAATTAACTCAGTTGGTAGAGTGCCAATTTGACTTGTTGGATGTCGGCAGTTCGAATCTGTCATTGCGCACCAAAGATATATAATGTATGCCAAAAATAGTGAGCTTTGTACAGGTAAATTTTCCACAGGGGCCTAGAGAACTCAATGCACACTTTTTACCATACAGTGCCGGTATTTTGTTGGCCTATGCGCTCAAGCACAATACTGATTGGCAGTTTGGAGAATTTGTTTGGCGTCGCGATCCCATTGAAGCCACGGCTCAACGCCTAGCTCGAGCCGACCTTGTGGGATTCAGCACCTATGTATGGAATCGTGAATATCAATATCGCTTGGCTCAGCGTGTAAAAGAAATCAATCCCAATTGTGTGATTGTAATGGGCGGTCCTGAACCAGCCATTGCTGACTCCAACATTTTTCAGCGTTACCCTTGGATGGACATGGTAGGCAAACTGGAGGGCGAAATTACCTTCAGTGCCATACTCAGTGGGCAAGATCCTGCAACCATTCCTGGATTGATTGTAAATCAGCAAGGCCAAGCTCTAGACACAGGCGATGCCGAACGTATTGCCGATCTTGACAGCTTGCCCAGTCCTTATCTCACTGGCCTGTTTGATCAGTTGATTCAGGACTATCCTGATGTCACATGGAATGGCACATTGGAAACCAACCGCGGCTGCCCTTATCAGTGCACATTCTGCGACTGGGGCAGTTTGACCTACAACAAGGTCAAGAAGTTTGGCCTAGAGCGTGTGTTTGCCGAACTGGAATGGATGGGCGAGCACTGCGGCTTTGTCACAATCACTGACGCTAACTTTGGAATGTTTGTGGAGCGTGACAATGAAATCATTACCAAGCTGATCGAAGTGCAACGTCGCTGGGGACGAATCAAAAACTTTTCAATGACCTGGGCCAAGAACCAAAAGAACGAAGTTGTGGACATTGTGCGAAGACTGGTTGACGAAAGTCCCACAGCATCCAGTGGACTTACTGTCAGCGTACAAAGCATGGATGAAAATGTCTTGGACATTATCAAGCGACGCAATCTAGACCAGCACAAGATCGAAGAAATATTCAGCTTGTGCGATCGCTATTCAATTCCAGTGTACACAGAATTGATCCTAGGGTTACCTGGCGAGACAGAAACCAGCTGGCGAGAAAACTACTGGCAACTATTCCGTGCAGGCAATCACACCGGTGTAGTGGTACTACATGCACAGTTGCTGGAAAATGCCGAAATGAATTTGAGTCAGCGACGTTTCTACCGGCTAGATGCGGTGCCAATTTACGACTACATGAGCGGAACGTACGACAACGGCGAAGTTGTTGAAAGTGTAGAAGTTGTAGTGGGCACTAGAGACATTCCGCGCGAGCGTATGCTGGATATCATGGCTTGGAATGCGTTTATACAAACTTTCCATATCAATGGCATAACCAGTTACTGTGCAAGGTTTATGGCTGCTCGTGGCATGGACTATGCAGAATTTTACGATCACTTGTGGCAAAGAGTACAACAAGATCCTTGGTGGAGTGCCAAGCTTGAAGAAACCAAGCGGTTGTATCGTCAGTGGATCACAGACGGTCGTATTGATACCTGGGTAGGCGGTATACCTGTACCTGGGTGGAATTTGCACAATCGACTCACGCTAATTGTGCACAGCGAGAACTACATTGACCAAACTTACCAGTTGGTTAGAACTTGGTTACAGTCAGTGATACCCGACCATGCTGATCAGTTGATCGAATTTCAACGAGCCAGTATGATTGAGTTTCATCGTCTAAAAACTTTGCCTGAACAACGATCGTTTGATTGGGACTTCTGGGGATATCTAGTGGAAGGCACTGACCTTGATCAACCAGTTACCTTAGAGTTCTCCACCCAAGAAGATGTCAACATGAGTGAATCCATGTTCCTAGAAAACTTTTGGTTCGGCCGTAAAAGAAATTTTGGAAAAGCAAGAATTACCCGGGTGGTGTAACGGTAGCCACGCCGTCTTGAGGGGGCGGTGCCAAAAGCGTGTGAGTTCGAATCTCATCCCGGGTACCATATAATATGAGTAAAATAATTGTAAACGGGTGCAGTCACACACATGGTTGGGGTTTGCCAAAAGACGGTCGACCTTGGCCGCGTTTGTTGTTTCCAAGTTGTATAAATTTGGCCAACAGCGGCGACAGCAACATTGCTATAGCACGAAGAACACTGGAATATATTGTGTGTAACAAAGACGTATCGCATGTGTTTGTGATGTGGACTGACAATTCCAGAACAGAATTCAGCACAGATGACGGACGTTTGATACATGTTTTGGCCAACAGTTCGTTTGGATCAAGATTTCCGTTACAAGATTTGACTTCGCCGTTGAATAGTTTTGTTAGAGACTATTACAAATATTTTTTTAGTCCCTTGTATCATCTCAAACTGTTTTTGTTGAATCTGCATCATCTCAAAGTTTTTTGCGAATCACAAGGCATTCGATTCTGCTGTGCAGCATCTATGCCCATAGACTACTTAGACAAGGCAGAAACTTTTGACAAGCAGTACAAGAAGTTGTTGAAAAAATACAACAGTATGCATTTGGGAGGAATTCATGAACAAAGCAATCTAACCAACGCAGACTCGTTTGTGTCACTGATTGAACAAACCAAAAGTTGTTGGATAGATCAGTCTTATTTACAAGGTCATGTCATGGCACTGGATCGGCAGCATTGGACTTCGTTGCAAGACCAACATGCAAACCAGCAAGGACATCATATCATTGCCGATCAATTGCGCAAATTGCTGCCCAAAGGTTGGCCTGTAATAAAATAAAATTTTGACAAACTGTAAACTCTGGCAGAAGGTAAAACCCTGAGCAGCTCTGATGTATCTGCGCAGAAAGTTGATTGAGTGAGAGGCTCATATACGCACCGATTGCGCCCACACGCTTCTGGGGATATCGGGCGGTTTGTTGCTTTTATTAGGGGATTGGTATAGTTGGGAACACACTGGCATGGCAGAGTCATCGGTTCAATCCCGGTATCCTCCACCAACTCACGGTGTATGGCGCAGTCTGGGTAGCGCACCGGCATGGGGTGCCGGGGGTCGCAAGTTCGAATCTTGCTACACCGACCAAATTTCTGCTTGGCAGAAAATTCAAAGTTAAGTATAATTGATACTTAGAAACAGCCCAGGTGGCGGAATAGGTAGACGCAGCGGACTCAAAATCCGCCGGGAAACCGTGAGGGTTCGAGTCCCTCCTTGGGCACCAACAAGAGAGAACCAAAATGAAAAAAATGGATATTGATCAAGTGGCCGAATTCATTCGTGCCCAGACACCTGAAACTCGAATCTACATTGGCTGCGACTCTGAGCGTGTGAAAGTAGATGGAGCGTGGTATGCTGACTACATCCTGGCCATTGTGGTTCACATCAACGGCAACAACGGTTGCAAACTGTTTGGTGAAGTTCAACGTGAACGTGACTATGATCAAAAGGCCGGACGTCCCAGCCAACGACTCATGACTGAAGTATATAAAATCAGCGAGCTGTATCTCAAGCTGGCCGAAGTGCTGGAAGGTCGCGACGTGCAAGTTCACTTGGACATCAACCCCAATGAAGAACACGGATCAAGCTGTGTGATCTCACAGGCCGTGGGTTACATCAAGGGAGTGTGCAACGTGATTCCTTTTGTCAAGCCTGACAGTTTCGCAGCATCATATGCTGCGGATCGCTTCAAAAGCCTGCGTGTTTCTAACGCATAACGTGCTGAAACCTATGCTGATGATAAATAAGTTATCAGCATAGGTGCTCAATGAACTACCAAAAGATATATCAAAACATTATACTTAATTCTAATCCACAGGACAAATACGTAGAAAAGCATCACATTGTTCCAAAATGTTTAGGTGGTTCTAACAACAAAGACAATCTGGTGTTACTTTCTTATAGAGAGCACTTTCTTTGTCATTGGTTGCTTTGTAAAATTTACCCCACTAATTATAAGCTAAAAGCCGCATTTGGAAAAATGCTCGAAGTGACAAAAACTAAACAAAGAGTAGTTTCTTCAAAACATTTTGATGTAGTAAAACGGCAACTCAAAGGTATTAAATATCAATGGCTTGCTGACCACATATCACAACATGGCCCATGGAACAAGGGAAAGAAAGGCTCTCAGGTAGCATGGAACAAGGGTTTGTCAATGGGACCTAGAAATGATATTGCAAATAAAAAAACATCTGCCACTCTCAAAGAAAAATTCGCTAACCAAGAGCATCATCTCAAAGGTGTAGAACCTTGGAACAAGGGAAAGAAAGGCTCTCAGGTAGCATGGAACAAAGGAGTTACACCTCCAAAACTTTCTTGTGTCCACTGTGGTTTGTTAGTATCAAACACAAACATGAAAAGATGGCATGGTGATAGATGTAAAAACAAATCTGTTACTGGTTGAAATAAGTAAAGGATTGCAGGATTAGTTTAGGGGTAAAACAGAACGTTGCCAACGTCCAGTCACCAGTTCGATTCTGGTATCCTGCTCCAACTTGCTCTCATAGTATAATGGCATTACACTACATTGGTAATGTAGAAACCCTGGATCGTAACCAGGTGGGAGCACCACAAGTAATATGTCCCCAGGCTCCGGTTCCAGCCCTCTCCTAGATGATTGAAACTGCCCTGGGGTTTTCTATTTTACTTGTGCCAGTTTAGCAACGCTCAATAGCTGGATATACATCCAGCCTATGTCAAACTCCCAGGCTCGGGCACTGAGTTTGGCACTGGCCGGTGCCAAGTGGTGATTGTTGTGCAGCTCTTCGCCACCTATCACAATACCCCAAGGGCTGATGTTGCGACTACGGTCACGTGTTTCACCGTTGCGATAACCACACCAGTGTCCTAGACCGTTGACCACACCTGCTGCCCAGAACGGAATCCACAGCATTTGAATACCCCAAATTACAGCACCGACCCAACCCCAAAGGATGACGTTGAGCACAAAGAGAATGCCAATGCCAAGTCTGGAGTGAGCACTGTATACGTTGCGCTCCATCCAATCATCAGGAGTGCCAACACCGTATGCGTCAACCATGACTTTATCTTTTGTGGCGTCATTGTATAACAAAGCTCCTTTAAATAACACCGTGAATATTCCATGCACATGTGGACTGTGTGGATCGTTGGCAGTTTCACAGAACCTATGATGTTTTCTGTGTACTGCTACCCACTGTTTAGTGACCATTCCTGTTGTAAGCCAAAGCCAAAAACGAAAGAAGTGTGCGACTGCAGGATGGAATTCTACGCTGCGATGGGCTTGCCCGCGATGTAAAAATAATGTAACAGCAACAATGGTAATGTGTGTTGCTACTAGTAGATAGATAATTTCAAGCATAAATTACTTAGTTCACAACTGCCCTTAGTTCAATGGATAGAATACCGTGCTTCGAACTCGGGGGTGGAGGTTCGATTCCTTCAGGGCAGGCACATTTGATAAATAAATGTAGGAGAACAAAATGTTTTACTACATGTATCAAATCAAAAACAAAGTGAATGGCAAAATTTATATTGGAGTCCACAAAACTTCTGACATGAACGATGGTTACATGGGTTCGGGTAAAGTAATACGTGCCGCTATCAACAAGCATGGCATTGAAAACTTTGAGAAGACTATTCTTGAAACTTTTGAGAGTAGTGAAGAAATGTTCAGGCGTGAAAAAGCAGTTGTAACAGAAGATTTCTTATCACGTGATGATGTGTATAATTTGCGTCGCGGCGGATTAGGTGGATTTGATCATATCAACAAACAAGGGTTACAGAGAATCGCGAGAGTCAACGCAAATAAAACATTAGAACAAAAATATGGTGCTGATTTTTTATCTATCCTCGGAAAGAAAGGCACATCTAAACAAAAAATCAATGGTCAGTTAGCACAATCCATTGATAGATTACGCAACTACCCAGGATTCAAATCAGAATCTCAAAAAAATAATGCTTTAGCTAAAGCAAACAACGAAGAGTCTATTAGAAAGAAAAAAGAAACTTGGAAGTTAACTGCAAGAGGACAGGGCAAGAATAATAGTCAATACGGGACTGCCTGGATTACCAATGGAACAAACAATAAAAAAATAATAAGAACAGATCCTCTCCCAACCGGATGGAGATATGGCAGAATATCTTGCCCAAGACCGGCCACTAAATAGTCGTATGAAACTTTTTGAAGCCACCATACGCACACCCGACGGCAAGGAATTCAAAGACCGTGTGGGTGCTCAAACAGCCCAAGAGGCTCGTCTCCTGCTGCAGACCCGCTACGGTCCCAGGGCAGTTCCTTATCTTCCCCGACTCATTCCCAGCTAACTCGCTATAGTTCAACCGGATAGAACTACTGCCTCCTAAGCGGTGGATCCAGGTTCAAGTCCTGGTGGCGAGACCATTGGCTAAAGCTATTATCGACATTGATATAAACATTGACAAAATCTGGTTTTTTCGTTGACTTCATTGATATATACTATTACAATACAGACTTAGTGGAAACACTAATATACTTTTCAATCAAGGAGATATCAATGAAAACTGTAGGCGATAAATTAGCCCCTTTTGCCATCACTGGCGTGAAACCTGGTCAACCTGAAGATGCGTTCTATACCATTACCGAAAACAGCTTTGAAGGCAAATGGAAGGTAATTGTGTACTACCCCAAAGACTTCACTTTTGTATGCCCCACAGAAATTGTGGCCTACGACAAACTGGCACAGGACTTCGAAGACCGCGACGCTGTGTTGCTCACAGGCAGCACTGACAACGAGTTCTGCAAAGTGGCTTGGCAAACAGCTCACGCCGATCTCAAGAAGATCCGTCATCACCAATTTGCCGACACACAGCGCGGTGAGCTCAGCCTAATTGAACAACTGGGCGTGTTCTATGCACCTGCTGGTGCTGCACTTCGTGCCACATTCATTGTTGACCCCAACAACGAAATCCAACACGTCACTGTCAACAACTTGAATGTTGGTCGTAGCCCAGAAGAAACTCTGCGTGTGCTTGACGCCCTGCAGACTGGTGAGCTGTGTGCTTGCAATCGCACTGTTGGTGGCGAAACACTGTAAGGAGAACGGGCAATGAACTTTCGTGACTATTTTGAATGGCTCAAGAGGGAACATTGCCCCTCTTGCCAAGGAGAAACTAAATGACTCAATGGGTAGATCAACTCAAAGAAGGCATCCCAGACTATGCCAAAGACGCCAAGCTGAACTTGGATGCTGTAATCAAACGCAGCACATTGCCTGTAGAAGAAGCAGAAGGTTGTGCGTTAGCCGCCGCAATGAGTACAGGCAACGGAAAGTTAGTTACCTTTATTCAAAGTTCTATGGAGAACGCACAAGAGCGGGATGCCGCTCTCACTGCCGCCTCTCTAATGTCAATGAACAATACTTGGTATCCATATGTTGAGATGGCAGAAGATGCTAACCTTAAAGGGCTCCCAGCTCAACTCAGAATGAACGCAATCACGACTCATGGCGGCACAACTAAGGAACGCTTTGAGGCATATAGCCTTGCCGCAAGTATTGTTGGAAAATGCGAGTTCTGTGTCTCGGCCCATTATAATGGATTAAAAAAGATGGGTTATACTGTTGAGCAGTTACGAGATATAGGTAGAATAGCGGCTGTGATTAATAGTTTAGCAAAGGTGCTGAATAGTTGATAAATATTTCTATGAGAGATAGATCTTATAGGACCATTTATCAAAAGCACTACGGTAAGATACCCGTTGATGCTGATGGACGCTCTTATGAAATACATCACATTGACGGGGATCATACTAACAATGATCCGTCAAACTTAAAAGCAGTCACTATCCAAGAACACTACGACATACACTACAGTCAAGGAGACTGGTATGCTTGTTTGTTAATCTCTGGAGCACTAAAGATAAGCCCTGAAGAAAAATCTAATCTGTCAAGGATGGCGGCATTAGAAGCAGTTAAGAACGGCACACATAACTTTCTTGGCGGCAGAATACAGAAGCAAGCACAAGATAGATTAGTTGAAGCAGGTGAGCATCACTGGCAAGACAGTGAGAAAGCATCTCAAAGAAATCTAAAACGAATAGCAGAAGGCACCCATACTTTTTTGAATAAAGACTGGGCTCGTGAAAAAGAGTTAGTAAAAGTTAAAAATGGCACACACCCGTTTCTGGGCGGGGAAGTATCTCGTAAAACTAACCAAAAACGAGTGGCAGAAGGAAGTCATAACTTTTTGGGCGGAAAGTCTGCGAAGAATCAACTGGCAAATGGAACACATCCAAGCCAAATCAAAAAAACCTGCCCGCATTGTAGCAAAACAGTTAGTTCCGGAATGTTCAATCGCTGGCACGGCGATAACTGTAAATCTAAAGAATAAATTCTGTGTCAAAGCTCACTACGAAACTCTAAAACAAGAAGGCTACACAGTAGAGCAACTTCGTGACATTGGACGTATTGCTGCGGTAATTACTTCAGTGAGTCGAGTGCTGGCCAGTTGACAAAGCAGTGTAGAACTTTTACAATGAGTTCTACACTGTTTTAAATACTGTATGAGTAACGATTTTGCCAAATTTAAAAATTCTCGTCGTCGGCACAAAACTGACGTGGCCATTGCCAGGCAAGTAAAAATTGCCCGAGAGCATGGTCTTACCAATCAGAATCAATCAATCCGCCAGCCACATCGATTGGCCAAGCACCATGTCATGGACTGCGGAAATCCAGGTTGTTTTCTATGCGGCAATCCTCGAAAAACACACAAAAATCGTTTGACCACACAAGAACGCAAACTGTTTCAGGATCTAGACAGTTTCAACAATCATCACAAAAATGGACTCACAAACAAGGATACTGAATGACTTACCAACACGATGAACACGCAGGCCTGACCAGTCAACAAGCAGTGGCAGCTATTGGCAATCGCTATGATCTTGTGCTGGTAGCTGCACAACGTCTGCGCGAACTCAATCGTGGTGATCCACGCAAGGTCCAAAGTCGACATACCAATTCTGTTGCAGTGCTAGAAGAAATCGAACAGGGCAAGGTTACCAAGGCCTATCTTTACAAAGATTATCCGCCTGAACCCCGGCGACGAAATAAAAGCAAATAACGCTGTGTCTGATTCAAACAGTGCCAAGGGCCGTGACAGTTTTGATATTACCACCAGCAATACCTTGGTAAACTTTTTCAATCGCAATGTCACACCATACCCCACCGAAGCTGGTGGGGTGCAGTTTGATCTTGTTCCTGTTGCAAATCAAAAAGACATCATGGTCAATGCGGCCAGGATGCATGCTCAACAAGAATACGATCGTATCATGCAGTTGGTAGCGGTGCTACAACAGCAGGCCGAGGGCATACGTCGCAGACTGGAACTCACAGACATGGTGCGAGCAGCTCGATATGACTTTCAGGTATATCATGGGCAAATTTACTGGCTAGTGCAAGACACCAGGCACAACTGTACTAGATTGGTGCATACAGGGCCCAAAGACTGGTGCACAGGTGTGCCAGAAAATTACCAATACATCTGTCGTATGCGTTGGTTAGGCGATCATACCTGGCAAGAAGTCCAAGATTGACCAAAATCTCCTGTTGTGTTATAATTACACATTGCACAGTAGGAGAGCAACAATGCCAGCTACATTTTTAGTTTCAGACACGCACTTTGGCCATGCTGGAGTGTGTCGTTTTACTCACCCCGATGACCCTGCAGTCAAGCTCAGGCCTTGGGACGATCCTGATGAAATGGACGAAGAAATGGTTCGTCGTTGGAACGAGCGTGTTCGTCCCACAGACAAAGTGTACCATCTTGGTGACGTGGTGATCAACCGCCGGGCGCTGCACACTCTGCATCGTCTCAACGGTGACAAAGTGCTGATTCGCGGCAACCACGACATCTTTCGTGACGAGGAGTATCGCACTTACTTTCGCGAACTTCGTGCATACCATGTGCTCAATGGCATGATCCTGAGTCATATTCCTGTGCACGAGGCTTCGTTGGGCCGCTTTGGCTGTTCAATTCACGGCCACCTTCACGCTAATCGTGTGATGAAACCCTGTGGTGTTGATAAAAAAACAGGTGAGATCCTTTACGGTAAGGAAATTGATCCTCGATACTTTAACGTATCAGTGGAACAAATTGATTTTGCACCTATCCTTTTTGAGGATGTATGTAAAAGAATTGTTGAACAAGGCGGACAAATTGGCTTTAGAAATGGAAACGGTCCTGTTATGTAGTCCTACCAAGGACCCAATCAGAACCAGGACTAACAAAAGATAGTTTTGACTCTCTGCCGTTAGTCCACCATTTCGACCCTTTAAGAGGATTTGATTTATTCCTGTTTTTAATTTTTCTTCCTAAGACATAATCTTTAGGTTCGGTTCCTGGAATAACAAAAACTGAATCAGTTCCGTTAGTATACCATTTTTTTAATTTAGATATATCGGCTCCTTTTTGAGCACCTACATTATTAAATGGTAATCGTCCTCTTTTGTAATCTGAATTAAGAGGAGCAGGAGCAAAAATTTGTTCTGTTCCATTGTTCCACCAACGAAGTTTGCTTTTGGTTATTGATTGTTTTAACCTTGCTTCTTCGGAAAAGGTTCTACCATAATTTTGGTGATCTGGTCCAGATTTCCAACTATATGCTTTCCCTACATTTTCATTTAACCATTTATCATTTTTAAAAACTTTTAATTTTTTAAGGACTCGACTTTCCCAGTATCTTGCCTTATCAATTGAATTAAAAACTTTGCGTATTTGGATAATGTCTGGATCGCCATATTGTTTTCTTATTGCTTTCACCTTATTAGAAGATGTGAAATAAGTTTTCCAAAAATCGGTTGGATGACAATGGTTAGCAAACCTAACTCCGTAGTAATGTAAATTGAGTTTGGACCACCTAATGTAATAGGTGTATGGGGTACCACAATAAATATTCATGCTAATAGTTCCTTTACAACTGTTAGAGAGGGTGGATATTACCAGTATCGCGACCCTCAACTTTATTTATGTAAAGGTGGCGCCAAGCCTTGACCTCTGCGAGAGCATGTTGAAGTAGCCGGCGGGAGAGTTGTAGAGCCGCAGACTCCAAAGGGCTGCACCGGATTCGGTAACCGGTACTACTTGAGTACTACTTTGTAAACCCTGCAATCTGTAGGGTTTTTCTTGGCTTGAAATTCAACATCCGCTATAATAACAACATGTCAACAAAGGAGCATGCAATGAGCAAGATGAATGAGCTGACCTTAGACATTCACTATCTTTTGGATCGCGGCCGCAGCTTCGCTGAAGTGGCCCGCGAGCTGGAAATTCCCATTCACTTTGTGGTAGAAGCTGCGGAGCTTGTTGACGAGCAAGCCGAGCTGGAAGATTGTAGCCCTTACGCCACAATCAACAGTTGACCAATAAATTGTGATCAACTACAATAGAGACTCGTTTACAAATTTTCTTTGAAAGGCACTGCAATGAGCGATACCCGCACCGTCACTTCTATCCAAGCCCGCAAGAGCATTCTCAAGGCATTCAAGGTCAAGCGTCCCTTGTTTCTGTGGGGTCCTCCTGGCATTGGCAAGAGTGAGCTGGTTGAAAACATTACCAAAGAACTTGGTGGTATCATGTATGACCTGCGACTGGGTCAAATGGAGCCCACAGACATTCGCGGTATTCCGTTCTACAACAAAGACACTGGCAAGATGGATTGGGCTGCTCCTGTGGACCTGCCCGACGAAGAAACTGCCAGCCAGTATCCCATTGTGGTGCTGTTCTTGGACGAGATGAACTCGGCCCCGGCCTCAGTGCAATCGGCTGCTTACCAGCTAATTCTCAACCGCCGTATCGGCAAGTACCATCTGCCCGACAATGTTGTGATGGTTGCTGCAGGCAATCGTGAAAGCGACAAAGGTGTTACCTTCCGTATGCCAACTCCGCTGGCTAATCGTTTCCTGCACCAAGAAATGAAAGTGGACTTTGCATCGTGGCAAGAGTGGGCGGTGCAAAACAACGAGCACAAAGACGTGGTTGGTTACTTGAGCTTTGCCAAGCAAGACCTCTACGACTTTGACGCCAAGTCGGCCAGCCGTGCTTTTGCTACTCCGCGTTCATGGCACTTTGTGAGTGAGCTGCTCAACGACGAGGATCTGGATGACGACACTGCAATGAATCTCATTGCAGGTACTGTGGGCGAAGGCCTGGCAGTGAAGTTCATGGCTCACCGCAAGGTTGCAAGCCGTATGCCTAACCCTGCAGACATCCTGAGCGGCAAGGTCAAGGATCTGCAGGTCAAAGAAGTTTCGGCCATGTACTCCTTGGTAATCTCCATGTGCTACGAGCTCAAGGCTGCTGTGGAAACCAAAGTGGAGGACAAGAAGTTCCATGAAATGGCCGACAACTTCCTGGGCTACATGATGAAGAACTTTGAGACTGAGCTCACTGTGATGGGTGCTCGTATTGCACTGACTACATACAACCTGCCGTTCCTGCCCACCAAGCTGAAGAACTTTGACGAGTTTCACAGCCGTTATGGTAAGTACATCCTGCAGGCCAGTGCTTGATTAGTTGATGAATTAGGGCAGTGGCAACACTGCCTTTTTTTATTATGAGATACAAAGTAGTCAAACTAGATGGGCGGTATTCCTACAGTGCCAATTTTCGCTGGTGCTTGGAATTCACTCGCAGTGACTGGAAAGGTACAGGTGTTCTTGACTTTGATCGAGCACGCCGTTGGATGAACGAAACATGGGGCTGGAGTCAGGATGTTGACACCATGATTGCCATGGCTCGAGAGCTCAATAAAAAGATTGAACCTTGGGATGGCATAATCAAT
>ERZ869929.618-NODE-618-length-18369-cov-10.299934_pt1 | contig 18369 bp, 21 predicted proteins | sample MGYA00579312_ERZ869929 | MGnify/ENA primary metagenome ERZ869929 (study PRJEB32216, sample SAMN09231818) | wastewater metagenome | place: USA: Maryland | collected 2016-08-09 | study: EMG produced TPA metagenomics assembly of the PRJNA472060 data set (Reclaimed... | reverse complement strand
GTCGGGCTGGCGTGCAGCATGTCCTCGTCATCGAGCCAGTCGTAATGCGGATGATGGCTGTCTGGACTCGCCAGCCCGCCGACGTACATCCCGACCTGTACCCTCGGGTTGATCCCCTTCAGGTCACACGCGAGCGCTGCCACGCCCGAGAACTCGGCCGGGCCGGCAAGGTCCGCACGGTTCCCGCAGGCGTCGAGCGTCTCATGGGCCGTCTTGATCCAGACCCAGCGGTGCCGCGTGGCGAGCCGCTCCCTCATGTCAGCCGTCGTCCCAAACGGGAAGTACAACATGCAGGCCGTGGAGATGGTCGGCGCGGCAGGCAGGGTCATCAGGCGATCTCGTAGGTGACGGAGAACGAGATAGAGTCACCGTTTGCAAGGGCAATGGCCGGGTCTACCCCCCAGTAGTTGGTGTACCCGGACGCAATAAAGCGCATCGTCGTGGAACTGAACGTGATGATGTTCGCCTGGTAGTGCACGGACGTACTCGCGTCTACAACCAGGGCGCTGCCCACTGAACGACTCGCTCCCGTTTGCAGCGGCTCAACAGCAGAGGGGATACCACCAAGAATAACGGCGTTCGAAACGGTGCCCGCCCCGGTGGCCGTGACCATCACCTGGAGATTTGCAACCTTCCCGACTGCCCGGTAACGCGCGTAGTTGACGGTCAGGGTCACGGACCCCGACTGCGTGAGCGTGGGGGTGAATGCCGTCCACGCGGTTGCGGCTATCTTCGCTGCGGTGATGGTCGCATTTGTGATATCGCCGTCCACCACCTGCCCGAACGCCGTCGTACCAGCGCCAGTCCCTCTGAGCACGGTGTTGGCCGTGGCCGTGCTCGCCCCGATCCCCAGTTTTGCCCAGGCGTTGTAGATGTCGTCAATCATCTCGTTGATGCCCTCTGAGTGGGACACACCAGTCCCGAACATATCGGGCAGCAGGTTCCCTGGCACGGCATCCGCGAGCGTTGGAAGCGTCGTTGGTGTTGCCATCGGCTAACCTCTCATTCGGTGTAGGAATCGAATCCGTAGCGCGCTGTGCCGTAGCGCGCTGGTACGTCGTCGGTCACTCGTTCAAGGTTCAGCGTTCCCCGCAGCAGCCCGCCGCCATCGGTCAACCCGAAACTCATCGACTCGATGTAGAAGTCCGAGTTGATCGCCGCCCGCTGGTGTCTGACGTGCACCCGATCGCTGATCTGCATGTGCAACAGTGCGTACATGTGGTCGGCGTTGATGTTGACCATCTGCACCGTCATCTGGTCGCGCGGGCGCTGGTAGCGGCGGGCGAAGTTGTTGCAGAGATCCAACGCCTGATTCGGCGCGATCTCGGGGTACAGGTTGATCGTGTGATCCTTCGGCCTGAACCGCGCCGCTGACAGGTCGGTGTCTACCGTGCTGGTGACCGGGACCGTGGTCGTGACTGGCAGGCTGACCGCCCGCAACTGAATGCCGTTGCTCGTCACGCCCAGCACCGTGGCCCCGCTCGCGCCAGCCGTCAGCCTGAGCGTCACCGTCTGCCCGCTCGTCTGCAACAGGCTGACACTCGCGAGACTGCCCACCGAGACGGTGTAGTCCGTGGCCGCCACTGGCGTCACCGCCGACTTGAACGGATCGGAGTCGGTCGGCTCCAGGTCGCGGACCTCGTTTGCCGCGAGCGTCAGCGTTCCGCCGTACTCCCAGACCTTCTGCGTGCTGGTGGGCGTCCGCACGTTGACCGACGCTCTGACCTGACGGACAACCTCGTCAGGGTTGGCGCTCCAGGTGGCTGGCACAATGTGGAACAGCAGCGAGTCGAGCGGGCCGTCCACAAACACGTTCGGGTCGTCCACGAACACGGACGGGTCGTCCACCGTCGCGTTGTACGCGCCCACGGTGCCGTCAAACAGGTTCCACTGAATCTCTGACGACCGTGTGTTGTTGGCCCGGAACTGCCGCCCTTCAAAGTGGAAGTACCCCCGCGAGTCCTCGTAGGCGCACGATGGCACGCCTTCGGCCCCGAGAATCTGGTTGATGAGTTGCGCGGCTGACGTATCACCGTTCGACCAGAAGTACAGGAGGTCGGTGTCACCCTCATCGAGAACCCGCTCATCTGCCGGCCAGCCCACAGCGTCAAGCACCAGGGCGATAGCCTGATCCGTGCGGATGTTTTCCGACAGCGCGATGACGGGTGTCTGCTCGTTGAGCAGCGCACTTTTTCCGAGCGCGCGCACGCTGACGCTGGCCGTTGCGCGGTCGATCTCCTGGTCTGCCGTGTCGATGTTCCCGCTAAACAGTGGGAACGGCGCCGTGCCGTCCACCAGCACGTCAGGGTCATCCACCAACACGCTGGCGTCATCAACCGTGACATCCGTGCCCCAGTTGGCGGTGAGCGCCACGTCTGGCCCGCGTCCGACGAACAGCCCGAGCGTGCCCCCTGGCGAGTAACGCCCGTCGTAGTTCGGCAGCGTGAAGTCGCAGGCAGGCGTGGCCGGCGGCGCATAGGCGCGGGCGGCGTCGCGCCCCAGACTGTTGACGTTGATGCCCGGCTTGTTGCTGTACGACGGGTTGTCGTACTCGCTGGTATCGGCGTCTGTGCCGGTAGACCACAGCACGGACAGGTCGTACTCAGCGTTGCGCGGGAGCGGCGGCGCGCTCATTGGTTCCTGATCTCCAGAATCTTGTTCCGCCGCACGTTCAGGCCGATGCCCTCGAAGACGATCCGCTCTTTGGTCTGGCTGTCGAGCGCGATGTCCACCACCATGCGGTCAGACCGCCCGGGCATGGACGCGCCCATCATCCGCTCAGGGGTGGCAGAGGCGGCGAACTGGTAGCCGCTGCGCCCGAACGTGCCTGACAGGGCAGGCGTCATCATCGAGGCTGTCTGTGCGCCGCCCACGAGCAACTCAGGCCGCCGCTCCGCAATCCACGCCTTCTGCCCGGTGGACGGCGTGTACGTCATGGTCGGGCGGGTGAACAGGTGGCCTCTGTCGAAGCCGCCTATAGCCCTGATCTTCTTTACCCAGTCGGGGTCTGTCGCATATCCGGCGTCGAAAATACCCTGGAGGTAGTCCACCGGGTTGCCGCTCTTGCGGTACGCATCGGCAGCCTTCTGGTATCTCCCTGTGCTGAACTGTTTGGCGAACGCCTCAAACGCTGCTTCGTCACTGGTGTATGCAGCAAACCTGTCCATGATCTCGACGCGTTTGCCGTTGATAACCTCCCAGGTGTGCAACGGCGGCGTCTGACCCGCGTCGCCCGACCCCTTCACCCCAAACCAGTTGTGGTACTTCCGTGCCAGTAGCGATGCGTTGTCACCAAAGCCAGATTCATTCCCCGCAATGGCTGCCATCACTTCAACTGGTAGTCCAGCACGCTGCGCGGCAGGCGCGGCTCTGGCCGCCAACTCGCTTGCATTCTGCGGTGGCTTGCTCAGGTCGCCCGGGTCGGCTGGTCCGTATGGCTTGCTTCCGAATCCACCCCCACTGTTAGGCGACGGCTGTGTTCTGATAAAGGCGTCAAGGTCTTCCTGGGCCTTCTTGATGTCCTCGCTGATCTTCTTCTGCCACTTGCCCCAGTCTTCCTTCGACTTTTCCAGTTTGTCGAACTCGTCCTTACGGGCCTTCTCCAACAGGTCAAGTAGCCCGTTCTTCTCGGGGTTGGTGTAGACCCGTTCAGCGACCTTCCGCTCGTCCTCAAAGGCCTTCGTAGCAACGGCCAGACGGCGGCTGTACTCTTTGTCAGATTCCTCGCCGGCCTTCTTCAGTTGCGTGATAACGCCGTTCGGCCCGTTGTAATGAACCTCGACCCGTCGCCGTTCCGTCTCGCGGGCAACCTCAGCGGCGGCCAACTGCGCAGCCAGCGCCTTATCCTCGGCCGTGCGGTAGTCTTCCCGATCGCGGTCCTGCCGCGTGCGTCGGTCGGTGAGCGACTGGTCTTCGTCCTGGCGGATCTGCCGCAGTCGCGCCTGATCCTCTTTGAGTTTCTCGTCTTCCTTCGTGCGCTCGTCCGTGCGCCGCCGATCCTGCGCCAGCCGACTCGCCGCCAGTGCGTCATCTTCCTTGCGGCGTCGGTCTGCCCGGTCGTCGTCCTCGTCCTTGCGGCGGTCAGACAACCGCTGGCGGTCTTTCGCCAGTTGGTCGTCCTGCTTGGTGCGCCGGTCATCGCGCTCGGCATCCTCGGCCTTGCGTCGGTCATCTCGGTCGCGGTCCTCTGCCAGCCGCCGATCCGCTATCCGCTTCTTCTCAGCCTCGAACTCAGCCTGAAGTTGCGCCAGCCGCGCATCGTAGGCCGTCTGCTCCGCTTCCTTGCGCTTTTCGAGTTCTTCGACCTGGGCTTCAAACGTCAGCCTGAACCCGTTGCGCGCCGCCTCATACGCACGCTGCGCCGTCTCGCGGGCGTCGTCCAGTTCGCGCTCTCGGATGCGGTTGGCCTCGTCTTCGGCGTCCTTGCGAGCGTCGATCTCGTCAGCAATGGCCTGCTTCTTGGCGCGCAGAATGTCGCGGGCTACGTCGCGCTCGCGCTTGGCCGCCGTCTGGCCGATAGCCGCGCGAGCCTCGTCTAGTTCCTGCTCGGCCTTGACGATCTCCGACAGGTTGCCCGTGGATTGCGCACGTAGGAGGTCGTACTCCTTGTTGGTGATGTTGGCCTGCTGCTGCTTGTCCTCGGCCGCCTGCCGCTCGGCCTCGTCAGCGGCGTCGAGCAGCCCCAACTCGGCGTCAATCGCACGGAGTCTGGCGTCCTTCTCATCTTCCAGCGCCTTGATAGCGCGGCGGTGACGGTCATCCTCGGCGCGTGACTGTTCGTCCAGCGCGTCCATCGCCGCCTGATGGGCGCGCTCGCGGGCGTCTTCCTCAGCCTCGAAGCGCTCACGGAGCGCCGCAATCTCGCCGTCAATCGCCTGGATGCGGGCGTCGTACTCGGCATTGACCGCCGCCAACCGCTGCTTCTGCGAGACTTCGAGTGCGTCATCCTCAGCCGCACGCGCGTCTGCTCGGGCGCGGTCCTCGTCAGTTCGACGCTCTGCCCGGTCGCGGTCTTCCTGCTGGCGTCGCCGTGCGAGCGCCTGGGCGCGTTCGGCCAGTCGTCGGTCTTCGCGCTCGCGTTCCTCTTGCAGTTCGCGGTCTTCGTCCTGCCGTCGCTGCTGTCGGTCGGCGTCGTCCTTGCGGCGGCGGTCCTCTCGGGCGCGGTCCTGCTGGTCGCGCTTCTTGCCGAGCGCATCGGCCGCCGCCTTGATCTCGGCGTCTTCGCGCTCGCGGAACTCGTCAAGCTCGCGGTCTTCCTTGCGCCGCTCATCATCGCGGGCACGGTCTTCGAGTTCGCGGACCGTTTCTAGCCGGTCCTTCTCGGCGTCAATCGTCTGCTTCAGACGGTCGGCAGCCTCGTCCACGGCGGCAAGTTCGGACGCCTTGCGCCGCTCGGCCAACTCAATGGCAAGTTCACTGGCTTCCTTCGCGGCTTCCTGCTCGGCCTTGATGGCTGCCAGCGCGGCGTCTTTGCGCGTCTCGATGTCTTCGAGTTGATAGGTGCGCCGCGCCTCGATGCGGGTCCGCTCTTCGTCGTACCACGCCTCTTTGGCCTTCTTCTCGGCGTCGATGGCTTCCAGTTCGATCTCTAGCCGCTTCTTGGATGCCTTCTCGGCGGCTTCGAGTTCGGCCTTGATTGCGTCTTTCCGCGCTTCGCTGGCGACCTTTGCACGGTTGGCCGCGTCGGTGGCTGCCTGAGCGATGGCGGCTGATCCCTGCTCTGCTGCGCCACCTGACTCTTCGGCCGGGCCGGTTGGCCGTCTGACGGCGGCCGGCAATGCTCCACCGATGCGACCGATCTCGATCAACGCCCGCGCGATACTGTCGTCTCCGGTGACCAGCGACCTGATGAGCGCAAGCGGACTGGCGATGGTGAGCATCGCCGCACCGATCTGCCTGATCTTGTCCGTATCCGTTCGCTCAACGATGCCGGTCAACTTCTCGACTAGGCCGGCGGTTTCTCTGGCGGCCAGCGCAGCGTTGGGGGCAAGCTTTTTACCGAGGGCCGCTGAGAGATCATCGATCTTACCTGTCAGTTTGTCGATAGACCCCGTGAACGTCTCGGTCCGCTTAGCGGCTGTTCCCGTCAGGTTTGAGTTGTCTTCAATGAGTTTTCCGAGGGTCAACTGCGCCTTCGTGATCGGAGAAAGTGTCTCAAAATTACGACGCTGTTCTGCAGTCATGGCGGCAAACGCCTTCACGGCGTCGTTTCCGAGTACCTGCCCGAGGTACTCGGCCGCTTCAGCCTCACCGCGCAGCGCATCGCTGATCCGTGACGTGGCTTGTTCCAGCGTGAGACCCTTGATAGCAGCAAGGTCGGCGCTGATCTTCAAGACTGCCTGTTGTTGGGCGCCTGTGAAGGCGTACTGACGGCCCAAATTAGCAACGGCCGCTGCTGCTGAAAGCGCCTCGGTCTTGCTTCGTCCTGATGACTGCGCGAGCGCCTCGGCCTGGGCCGTGATGAGCGGGGCCGCCTGCCCGTACAGCGCATTGATCGCGAACTGGGCCTGCTCCTGCTTGCGCGTATTCTCGATGACGCTGGTGATGGCGGCGTTGAGAGCGGCAGCGCCAACCGATACGCCAAGCGCTGCGGCTCCGAACGCCCCCATGCTTTTTGCCGCACTCAGGAAACTGGCGCTCGTTTGCTGCTGCGATTTTGCGATCTGCTGGGCGGCCTTCTCGGCCTCCTGAGCCGCCCGCTTCTGCTCGCGGATGATCGTGTCGGTGGCACGCTTCACATCAGCGACGCTGGCGCCTGACGCCTTTGCAATGGCGGCAGCCTGGGCCTGGGCGCTCTTGCGCGTGGCCTGCTCGGCTTTCGCCATCTCCTGCAACAGCTTCGCGCTGTCGGCGGAAAGGATGAACTCGGCGCTCCCGATCACTACCATTGGAACACCGCCGATCTGAACAGGCGTCTATCTGCGGTAGGGGGGTGAGAGTTGTGGGGCAGAGTCTGAGCATTGACGAGCGCGAGGCCATCCTGATCCGTGCGCTTCGTGAGCATCTCAAAGACGGATACTTCGTCCAGGCCCAGACGCCAACCACCGCGCAACTGCTGCGGCCACGACCGTTTGATGCGGCCATCGCCTTCTTCTGCACGCTGCTGTGTGGCGTGGGCGTGCTGGTCTACATCGCCGCCCACTACGCCAACCCGTACGAAGCCCTGTACGTCGTGGTTGACGAGCAAGGACAGGTCTACGGCGTGAATCGATGGACGAAGTAGCGCCATCACCGGCCCACCGCCTTGCCCCAGGTCTGCACGGCTTGCGACTTGAACGACCCGATGCTGACGATCTTGCCGTTCCAGTGCAGCCGTTCCAGCCCGTCGCCGTCATCGTCCACCGCACCCTGTGCGCGGTCTAGCACGCTGTTGAACCACTCAGACGCGCCCTTCCCGAGATGCGGGTAGGCAGCAGCCTGGGCAGCGTCTAGCATCCGCTCGGCGCGGATGCGGCTGATCTGGCGGTGCATCGCGAACATCACGCCCTGCGGCTCGTCTAGCCAGCCAACGCCGTGGGGGCCGACGCTCCCGATGTGGGCAATGAGATCAGCGAGGATGGGGGCATAGTCGCTGTCCCGTCCTCGCTCACCACTTCCGGGTTTTCGTCGTCCTCCACCGCCTGCGGGCCGAACCACTTCAGGTGGCGCAGAATGCTCTCCGCGCGGGCTTCGTCGCCGGCGATAGCATCCGCATCCTCTGGTGTCAGATCGGGCAGCACCACGCGGAGCGCGTCAGTCAAGAACTCGATGTACGCCGCGTTCGGAGCGTCGGGCGATACGGCGAACTGGTGATGCTTGCGGGCGTACTCAGCAACCACGCGGGCAGGACAGCCAGGGCCGCGCACCCACCCGTCAAGGCTCAATGAGCGACCGTTGATAGTTGTTCGGACGGTCGCCTTCTCATAGGCGATGTCAGGCAGGGTCAATACCCCAGGTGAAGTAGCCACGGGAATCAACTCCCCATCTTCATGCTGCCCGGCGCTCTCAGCGAGTGCTGGTCAGCGGTAGGAGTCGGGGCCAGCGTTTGACCCCGACTCAGGCGTCAGGATCAGGACATCGGAGTAACGTCGCGGATGGTGGCGATGCGGTTCGAGTTGTTGGCGTCAGGCGTCAACTGGAAGGACAGCGGGATCAGCGCCCCTGACGTGGACTCCTTCACGAAGTCCAGCGTCATGCCCGCGTTCGGGAACCCGTTCCAGCCGATGAAGCGGATCGGCTCGCCGTCGCGGCCGTCAATATCGAACCCGATGGCGTAGCCGTCATCCGAGATCGTCGAACCCATCGCCCACTCTTCGTACCCGCGCGCCGCCGTGGTCGCCGCCAGCGTGGTCACGGCGCCCTGGCCCGTCCCGATGACGATGCTGTCCACGTCGAACTCGGAGAGGTTGGTGTTCATGACCGCCGTTCGGCCGGTCGCCACCAGGAAGATCGGGTCGAGTTCCTGGTCAACCTCGATGCCTGAACGGTTGACTTCAGTCGAGAAGTGCAGCCCGCCAGACGTGTACCCTGCGTCCGTCCAGGTGCCGCCCCAGACGCCATCCCAGACGACCGTATTGGCGGGAATCGCGTTCGATGCGCTGTAGGCCGCCAGCCGAGCGGCAATGTTCCGTGTCTGCTGTACCTTGAGAGGTGCCTTAGCCATGACTCAGCGTCCTTCGCGCGCCGTTGTTCTCTCAGCGAGAGCAGCGGCAGGTGTCCCCTCCCTGTGCGCTACGAACTGGCGGTAGTGGTGGTGTCCTGGTCGCTCCCGGGCAGGGGAGCGGCAGCGTCGCCGCGCATGTGGCGGCCTGAGCGATGGCGGTCAACCCCGACAAGCGGCGCGCTGTCGTCGCCGCCAACGCGCTCGAAGCGGTGCATCTTCGAGCCGTAGGCGATGGTCTGCGCCCGTTCTTCTGACAGCGTGATCGAGTCGCCGTCGTGGTACATCTTGTCGTCTAGCACGAGCGTGTACGCTGGATGGGTGCGGAGGATGTAGTTCGGCATCAGCGGGCCTCCAACCCTTCTACGGCCAGTTTCCCGCCTGATGGGCGGTTGGCGTTGATCCTGTCGAGTAGCCGCTGGGCCATCGTCTTCGGGATCTCCACGACGCGACCCAGGCTCACGCCGCCGATCTCGATGGAGAATGCCGTCAGGTGGCGCTGTGCGGCCTGCTGACGGGCCAGTTCTGGGTGCATGGTGCTGAGATCGGGTACGTCCGCAATCTCGCGCAGAATCGCCTGCTTCACGGTCTGGCGGCCGTTCGGACCGATGGACTGCACGGCTGCCAGATCGCCCGCCTGCTGGTAGATGGCGTGGATCACCTGATCCAACCCGTTGAACGGCCGCTCGATGCAGGATGCCGTCATGTAGTCATGCCGGCCACGACACCGCTTGCAGCGCCAGACCTCGCCCAGCCCATCGTTACCAGCGATACGGAGCAGGAAGAAACTGTTGCGATGCAGGTTGTCGCGCTCTCGGATGGCGGCAGGGTCGGGTGACCAGCCTGGGCGGTAATACGCCTTGCCGTCGTCTGCGAGCAGCGTCTGACCGTCAGCGGACCATCTCATGACTCCACCACGCCACAGTACGTGAATAGATAGGGAATCACGACAACGTGGTAGTCGGTGTCTGGCTCGATCAGGCGGATGGGGCCAGCCTCGTCCGCAACCTCGTAGACGTAGCAGCCGCCATAGGAGAACCCGACGCGGCCACCGTCAGGCGGGATCAGCGCGGCGCGAACCGTGCGCGCCAGCCGCAGCGTTTCAAGGCGGTTCGGCCCATAGCAGCGGATGTCGTAGCGCTCACGGTAGAGCGGGCTTTCCAACTCACCAGGACCGCCGACTGGGCCTTGCACGACGATGGCGTGGTGTGCACGCTTCGCGGTGAAGCTCCAGTCCGGCTTGATCTCGTCGGCAATGCGGGTGCTGGTCATCGTGGTGATGGCCGTCACGTCGCGCAACTTCGACAGGATCGCGCCGAACACGTCGGGCATGATGGTGGCCATCAGCGGTAGCACCCGAACGGATCGCAGCCGAGATGCACCATCCAGGCGACGACGACGAATAGCGCACCGATCAGCGCGTACACCGCCAAGCCCCAGGCCAAGCCTGAGAAGTAGCTTCGGGTCGGTGGCGACTGATTCTTAGAATGCAAAACGGCCTCCTGAGTCCCTTTACGGCCAGATCAAGGGGACTCAGGAGGCCATGTGTCGCGTGTTCTGTTGGCACTACTGTACCAGATAGGGACGGCTACCGAATACTCCTGACGGCTTCTCTAAGCCGTTGAGTTAGTCGTCCAGATATTTTGTCAACAGTGGGCCTGATGAATGCGTGCCCGTCTCGGAGTTCCTCGTACAGCGCGTATGGCGCGTGAGCGCCCACCACCAGCGTGCGCCGGCCGTCTCGTCCTCTGGCGTCCACGTCTGCGAAGATGCTGGCCCGCAGGTTCCCAGTGATGACGTGCACGAGCGACTGGGCTTCGGCGCGGGCTTCCTCGGCCACAGCCTGCATGGCGTCCTGTAGCGCGTCTTCAAGCGCGCTCGCCACAGCCGCGCCTCTCCACGAATAGCGAAAACTGCCACGGCTGCCGGCGATCCCTGCTGTGCCAGCGTACCGCCCGGCGACCATGCTACGACACTACCACCACGGACTTGAGCGTGGCGATCTTGACCGTGCTGGCTCCAGCCTCCGCAGCAGGGTCGAACGTGTCCACCACGGCAGACGCCACCAGCACGCGGCCATCTCGGTCCGTGATACTACTGACAGTATCACCAACGGCCAGCGTGTCGTCATGCAGGACATACAGGGTCGGCACATCCAGCACTATGTTGCCGGCCTCGGTGTTCAGCAGCCGCCGCGAGGACAGGTACACGCATGGCAGCCCGGTGACGGTCGTGCCATCGGTCGTGGTCGGATTTCCCCAGGCATCATCCGCCCCTTCAACGGGCGGGCCAGTGCGGCTGTAGGTGTGCGTGAGCAGCGGGCGCAGCGCCGCTCTGACGGCTGCTGGCAGGCGTGCGGAGATCAGCGGCATATCAGCGTCTCCCGTCTGGCGGTGACTGCAACTTCGGCAGGACGCCGGCCAGCCCACCGAGAACCGTTGCCAGCACGCCGATCCACCGATAGACGATAGGCGACAGCCCCAGGTCGTCAGGCCCGACCAACTGAATCGCACCCGTCACCAGCAGCGCCACGAACACGGTCACGGCGGCGTAATACTGCACGGCATACGGCACAGGCGGCTGCGGCTTCTCGCCGTTCGGGAAGCGCCGCCGCAACTCGTTCACCCGCTCGTAGTCCGTCATGCCTTATCCATCTCGCCGCGCGTGCGCCAGTACAGCCACGAGGCAAACACGCTGGCTCCCGTCACCACCCACGCAATCCCCACTTCAACCGGCCACCGCCGCGCAATCGGCCCCATGAACCACTGATCGAATACCGCCAGGTCAATCCACACCAGCGCACGGTAGCCAGTGCCCAGACAGAGCGCGCCCATCAGCAGCACCCACAGGAACCGAAACAGGTTCAGCCCGTCGCCAGACCTCCACCGCCGGAACAATGCCCACGTCTGCGGTATCCCGATGCTGGACACCGCGCAGGCTGACACGATGTAGAGCAGAGCAATCACCGCTTCCGCCTCATTTGGCATGGCTGCCGTCCGCTCTCCAGGTGTCTCGATTCCGCTGGTTCCACACGTCCACCACACGTCGCGCTCGCTCGATAGCCTCGCGGTTCTTGCGCTGCTCGATACGATGGTCTGGCGGCTGACGAAACGGAGCAGCCGGGAGCATCCGGGCGATCACGTTCATCAACGATTGCCAATTCATGGCTGCCTCAGTCGCCTGCGTTGACCATCGGGTGTCCATGACTCGATCACATCCGCCAGCCTGTTGACCGCTTCTCTCAGTTCTTTGTTGCCGTCGCGGAGTTCTTTGATCTGGCCCTTCAATTCCCAGAACAACAACGAGGCCAGGATCAGAACTGCCGCGCCCAGCAGTCCGACCATGCCCCCACCGAGCGACTCGTAGACCTCCCCTGGAGACATGCATCACCAGCCCGTCTGGGCTAGTCCATAACCCCTAAAAACCTTGTAACGGATTGCCACATGGCGTACCTCTGTAGATGCCACCCCATCACCTCATACGTGTTGGTGTGGAAGTGTCCTGACGGCTGGTTCCAGCCGGCCGCCAGGACGCGCCCCTGTCCACTCACCCCATCGGTCGCTGGTAGTAGTTCCGCAAGTATCCGAGCGCAGCCGCTGGGAGCGGGTCGCGTGTCTCCGATGTGCCGCGCTCTCGGTACGCCACCCGCAACTGTCCGACCTGCACACTCGACACGGACGGGTCAACGTCGCGTGACGAGTACCACGCCTTGACCGTCTCCAGGCACGCCTGTTCAACGGCGCCAGGGAGGTTCTCAGGCGTGCCCGGCAGAATCCACGGGTTGACCTGATTCGGTAGCAGGTAGCCAGCACGGTACGTCACGCTGTACCGCTGATCCTGATACCCCGGCAGGATGTACCCCGAACTGTACGCCTCGGTGCCCCACATCCTCAGACCGCCAGACCGCCCCCAGCCGTTCGCACGGTACAGTGCGCCAGCATCGGCGTCCTCAACGCTGTATTCGGTGGACTCCAGCGCCGTGCCGTCCTCGGTGACCTCGGTGACTTCCACGATGGGGTAGCGGGAGAGTCCGAGTAGCCGCGAGCCGGTGCCGTCCAGCGTCTCGGTGACCGTCTCCACCCCGAACTTCCGCCGACACTCGCGCTCAATGGCCGATGACGCCCTGACGATCATGTCGCTGATGATGTCGTCGTCCGTGGTCGTCGTGATCCCGAGTTCGGCCTTTGCCCGCTCGCGCGTGGTCAGCAGGTAGTCGGCTGCCGGCTCCACTACCGTGATGCTCATGACGATGCCCCCACCAGCGACAACGGCGCACGCGCACCACGACTGGCGCACCATGCTTGCCACGCCTCTCGGTACACCCGCTCAACCGCTGCCGCGTACTCACGCGGTTTGCAGATCACCGAGTCCAGCAGCGCCGCCCGTAGCGCTTCACGGTCGGCCGTGGTAGCCGCCAGCGTGGCCGCGATCTCCACGTAGTGCTGTGCGTCCAATGCCACCCACTGTGGACGCCCAATCGTCGCCAGCACGCTCGGTGCGATCCTGGCGTTCAGGTGGTCCCCGAGCATCGCCACGGACGGCACGCCCATCAGCGTCGCTTCCAGCAGCGTCACGCCGCCGCCTTGTGGGAACGGGTCCAGCGCCACATCGATCTTGCCATACGCTTCGAGATGCTCTGGCCTGAGCGTTGGCGGCAGGAACTCCAGACGGCTGCTGTTGACCCGCAAGCTGCTGAAAAACTCCAGCAGCCGCGCACGGTAGGCCGGGTCGATGTACTCGCGGCCCTTGAACACGAGGCGGCTGTTCGGCACGCGGTGCAGGATATGGCTCCAGACGGCCCACACAGGCTCGCTGGTCTTCAATGCCCGCCCGAAGTACCCGAAGGTCACGTAGCCGTTTGTCTCGGATGGTGGTGGCGCTACAGCGGGGTACGGCGGCCTCGGGTCGAACGCCAGAATGCACGGCAGATGAAGCGCCGTCTCCGTGTGCTGGCTGGACAGTTCGTCCGGCGCAGTAACAGCATCGGCCAGGAGATAATCTGCTGCATCGAGTCCCAACCCCGTCACATGGCCCCAGCCCGTCATGAGGATCGGGGCGGGCTTCCGCGCCAGCGCCGTCAGACGGTTGCCGTTGCTGTAGCCTGACAGGTCAACGATGATGTCCAGCCCGTCAAGCCGCATCTGCGCCGCCAACTGCTCGTCAGACAGTCCGCTGATCTCGCGCCAGTGATCGGCATACCCGCGCATCATCTCGGTGATCGCGTCCGCGTCCGTGCGCTTCTGCCAGTAGCAAAACACTTCGACGTTTGCGTGGTCGTGGCCTGCGAGGACTGGCCCGAACACCATCGACGCGCTGTGGTGGGTGAAGTCTGCCGAGATGTAGCCGACCCGCAGCCGTCGCTCGGGGTCAGGGTCGTTCGTGTGCGGCTTGGCGGCTTTCGTCAACGCTGCACAGTTCGACGTGTTGAACGCCCGCCGATCAGCCAGTCTCATCGCAGGTGTGGCATACGGGTGCAGATCGCCGTTGAACACGGCCGCCGTCCAGTTCGTCATATCGGACGGGTTCAACGCTACCGCCTGCCTGAACGCAGACACGCAGCCTGGAACGTCGCCGCGCGCTTCGAGCGTTGCGCCCAGGTTGTAGTACGTGATCGCGGTCGGGTTGATGCTGAGGCTCTGACGCAGCAGCATCAGCGCTTCGTCATACCGCCCGCGATCTTTCAGGATCAGCCCGAGCAGACCGAGCGCGTCAGGGTTCCCAGGCTCCAACTCCAGTACGCGGCGATACGCCTGCTCGGCCTCACGTGAGCGGCCGTTCCGATGCAGCGCCACCGCACCATTCAGGATCGTGTCAACCTTCTGCCGCATGGTCAGCGCAGCCTGATGCGACCATGAACAGGACAAACGTGGGTGCCGACCTTGAACGGATTGTCTCCGGTGTACCGCTCCAGCCGCTCGCGGCAGTCTGGATGTGGGCAGCGCGCAGCGCGGGGAAGTCCGTGATCCTCTGCCGCTTCGGCGGCCTTCTGGGCGTCGGCGGCTTCCTTCTCAGCGAGCGCGGCGGCATCAGCGGTCTCCTGTGCCAGTCGTGCAGCCTCAGCGTCAAGCTGCGCCTGCGTCTGGTCAACCGGGGGTGACTCGGGTGCCCCGTCCGAATCACCCCCGGCGGCATCGGCTGTCGGAGGGGAGTTCGGCAGCCGATCCTGTGCGTCCGTGCGTCGTGGTGCTGCCATATGACTCACCCTACCCTTTCAGTGCGGCGTGAATGCCCGTCATGTTGCGGACGTTGATCTCCAGTGTGCCGAGATGGCCGATGATGATGCTCGGGTCCACGTAACTCGGGAACCCATGCTCACGAGCGATCTTGGAGAATGCGTAGTCTTCGCTCAGGTGTTCCCAGTCGCCTTGCTCGTTCTTCAGCGTCAGGAAGTCGAACATCGGCCAGAACGCGAACTCCGTCATGGCGTGGCAGAGCGGCAAGCTCGGGATGATCGCGTCCAGCACGCTCCGATGAACGGCCAGGAAGCCCGTGGCTACCGAGTCGATCTCGACCGGCTCCTGCCCTGGCCCGAAGTAGAGTTCGCCCCACTTGCCCCTGAGCGCGACATTCGAGGCGTCGCGCTTGGCATACGCGCCGCAGATGACGGGGTAGCCGTTGCGGCAGCGGTTGACCAGATGGTCGATGTCCCACGGCTGGAATGTGATGTCAGAATCGACCATCACGAACACGTCGTCGGCCGTCTCGCGCCACCACGAGGATGCGGCGATGTTGCGCGAGCGGTGAATGCCAGCCTCGCCGCCCATATAGACCCGCCACCGCTGATCGGCCAACGCGTCCTTCATGGTCAGCACGGACCGCATGGTCGGCAGCGAGACGCTCCCGTTGGCGCAGATCATCAGCGTGGCGCGTGGCTCGACAGCCTCACGCAGTCGCTGCCAGACGTGCAGCCGCCCGCTCGTCTGCAACCGCTCCCAGCCGGCCCGCTCCAACGCCCGCCCAGCCTGCCACCCGCGATTGCTGGTCAGGTGCAACGGCGTGCCGGCATCGTGCGTAGCCGTCGCCTCCAGCATCAGCGTCCCGATCCGCGCCCGTCTTGCCACGTCGGTCAAGAACGATTCAGGGTCGGGCAGATGCTCCAGCACGTCAATGCAGACGATCATGTCAACGGCATCCACCGGCGCACGGACGATCTCGCCCACGAGTTGTGCGTCTGGCAACTGCGCCGCCAGCGCGGTTCTGAGCGACTGGTTCGGCTCGACCCCGTACAGGTCGAAGTGGTCAGACGCCGCCCTGAGCGCCAGCAGATCGTGGCCGGCGCCGCAGCCGATGTCGAGTACGCGCGTAATCGCCTGGGTCTGCGCGACGTAGACGATAGCCTTCGTCCAGTCCTGCCGCATCGGGTCAGTGTGGAACGCTGTGAGGTCGTCAGCGAGGCACTGAGACTCACGGTAGAACTGGGTGATGCTCTCAGGTGTGGATGGCGCGCGAGAAGCCCACTCCGCTGCTAGAGCGTCGCGGGCTTCGGCTGGCGAGAGTCCTGGGGCAACAACCACGGTCAGATTCCCCTCTGAGTGGTAGACGCAGGCCCGGGTGCGTCCCGGGCCTGCTGGAACTGCGCGACTAGGCGTTGACGACGCGCACGACCTCAGCCGCCACCTGCGTGGCAGGCAGGATGCCCGTGCGGCGGTACTGGATGGCAATCACGCCAGCGGTGACCCCGTTGGTCTGGCCCGTCAACTGCATCCGCACGTACCGCTCTGACGGCTGGTACACGTCCACGATCACACCGGCGTTCGCATTCGCCGCGTTGACCTGGGTGATGCTGCTGTTGGCAATGTTGGTCGGGGTGTTGAAGCCCGAGTTGTCGTCGCGCTGCACCAGCCCAGTGAGCGTGCCGGCTGACCCGAACACGCCGTAGGGGATGATGAACTCGACGCCGTCCCAGCCCTGCATGTCGAGGGCGGTGCCATTGACCGCCGCCGCCACAAGCGCCTGGATCTTGATGTGGGCGGGGCTAATCAGCACCGAGTCAGCAAGTGCGCTGTGAGAAACCATGTTGCCCTCCGAATGAGGGGCGCAGGAGCGCCCCGCTGCTCCTGCCTAGACGATTCCAATGCGCCCCGCGTCCACGTTCCAGGTCGCGCCGCCGATCCGCTCAAACAGGATGATTCCGGTCTGGTCGGTGTCCGCGAACCGCTCCCGCAGCACCGTGCTGGTGATCTGGGCGCGCTGGCCGATGATGTACGCCTGGGCCACGTTCCCCACGAACATGACCTTGTTCGCGTCCGTGCCGTCAGACGGCATGAAGGACGAGTTGTAGATCGGCAGTCCTTCGATGCTGCGTGGCGGTGACGCGAAGCCTGACCCGGCGTTGATGGCCCAGAACGGCCGATTGTTGCCGTCCACCAGCGCAGCCACCTTGCCCTCGATGGTCCGCGAGAGCAGCATGGACGAGCCTGCGACGTACTGGTCAGGGATCAGGTACGTGCCCGCGATGATCTTGGCCGCCGAACCAGACGAGGACGTGGTGTTGCTGATCGTGTTGGCCGTGGTGCCTTCCACATCAAAGGTGGTGAAGCCACCGTTGAGCAGGCCCATCGGCTCGTTGGCCGCGCCGATGCCAGCAATGAGGCCGTTGTCCTCGACCAGCGCCATGTTCTGCGCGCCGTCCGTCGCCAGACTCGCCAGCAGGTTGAAGGCCGAGTCTGCGATCAGGTCGTTGCTGACCTTCGTGGCGACGCGGATCTTCTTGATCGGAATGTCGAACATCTGGAACGACGGGTCCGTCTCGGTGAACGCCGGCGTCTCAGTGGACCACGTGCCGACGAAGCCTGACGAGTAGATGCTGCCGTTGGAGGCGTTGGCCTTCATCATCGGCCAGCGGAGCATGTCGCGGTTGGTGGTCTGCACCCGTGCCAGCCGCCGCATGACCGCCTGCTGTGCCGTCCGCATCAGCAACTCGGCCTGCACGTCGGGCGGGACCAGGAAGCCGCCAGCCGTGTCCGTGCCCTCTGACAACGCCTTCTGCTCAGACGGACTGAGCTTCTGCATCGCCATCGAGAACTCGCCGCCAGAGCGTGCGAGCGACTGCCAGAACTTGACGTACGCCGCCTTGTACTCGACACTCATGGCCGCACGAGTCGTCTTGTAGAACTGCGCCTGCTCAGGGTTGTCGGTCGGGATGTCCCCGAACAGCACATCCTCACCGAACATCTCGAAGGTCTTGCCGGAGGACGTGGGGGCATAGGCCTTGCCGCCCTTGAACTCCCAGCCGGAGCGCTCCAGCGCCTTGCGGTCGTCGTCGTCGCCGTTGATGCCGTGGCTGATCTTCCGCTGCGGCTTGTTCAGCCAGTCGTCCGACGCCTTGAACTCGGAGCGGAGGGTTTCCTCCTGCTCGGCAGCGTCGATCTCGGCGCGCTTCTGAGCAATGACGTTCTTCATCGCCGCAAGCTGCGTCTTGGCCTCGCCGGGCAGGGCGTCCTTGTGCTTTTCGAGAATGACCTGGGCGTCGCGGATCAGCCCGGCGACTTCCTGGCGCTTCACGTCGATGGCTGCACTCACGATGCGACCTCCATGAGATCGAACTGGGCGGCCCACCAGTCAGTGAGCGCCTTTCCGTCGTCGCCGCGCTCGATCATCTCGGCGCGCTCCACGAGGCGGGTCATCTCGGCGGCTGCCTCAGTGACCATCTCGCGCGTCTCTGGCCGCATCCGGCGGCCGTCGTTGGTGGACTCGCCCAGCGTGACGAGCGCCTTGTGTTCGGTGACGAC
>ERZ869929.617-NODE-617-length-18421-cov-13.306164_pt1 | contig 18421 bp, 29 predicted proteins | sample MGYA00579312_ERZ869929 | MGnify/ENA primary metagenome ERZ869929 (study PRJEB32216, sample SAMN09231818) | wastewater metagenome | place: USA: Maryland | collected 2016-08-09 | study: EMG produced TPA metagenomics assembly of the PRJNA472060 data set (Reclaimed... | reverse complement strand
ATTGAAAAATTATATAAAAAGCTATGTTAACAACAATAAAGCTATGTTAACAATTTTAATCCTTAAAGAACCAAATTATTATAAAACTTAATCCGGCTACAAGAATTATTATAAATATATCGGTTTGAACAAATCCTATAACCGTTCCTATAAGGGATAATAAAATTATTCCTAGAGAACTTATAGCCATTGACGACAATAATTCTCCTCTTCCTAGCCTTTTTCTTTCGTTAAAATAAAGAGTACCTGCAAAAATAATAAAAAGCCCGATAAATATTTTTAGATAAAAATAATAATCGCAAGTTGTGGGAAATTGCATAAACTCTTTCATGCCTATTTCTGTCATATTTGAGTAAAGTGTTTCAAAGCCTAAGCATACCATTTTATCCCCCCACCTTATAGACTATCCATAAGCCTATAAGGATTGTTATGATGATCATTGAAGATAATATTCCAACAATTAAAGGATCAATTCCCAATACTTTAACCGGTAATTGAATAATAGTGTTGAATAATCCAACAACAATATTAGAAAATATCTTTCCGCTTGTTATTATTGAATCAAATATAAAATAACCTAATGCCTTAACCGGATTTTCCAATTCAAAAACTTCTCTTTGATTTTGGGCTTGATCCCTCATTTCTTGCAAATCTGCGTTTAAACTTGTATATGTTCCATTTATTAAACTGTCATCTATAATCTTATTTTCTGCGTCGTTCTCGTTTTGAAATGTTATTATAAAAGCAAAAACAGAAATGACAATTAACCCGATAAACATAAACTTCATTGACATATCATAAAAATTCGCCATTATTCACTTCTCCTTTTATTTAATCTATAAAAGAATAATACTAATATCACTATTAGCCATATTCCTGATGATCCTATCCCGATCAATGAACTATTTAATATTGATAATCCAATAGCGCCGATAAAAGAAATCCCTATTCCTATCAATAACCCTACTTTTGATTCATTGAACATAAGCATTACTGAAAGAGCAAAAATAAAAAAGAACAAATAACCGAATTTTCCTAGTCCATCGCTGTTTAAGGTTAAATATTGGGTTAACACTAAATTTGAATCAACATAAACTTCAATTTTTAAAAGTGAATCTGAAATACTGGATATATCACAAGTTAAAGTACCGCTTATTGCTGTTATTGTTTGCAAACATACCGACCTATTCCCGAAAATATCATTCCTGGATACATTCAATAAAACTACTTTTTGTAGATTATCAGTTGAAACATAATTAAAAGTTAATATTCCCGAAGTCTTGTTATAGCTTGGAGTAGAAAATAATATTCCGCTTTCATTATCATAATCATAAATTTCATCCAATTGGAGATTAGAATTAATGTTTATCTTACAATCTCCAATAGTATAATCATTGCAATAGGCCCGGATATTTGTTAATGCTGTTATTAGTTGATTATCTTTCATTACAAGAATATTATATACTTGTTCGTTTCTTACCATATGAAGTATTGTTTGGCCGTTTGAATCAGTAAGGGGGATTTCTACGGTTAAAAAGTCATTTATTGAAAGATATTGTCTTTGAAGATAAATTAAAGCGTTTTCTAATGGCTTTGAATCTGATCCGTAAACCGTAACACTAAAAGAAGTTGAAGATGATGAAGATAAGTCATAAAGATTAATTAATGTTGTATTTGTGCTTGTTGCATTTGTTAAATTAAAATATCTTAAATAATAATATTCCGGTACATGATCCAAAGAATCATACTTTAATGATCCGTAAATGTATAAAAATGAATCGTTTTGGACACTTTTATTAATGCATATTGAAAAATTATTACTTTCAACATATGTAGAGTAGTTCTCTAACAATATGCTTTTATCTGCGCTATAAACATAAAAGCTATATTCTATCTTTGGGTTCTCGCTTGGATCGATAAGAGTTCTATTATCTTCATCATAAAGGGTAATATTAAATAATCTTACTGTATTTATTGAACAATTATCCAGGCTAAACTTAGTTATTGTTTGATTATGAGAGGTTAGATTTATTGTATCTCCGGATAAGGTTACATTCCAGTTAAACCTTTTTTGTGTTCCGTTTATTGATGTTCCCGGAATTGTCAAATATTTATATAAGATATAATTATAACCCAATTGTATGACCGATGAAGCGTAGGCGATATTATCATAAATTAATAATGGGTTCGTTATATAATCATTAGTTGTAATATTCAATTCAAAATATTCAATAGAACCTTCAACAGCAGTATCTTTATAATATTCGCTATTTACAAAAATTTTATAATCCCATGTTGTAGAATTAGAATTAATATTATTTGCTGAATCATTAGACCAAAAGATTATATTCTTTGAATTAGGCTTTATATTAAATAAAGTTGTGTTTGTATTGCATGATACAGTTGTATTAGTATTATTGTATTGATACCAACATTGGCTTAAACCTAAATTATCCGTAACACTCCAATTTAAATATAATCTGTCTGATGAATTAACTTTATTATATTCACCTGTTGGAGAACTTAAAGTTATTATTGGGCTTGTCAAATCTATATAAAATGTTTTTGTTGATGATGTAGTCAATCCGAAAGTGTTATAAGCCCTACAATAATAAGTATGCGAAGCCTCGGTTAATGTTTCTGTTCTTTGTATTGACAGATTATAAATCATTGTTGTATTAACTTTTGTTTCAACTTCAATACCATCAATGAATAAAGTTAAATTATATAAGTCTGGGTTTGTAGAACTTGCAGAACAGTTAAATAATATATCTGTATTAGTTGTATAATATCCATCAGTTGGTAAATTAGCGTTAACAGTTGGATTAAAACCGCCTGTTTCTATTGAATAATTTTTATAAGTGTTCTGATAAATGCTGAATATTTCGTCTGAGGTCAATGTTGTATTAAAAAACATTATATTATCTACATCACCTCTAAACTCATAAGTAGGATGATTTAAACTGAAAAGACTAGCCCCGATATTAACACCTGCCCTTGCGTCTGCCCCAATATAAGTACCGTTGATATAAGTTAAGTAATGGCTTGAATTAAAGACACAAGTAGCCATATACCAAACATTAGGAGTAAATGTATAGCTTACATCAATATCACCGTTGAAACTATCACAATAAAAAGTGGTTGTTCCAGTATTAAAAGCCATATCTGTTTTAGTATTCGAAGCTTCATCCTGAACTCCCCATCTAAAAACTATCTGATAATTAGCAATAGCCCCCGCAGTTTTTAACCATGCGATTGTTGTAAATCTTGCAGTATTAGAATTTGAAACCGAAGAATTAATTATTTTTGTTTTTGTTGTAGCCCCTGCGTGACCGTATTTACCTAAACTTTTATTATAAACATCTCCTGTTATTGTTGCGGTATAATTCCAGTTAGATAAATCTACTCCGCTTGTATCATCAAAAGTATAAAATGCCCTTAGATTAATATCCCTTAACTTGCTTTGTCCGTCACTTGCTGATGGATTGGAGAAATAGGCATAAACCGAAGTGTTAGAAGTTGAACTTACAGGTTCTAAATAAATCATTGTTGTTTGAGTATTACAACCAAAGGTAGAATCGGTTTTATTACCGAACATAAAATTTAATTCTCCATTTTCAGAACTGTTCACAAACCTTAAATCGTCACAATCAGATTCCAAAAATCCTTTAGATATCAAGTCCGCAGTATTAAGCGAAATTGAATACTTAACATTTTTTAAATCAAATGTTCCCGAAGCATTTAAATTAATTAATATTTTTTTATTCCAAGAACTAGACCACCATGCCCACTCGCTTAATTTATTATTGCCTGAACCCTCAATCAAAATAAAGTCTATTGGTTGGTTAGGATAATCTTTTTGTGCTTCAATTTTCCAAGTATAAAAACCCGATTGTTTTTTTCCTTTGTCGTATTCTACCCATACATTTCTATTCTTTGTTTCTGTTTCATATCTTATTAATTTAGTATAGCAATTATTGATTATTCCTTGTGCATATACAGAATAAACATCCTCACAAACATAATCATAGATTGGGATTTGTTCGGTGTATGTTTCAGTTTCCAAAAGATAAAACTTAACTCCTCTAAGATTTTTTAAATTACCCCTGAAATCTTTAAATTCAATTCCTGAAAATATTTTTGCTTCTTCGTATAATGTAACTGTTCCAGTTGCTTCTGCGTTGATTATTGAATCTTTATATGATGTTAATGTATATTTTGATACTATTTCACCTTTAGATAATCCAATACTGCAAAATAATTCTTCAAAGAACCCATCGCATTTTAAAACATCAATTTTCCCGTTGGGTTTAATGTCTGTGTCAAAATCTGTCTTATACTGCGTAGCCATAATAACATTTATGCTTAAGATTGTCAATATGCAAAATAATATTAAATGTTTATTTTTAATATCCATATACATCCACCCCTTGTAAGTTATCCTGCTCTTTAGGTATTATGAGATAAGAAAATATCATTATTAAGACTCCTAATGTTGCAACAATTCCAGGAAGATTTAACATTATTTTTGAAGAGTTTTTTAATTCATTTATATAAATATCTGCGTTAAGGTCGGGATTATTTTCATCTATTGTAGAAAATGATGTAATGTAAGTATAATATACCTGTGATACATAAACCGCCAAAATGAAACAACCGATCAATAGAAATATATCCAGGATAATAAATAATTTATGATTTCTTTGTCCGATAAAATAAGCATTACCCATCATTAAAAGTATCATTCCCAATAAAAAGGCTAATCCAAAATAATCAACAGTATCTTTAAAGCCGGTGTTTAATCTTCCTAATGTTGAATCGGTTATATTTTCAAGATTAACCGCGCCTATCTCTATATCTGTGGATAGCTGAGTTGTTACGGTATTAAAAATAAAAAAGTTTATTCCGAGTAAAATAACAATAATGATAGAGAACATTATAAAAGTGAATATTCCTATTGTTGACATGGCTTTTTTATTTTTGAATTGAAAATTAATCATTTCTGACTTTATCTTATTCCAAAGCATATGCTTAATCAATAGATCTGTAAGTTCTCTAGTTGATATTTTAAATTTATCAAGTCCGCTTTTAATCCTAAGTTCTTTAACCTCTTCTATTTCTTTAGAAAAGCTTGTTCCTATTCTTGCAGTTACATTTTTATTATTTCCGTTAGCCATTTTAAAGTTTAGTCCCCCATAACTCTTTCATTCTCTTTTCAACTTTCATATCTACTATTATTGATATGCCCGACCATATTAATAATATAATAATGAAAGGTATTGATAGGTTCATCATTGAATTAAAAATAAAGCTGATAAAACCATAATACATAGTTAAAGTGATAAAGTTATCAGATAGCCCAACTAATAAATTTAAGAACCATAAGAAAAGCGCATAAGTTAAACCTATCAAAAAGATCTTAAAATATTTTAGTTTAGTTATTTTTATTACTTCACCCATATTATTTTCCTGGTTGCTGTAAGGAATAGTTAAAGCAAAATAGAACGATCCTATTAAAATTAAAATAATGCCTAACAAGAGAATAGAATATATTATAGCTTCTTGCGTTGTCAATTCTACACCGGTTTTAGTAATTAGTATCGGAACATTAACAAAACCACCTCTTACAGAATCGTTGCATTGTATTATATAAGAATACTGTCCTGTATTTGAAAAATTAGCCCCGTTCATTCTTACAACCCATTCATTAACAACCCCATGTTCAGTAACCGGATCGTGCGGTACTCTATCAGTTGTATAAATATGATCTCCAGTTTGGTTATATAGATGAAAATTACATTGAACAGTTGCGTTATTAATAGGTACACCATTAGTTAAATTAAAAACATGAAAATTAAAGTCAAAATATGAATTTTGCTTAAAAGTAAAAATATTAGGATATTTAATTTCGTAACCATCAGTACCAAAATTAGCCTGTAATTTATCGTTAACAGCACTCACTAAGCCTATTGAACCTATGCATAATATAAATAATGTTAAAATAACATAACCTCTCATTAATTAAATAGGCTTTCATTATTTATATTAATTCTTTAAAATAATATTATTCTTTTTTCTATGGCCCATCTTCTTTTTAATGCATTTTATACAGAATTTCTGAAACCTACCGACCGGCTTAAAGGTTTTCCTACATTCCAGGCATTCCCTATTAAAATGAAATCTATTATCCCCTAAACTCATATTAATTAATCATATTATTTTAATTATTCTATCCAAACTATCTCCATTATTTTTTTGTTTGGATAAATCTTATTGATTTTGTTTATTGCTTCCTGTTTATTTAAAGCTAAAATTGTATGATTCTCAAAAAGGTTATTTTCTAGTTGTATTGTTATTGAATATTTGTTCATTGTTTTGAATCTCCTTAATTAATTCTTCAACATCTATCATTTTATTATGTTCTCTACATGGATTTTTCTTATGAAGTTTTGATTTACATTCTAAATCTTCAATAATTTTAATTATCCTTTTTCTTTCATCTTCTTTGGCTTTTTGGTAACATTCTATTCCGAAACTTATTTCATTCCAATCCTGATTATGCCAAATCTCTTTAATTTTCTCTTTTATTTTATCGTCGTTGTTCGTCATAAAAATCTCCCAATTATATAACCCGCAAAAAATAAAGCAAGAAGTTTAAATATTTCCCAAAAGTCAATACGACCCCCTGCTATTGGTATATCATGGATTGTCATTGTTCGGGATCAATTTTAAAATTTACTAGTTGATTATGTTTCCTTACTTTATGCCTAAAATCTTTATTTTGTGTATCAGTCCATTCAATAGGTACAACATTCGGAAAAGTTTGATTGTCAAAATAACAATCAGATAATTGAATATTCCATATTTTGCATAAATCTAACTTCATTAAGTTTTCAGAATAAGGAATCTTCCAATTACAGATCATAAAAATCATTATGTCTTTAGAATCATAACCGGCTTTTTTCAACATTTCAATAGCATTTTTTATTTTCTTTTGTTCTTTAAAACTCCAATCCCATGCTATTCTTATATTAATGAATCTATTTTTATTTAATAAATCTGCTATTTCTTGGGTTAAGAATCTATAATCAATACCGCATATTAATTCATAATATACAACTTTATTATTAACTTTCTGTTTTCCTAGATATTCAATGATTTCTATTGCTTCTTTTTTGCATAATAAGTTCATGTCTGAAATTCTAACATTATTTCTTTCAATCTTTGGAATGTTAAATATTTTCTTTTCAGTAGGTTCATAACAATAAGGACAATTATTCGGACATCCTTCAGTTAATCTGATCTGTTGTTCATCACCAATAATTTTATTATAAGGTCCAAAACTATAATTTACTTTTTGCTTTTCTAAAAACATTTGTTTTTCCATTGTTCATTTCTCCCTGTCGCATTTTTGACATTCATAGATATTATATCCATTATGTTCACACTTCTTAGTAAGTTTCTTTCTGCACTTTTTACATCTGTTCATTTTATCATTATATCTAGGCATTACTTCTTGAATACATCCTTTCTTATTCATTTTGTATCACCCCCGTTTATTTTTTTTATTTGACTTTTATCTTAATATATTTTCCTTGTAACTAAGGGATTCGATTCAAGACACTCAAAAAACTTTGAATTTCATCATCCCTATTATGAAAAAAAAGGTGGTTAATAAAACGGCTAACAGCAAAAACTTCTTAGTCTTTTCATCTTCCACGATAAATTTATTGTATAAGATGTCTTTTGAGTTTAGCATATAGCTTTATTTTTAGTTACAAGGAATATCAACTCTTTAATCCAAGGGAATAACTGTATAAGTTGTTTGTTTTCCCTCGCCTGACTTAGTAACTGAAAAGTTTTTCAATGTTGGTTTTTTCTTTAGTATCTCTTTTAGACTTTTAAGGATTGAATCGGGCAACCTGTACCTTAAATTATTTACTTCGATATAATTACATTCAAAGTCGTGTTCATTGTCTATATCCTGATGATAAATAACTAAATCTGTTGAGATTGTTTGCAGTTCGGTTATGTTTTTCATAGCTTTTGGTGTATAGCTATTTGCTTGTTCTTTTATTGTAGGCATTTTAATCATTTACCCCCTTTCATTGTTGTTTCTTTAGGAAAAGCATTAAAGCAATTTGCTATTAATCCAACAATACCAATAATAAGAATAAGAATTGCTAAATTAACAGTAATTAGTTTAGGATTTGCAATAAGTATATCAAAATAGACTTTTAGGAATAATACATTTAAAATTAATACCCCTAAAAAAAATCTATTTATTTTCATTGTTCTTTAACCTCTTTAATTTCTTAATTGCTTTTTCTAAATCTTTTACACAATCAAGACAGCAAACACTACATATTATCTCCCCCGTTTTTGTACGCATTTCTATATGTCCTAATGCTTCTAAGACAACAAATTCATATTCTTTTTTACATTTCATTCTTCTTTCTCCTTATTGATTACATAAGCAAAAAAATAAAAGTTTGAAGTTCCTTCCATTACTTGAATTTTTATAAATCTAATTTTTTTGTTTTTAATGAAGTTATTAATATCTTCTTCAATATTTAATATACTATTACTCCAAAAAACTTTTATCATTCTTCTTTAACCATTTCAAATTTAAATCTACAATTAGGACACCACATTTTTTTAAGTGTCTTTGATTCCTTGAAGTCTATTATTTCTAATCTGTTGCAGTTCTCACATCTGTACCTTACTAACTTAAAAGTTTTAAGCGGGGTTTGTGTTTGGGTGTTCATTCTTTCACCTCAACTTCTATTGGAATTTCTTTTATACCTTTAATCTTGATATATTGAAATATAGAATCAACCTCGTTCTTATCAAATTTTTCTTTATAATCTGAAAATTCTTCATCTGTCATATCACGCCCTGTAACATCCTTAAAAAAATTGTTAGTCATCTTTTTTTGATAATTTAGTTTTTCCTCTGCTTTTATCTGTCTTAACTCAATCTCTTTTTTTTCAAGTTCTTCTTTTATTCCTAAATCTATTATCTTACTTTCATAAAGTTCGATTTTTTTAAAATAAGTCCTTATTTCAGAATTAATAATAGAAATTTCTTTGATTAAATAATCCTTAGAAAGTATAACCTCGTCTTTTCCTAATGTTTCTTTAATTTTATCATTAATAAAACCTGAAAGGTTAAAATCTGGGTTTCTTTTTCTTATTTCTTCAATTATATCAATACTTTCTTTTTTTAAGCTAATAGTAGTAACAGTCATAAAATATCAAAAAATAAAATTTTTTTTTTGAACTACCCTACATTATTAAAAGTATTAAATATTAAATATTTATTATTTAAATAAATATTGATATTTAAATAATACCTTAACATATAGAGATAGGGTTAAAAAAAAATTTTGTGCTATTTTACCCCCTTTTTGCTAAAAGCTTCAATTCTAGCCATTTCAGAGTCTAAAAGGGCTAAATCTTGTTTATTTTTATCAATTTTAATTAAAGAATTAATGATATTTTTATCAGAAACGCTTAAAACTTTTAATAATTTCATCTCACCTAGGTTAATAAACGATTCTAAAATGTCCGTAGCGTTCTTTTTACTTATCCCTGTTTCAAGTGTTAAACCATCAATTACCTTATCATAGTCTAAATCTCTTAACATAAGACTAGGCAATATGTAGTTTTCCACCCATTTTTTAGCTTTATCGCTTCTTGATAATTGCTTCATTTTTAACACCAATTTTTAATAAAATAAAATCCAAGTAAGAAAAAGATGGCTTTATGGATGGTCTAGATATCCCATTACTGTTATTATAGGATTTCTTGATTTTTGCATCTAATATAAAGTTATTGTTCATTTTTAACATTTTGCTTTATTATAGATGGTCTTGCCTTATTCCAATATGGACTTTTACATTTTGGGCAAATTATAGGCGTTTCTTCCCTTCTAGGAATCCAATCATGGTTACAGCGTTCACAAACATACTCATTAAGAATTATTTGTCTTTTAATACCCATCTTTTTTCTTACCCCCTTTTTATTAATTTTTAAAACCATATTACTTATAGGTATAACCAATAAGTTTATAAATACTATTATTATCCAAAATATGAATTATAATTCTAAGTAACTTAGTTTAAACTTTGGTAAACATAAGCTTTAAATATATATTTTAAATAATATACATTTTAAGTGATTACAGCGATGACACCCGAGGTGAAGGGAACAGTTATGTACGAACATTTACTATACAAAGGAAATCCAAAAAATAGACCATTACCAAAGGTATTATCAATCAAAGATATATCAAAGATATTATTGTCAATCCAAAATTCTAACGCATACACTAAAAATAAGAATTTAAAAGATTGGTCTAACTTCTTGAAAATTAGGGATATAACTTGTATAGCAGTATGTTATATCTGTGCTTTAAGACCTTTAGAAGTTTGTATGTTAAGGTTTGAAGATTTCGACCTTAAACATTCATTGTTAAAGGTTAGGGGTTGTTCTAATAAGTTAAAGAAAGACCGTATAATCCCTATACCGAAAGTATTATATCAATATCTTAAAGTCTATCTTAAATTTCCTAGAGAACGGTTTTGGAAAGGAAGCCCATATTTATTTGTTTCAATGGAAAGACCGCACTTATCAAGTAAAAGAATAGAAGTAATTTTAAGAGAAAGAGCATTAAAACCTTTGGGGTTATGGAGATCGGGCGAGGTATCAACATACACTTTAAGACATTCTAGAGCTTCTCATATCCTAGAAAAACAGGTTAAAGAAAATAAAGTACCGGATCTATATGCTATAAGTAATCTTCTCGGTCATTCTGATATAAGAAGCACTACGGTTTATTTGCATACAGATAAAAATTACATGGAATATCTAAGAAAGCAGATTGAAATATAAAACTTACCAGGTCTTAGGGCTTAGTAAATTAAACTTCTTTTTAGGCATTGAAAAATTGTTTGACATTCTTAAACTATCATTGTTAGTATATATTCTTGAAGCGTTAATCTCTTCTCTTTCTTTTCCGGCTATGGCCCTCCTGTAAGCGCTTTCGCACATATGTAAAATAGTTACTACAATAAGTTTATATCTAGATTTCTTAAATTCTGTTGTTAAGCCCATTCTTTCATAATTGCAGAATAAAACATCGCTTAATTCATCACCTATATCTGCTAAAATTTCGTTTATCCTCTCTTCTGTATAATATGATAAGAATGTATTTTTATCTATATACTGGCCTATTGTTTGCATTATTAGATTAGCCCCATACTCATTAAATAAAATAAGGTCCGGGTTCTCTTGTTTTTTATAATATTGGTTTCCTTCTTGATCAATTATTAATTCATCACCTTTAATATAATGCTCTATATTAGCTAAAAGTGAGCCGGTTTCTAATTGATATTGAATAATGTTAGGATCACTTTTTGATGTAAATGAACTAGAACTTAAATTTCCGGTTAATTCTAAATTTCGCTCTTGTAATCTCATAGCTTCGCTTTTTAATTGCTGTATATATTGCTCTCGTTCTAAATCTTCCATGATATTAATTGTTAACAAAAGTATTTAAAAGTTTATTATGTAATTATCTTTTTTTCGCTTTAATGAACTGGCCTTTAATATTTCTGTTTAATCTTAACTGGCTTTTTTCTCCGGGCCGGTCTATACCATATTTTCTTTTTTCAATTATAGTATTGGCCTTAAAATATTTCTTTTTATCTTTAATTTTATATTCTCTAAACTTATTCTTGAACTTGTTAAAATATCCTCGTTCATTTGCGGTTATTCCGCCGTATTTTTTAACTCCGATAACTTTAATGATTTTTCCGGTTTTAGATATTTTATTATCTAATCTGTAAGATAGCTTGTCTAAAGCGTCGGTTTTTCTTAATGGCCTAGAAGTTAATTTATAAAATTTATTTGCGCGTTTTTCATAAATTATATATCCCTCTTTATTGCCCTTACCAACTCTTAAAGGTCTATTCTTTGGAATAGTTAAAGATGTTGTAACAACCGGCGGTTTAATGATCGGGGGTAATAGTGGCGGTTGTTTATATGGCGGACTTTTAGAAGGTGGTGTTTTTCTTGTTGTTGATGATGGGCTATAACTTCCAGGACTTCTTATAATTTTTGAAGTAGGTGTTCTTTTGTAGCCTTGATATTTTCTACTCTTTGATAAGCTTGTTGATCTTGATAATTTACTTTTTGAAGATGGTGTATATTTTCCTACGCTTCTTAATCCTGATACACCATATTTAGATAATGAAACATATTTTCCTAATTTTTTATTGCTTGATAATCCATAATTAAAACCCGTTGACCTTTTTAGATTTCTATTAAGATTTTTTATTTCTTTTTTTGTTAATCTTCCGGCTTTAAATCTATTTAATTGTATTTTTAAATTGCCTTTCGGTGTAAATGGCCGGGCCTGTATAATATCAACCTTTCGGCCATTAATTAAAGCAACTCCGACTTTTTTCTGTCGTCTTATTATTTCTCCAGGCGCTAAAGTAATCTCTTTTTCTCTTGTAATAAAACCTACTGGCTTAAATTTTCCGGTTTTCTTTAATTGAAATTTTAAAAGTTCTCCGGCTTCGGTCTTAGTTAAAGTTTTTCCTTTAAGAAGTTTATTTTTAATATTCTTTAATGCCTTCGGAAAATTCTGAACTTTAACATCTTCAAATAATAATATTTGAGGTTTATTTTTAATAAAAGTGATATCCTCTAAAACATAATCAGTATATTTCTTTTGTAATTTTTCCAGGAAGTTTCCTTTATATTTTTTATCTGTAAATATTCCTAATCTTGAAGGCCTGATATTTCCCGATGGATCAGCAAAAAAAGATCTCTCTAATAATCCTTTTCTACCTGTTTTTCTTATTGCTCTATCCAAATCTATAATTTGTCTTGAATTTAATTCTCCTTGATCAAATTTTTCTAATTGTCTTTTAATTGATTTAGATAAAGTGGCTTCGTCAGGGATTGGCTTTCGTATTAATTTATTTTCGCTTATAACTCTTTTTAATAATTTATTAACTTGTGAACTTATAGCATTTACATTTTTCCCGGATAATTGAACCTGTTTTTTTAATGAGGATGTGGGTGTTCTATCAACCACTTTTAAATTAACATTTTTACCTTTTGCGGTCTTTATTGTTAATGTATCTCCGGCTTCTGCAACTCCTTTAAATTTTGTGGATAGCCTGGCCAATGTTTTCTCGCTTAATTTCCCAAGTTCTTTTAATGCCTTAGCTTCACCCCTTAATAAAAAAATGTTTGTTCCTATTTTTACAGTAGCTTCACCCGAAGAGGTTCTAAGTAATGTTCCTAAATCTTCCGCACTTTGTTTTAATTGTTTTGGGATTTCTTTTATTAAAGATGGATCTTTATAGATCTTAATAAATGTTCCAGGAAGATTTTTATAACCAATTATAGTTCCTGTAACTTCACTTAAAGCAGTATATCCTAATAATTCCGTATATTCCAAAGGATTAATAATATTTCTCCTAACTTTTGTATTTAAAATATTTATTCTATCTCTTATTCTTTGATCAAAACCTTCAAAACCTTTTTTTTGTTCGACTGGTGTTAAAGTGCTTAAAGGTTTTTCTTGTGTTGTTGCTGTTGCTGTTGTTGTTATTGGAGAACCTGGGTTATATTCCATTCCGTAAGGTACACTTACCGGTTGACCTAGTTTATCAACCTGGAATATTCCCCCGCCTTGCCCGACTACTCCGGAAATAACTTTAACAGTTTGATAAGTGCCTGGCTTTTTTACTGATCCTACCATTACAATATTAAGCATTTATTGTTTATAGTAATTCTTTTTATCTTAAAGAAAAGAATAAAATAATAGAAAAGATTAAGATAAATATTAAAATTCCAATTCCCAAGAAATAAATATATTTTTGATAAGTTTTATTCAAAACATTTTCTTTTTTATCTTGATTATCAGTTGTATTTTTTCCATAATTATACAAAAAAAGTATAATGATCAAATTGATCCAGGAAACCGCCATTAAAAAGATTGAAATTATATAAAGCGTTTTTTTATACCATTTATCTAATATTATATCTTTCATATTGTTATTACTTGATAGTAACAGTATTTAAATATTTCTATTTATAATGAATTAATATAAACTTTGTTAACATGGTTTAAGCATGAAAAAGGGATTCATGGATTATGATGAAGGAATAGTTAGTGAAACTGGAAACTGGAATGTAGCCTTTGATTATGTAAAATATAAGATAATGCGACCTTTTTATTTTAGCGACGAATATAGTAAAGTTGCTAAGTTTGGTTATACTTCTTTATTCGAAGAGTTATCAGTAGGCCAAAATATGCCCCCGGATCTTTTAAGATTAAAAGGTTTTAGTTGGTGGGTTAATGAATTATTAATATTATTAAGGAATTCCATTTTCGCAATAAAAAAAGAAAGCGATAGAAATTTATTGATAGAGTATAAAAACAAATTAAAAGAAATTGAAGATATAATTCCGATTTTATCTAAGAAGATAATAAACCAGGTTAGTCAAACAACCGAAATTAAAATTATAGAAGATAAATATAAACAATGTTATGATGAAGTCTATAAAATCCAGGAAGGAATTAATACACCTTTAAACAATAACCATTTAATATTTACACAAGTTGAGGGCTTTGATCCCGATGAATTCAAAGAAAAAATCAAGAATAAATTAATTGAAGAGGGTTAAAAAAAATGCCTAGAATAGTTGTATGGACCTTAAAAGAATTCTGTGATACCATCCAAAAAATGCAAGATAATAAATATGATTGTATTATTATGATCGACGGAAAAAGAGGGATAGGTAAATCTACACTCGGAGCTAAGATAATGTATCGTAGAAATTTTAGCCCTAAAAGAGATATTGTTTATTCGCGTGAAGATGTCATATCATTATATTCTAAAAGAAAAAAGGGTAATATATTCGCTGATGAAATGGTTAATGTAGGTTATCTAAGGGATTTTTGGGGATCTGATCAAAAGACTTTAATTAAGATAATGAATATGTATCGTGATTCATGCAATCTATTTATAGGTTGTATTCCAATTTTTAACACCTTAGATAAACATCTCCAGGGATTAACCAAAATAAGATTAACTGTAATAAAAAGAGGTCTTGCAGTTGTTCAACAGCAACTAAGTAGTGTTTATACATCTGATCCTTGGGATATTAAAAACAATATGAAAAAAGAAAGTAAATGGCTAGAAAATGGAATTAAACCGAAGTATCATAAATTATCTACTTTTATCGGTTATCTTGCTTTCAATGATCTTACACCAAAACAAAGAGAAGAGATAGAGAAAATTAAGGAAGAGAAGCGAAGCCGGTTAATAAGAATAGAAGATAACCAGGTTGAAGAACTTGATTATATTGATAAGTTATTAGAGAGAATTTATAATTTTACGATGACAAATAAATTATTTTCAGATTATTGTCAACTAACCGGAAAAGATTATTCAAATACGAGAGCTATTTTAAATAAAAGGATACAAGAGAACCCCGATTCCAATGGTAGAACTTTAAAAGATTATTTAAAAGAAGCTGATAATAAGGTTAAAATTGCAAAGCCTAAAATGAAATTTAGTATTTAAAAAAGTAGTATTTTTCTTTGCAGAAGTTCGCACAATCTAAAAGTATGGGTATTAACTGCGACACCATCATTATATTGTATAATCTATTTTCGATTATAACATATTGCATTGAAAAAATATTTATTAATCAAAATTTATAAGGATATTCTACTAATTAAGTATTAGTAGAATAGACTATGGAAGATCAAAATTCAGAAGAGATCAAAAAAGATTTTGAATCTTTTTTAAAAGCTAAGGGTTTAATGAACCGAACAATTAAAGAATATCTAAGATATTCTAAAGTCTTTGAAATTGAATATCCGAATTTAATTAAAGGTAATGCTTTAGAACTTAAAAAAGCGGGATTATCTTTTATAGTAAAACATAATAATATAGTAGCTAGATCGTTTATAGTTAATTATTTTGATTTTAAATCTAGTCTATACTCGGGGTTTGAAATATTTGAAGAACTTAAACTTCCTAGAATTACTGGAAGAAATTTTTCTAAAAAGGATGTTGTTAAATATTTAACAAGAGAAGAAATAAATAAGTTAAATGAAGAATTGAACAATTTAAATAATAAAAGAAGGAATTGTTTAATGCTATCAATAAGCTTTCAAGGGGGTTTAAGAAGAGATGAACTTTTTCGGTTAACTCCTAGAAGTTTTAGGTTTAATGAATGGGATAATAATCAAGACGAACCTTTAGATTTAATAGTATTAGGAAAAAGAAATAAAAAAAGAATAGTAAATTTAACCCCTGATGTTGCTTTTAAGGTTAAAGAATATATTCAATTATTACAAGAAATTAAAGAGTTAAATAAAGATGATCCTCTATTTTATAGTTCTGTTACCGGGTTACCCTTAAACTCTAAAACCTGGGAAAATACATTAAAAAAAGTTGGCCTTAGAGTTTTAGATAAGGAAATAACCCCACATATGTTAAGGCATAGTTGCGCCATGTTTTTAAAAGATCAATGTGGATGGCCCATAGAAAAAATATCCAAATACTTAGGCCATAGCTCTATAAGTACAACTATGATTTATGCCCGTACTACAAATTTAGAATTAAAAAGAAGCTTTAAAGAGGGTTTTATGAAAAATGAAAGTGAATAGTATAGATGAAGTAATAGAACCAAAAACAAACAATCTTTTAATATATGCTATTGCTATTATTGGAGTTTTTATTATAGGCTATTTTATTCAATTTGTTTTTAATCTTCTTTCGTGGATCTGTAACCTGATAATAAAATTTTGGTTTGTGGTTATAATATTTCTTATAATCTTAATTTTCTTTAAGATCAAAAAAAAGAAAAAGTAATTTATTCTTTTATATAAATATCTTGACTTAAATTTAATTCATTTGATATTAAAGGGTTCTTGTCATAAACACCATTTTCATCAAAATAAACTCTTATTCCTGGGCTTTCAATTAGATCACAAGAACATAATAGCTTATTATTAACTTTTGACATCTCTTTAGCGCCATAAACAAAAGGGTTTTTTATACATTTATTATGCTGTTGTATTGAGATAAACATTAGAATAGCCATTAATAATAAAGCCAAAATAACCGCAATAATAAAAGGGCTAATCTTTAGGTAAGGTTTTAAAGCTGTAAGTTGTGGGTTCATTTTCGTTTTTTGTTGATACTAAAGTTGTATCTTCAATTTTAATGGTTTTAATTTCAGTAACCGGCTTAATATCTTCTTTTTCCTGTTTTACTTCCTGGGGTTTTTCTTGCTTTGTTTCTGTTTCTTTTTTGATCTCTTCTTTTTTTTCCGGCCTTGAAAGTAATTTCTTTATATTGAACGAAGAATTCTTTGAAACTTCATTTTTATAATTGTTAAACTCCGAAAAATCCAATTTTACCCCGTCTATAATAAAAGTCTTTTCACCTTTTAATAAACTGGGTAATGCGTTCTTACTTAACCTTTTTTTATTGATCATTGAAAGAAAATAAAAAGCTAGAATCTCGATTATTATCCCTGTTATTAAAAATAATGTAAAATTTAAAATAGGGTTTTTCATTTTGTAACTCCGCTACCTATTGGTAATCTATCAAATAATACAATGAATTTATCGGCTATAACTCCCAATTTATCCACAATCTCGCTTATTTTTCCTAGTAGAAAAAAGAAGGATATACCCATTACTAAAATAAATATAACTGTTGAAATGATGTCTTTATATTCCTTCCACCATTTAACCGACTTGTCACGATAATTTCTTTTTATAAGGTCTTTTAAGTTTTGGTTTGCATACCTCATATCAGTATGATCATAATTTAACTCGGCTTCTGATTCCTTGTTTATGTTCCGAATAGTGAAATTAACCACTTCCCTATTGTTTTTTATTGCGTACCAATAACTTTTAAGGCCCATCCGCTTTGTACCTCTTGGAAGATACATATCTTTTTCTTTAATATAAAAAACTTGAAGGTTAGTATTAGGAATAGTTAATTCACACGCCTTGTTATCCCCTACCGGCCATAATTCGCCATGTTGTTCTTCGAACCAATGTATTTTTTTATCATAAAGTTTTTTTTGGCTTCTTTGATAATAAAAAAATATTATAATCCCGGAAATTAGAAGCAATACAAAAAGAAATAAAAAAAAATTACCGACCTGGCTTAAAAATTTTCCTAAGTCGATACTTTTTAAAAATTCTAACCCTTTAATATCCAAAACACCCATTAATTAAAATCACCTGATTCAATTATGTTTCTAATGTTTTTAAGAGTTTATGTTAACAAGAATTAAAAAAATAAAAATAAAAAAAATAAATTTTAAGCTTGTTTATTCTGCAAATCCGCTACTGTTACCGCTTT
>ERZ869929.615-NODE-615-length-18667-cov-8.104825_pt1 | contig 18667 bp, 25 predicted proteins | sample MGYA00579312_ERZ869929 | MGnify/ENA primary metagenome ERZ869929 (study PRJEB32216, sample SAMN09231818) | wastewater metagenome | place: USA: Maryland | collected 2016-08-09 | study: EMG produced TPA metagenomics assembly of the PRJNA472060 data set (Reclaimed... | reverse complement strand
TGTCTCTGCCACTGCATACGGATCCCAACCGCCAAGGTGAGGTCCGGCTACCCGACAGGGGACTCCATGCCACCGCTACCAAAAACGCCGGAAACGCGGCGCCGCACCAACTCCGCGCCGTTCCACGATCTGCCAGCCGAAGGCCGACAGGGCAAGCCGCCAACGTGGCCGCTATCGCGCAAAGCAACTCGAGCCGAGTCAGCGCTCTGGCGCCAAGTCTGGGCCACACCGCAGGCGACACAATGGGAGCCACTGGGCTACCCGCGCATCGTCGCGCGCTACGTCATCTTGCTCATCCAGGCTGAGGTCGAAGGCGTCCAAGCGTACGTCCTCACCGAAGCCCGTCACCTCGAAGACCGCCTCGGTTTAAGCCCGAAGGCCATGCGCTCTCTCGGCTGGCGAATCCGCGCCGCCGACGCCGACGCACCCGCACCCGCCTCGGTCTCCGCCATCGCGGACTACCGCGCCATGCTCAACAAGTAACGCGCCACCGTGGAGCCTGTTCTCACGCTCCCGCAGGAGCCGCCCGAGCTCACGCTCGGCTGGGGAGTCCTCGCCTGGTGTAGCGAATACCTACGCCAGCCTGACGGCCCAGACGCCGGAACGCCGTGGCAATTCACGCGCGAGCAGGTGCTCTTCGTCCTTCACTGGTACGCCGTCGAACCTAGCGGCCGCTTCGCCTACAACCGCGGCGTCCTGCGCCGAGGCAAAGGCTGGGGCAAGTCCCCAGTCATCGCCTCCCTCGCACTCGCCGAGCTCTGCGGCCCCGTCCGCTTCTCACATCTGGACCCCGACGCCCCCGGCGGCGTCATCGGCCGACCAGTCCCCGCCGCCTGGGTCCAGCTCGCAGGAGTCAGCGAGAAGCAAACGACCAACACGATGTCCATGGTCACCGGCATGGTGGCCGAGTCACCGATCCTCAACGAATACGGCCTCGACGTCGGCCTAACGCGGATCTACACCGCCAACGGCGGCCGCCTCGAGCCGATCACCGCCAGCGCACCCAGCGCCGAAGGAGCCCGCCCGACCGCGGCCTTCCCCGACGAGACGCACTGGTGGACCGGCAGCAACGGCGGCCACAAACTCGACCAAGTCATCCGGCGCAACCTCGGCAAGTCCCGCGACGGCGCCGCCAGAATGCTCGAGACCACCAACGCCCACGCCGTCGGCCTGGACTCAGTCGCCGAACGCAGCTACCAAGCCCACCAACAGATCGTCTCAGGGCAGGCACACTCCGCGCGGATCCTCTACGACTCCCGCGAAGCCCCCGCCGACATCGACCTCGGCAACCGCGACGAGCTGCGCGAAGCACTCGCCGCCACCTACGGCGACTCGCACTGGATGGACCTCGACAGGCTCATCGACGAAGTCCTCGACCCCGGCACCCCGCCGAACGACTCGAGGCGCTTCTACCTCAACCAGATCGCCGAAGCCGACGACGCACTCTTCGCCGCCTACGAATGGCAAGGCTGCCTCGACGCCGACAAGATCGTCGCCGACAAAGACGCCATCACCCTCGGCTTCGACGGATCCCGCGGCCGCGCCCGCGGCAAGCCCGACGCCACCGCCCTCATCGGCTGCCGCGTCCACGACGGCCACCTCTTCGAGATCGGCGTCTGGGAAGCCCCCGACGGACCTCACCAGCAGGACTGGACGCCACCGCTACCCGAAATCGAGGCGGCGATCGCCAACGCATTTCGCCGCTACACCGTCCTCGGCTTCTACGCCGACCCCGGCCGCGACTGGCGCAGCTACGTCAACGCCTGGGAAGCCACCCACGGCAACGCCATCCATAAAAAGATGCGCGTCAAGCCCGACCACCCCTTCGAGTGGTGGATGTCAGGCGGCCGCAGCGGGCTCGTCCAGCTCGCCGTCGAAACCTTCGAAGGCGCCGTCCGCAACCACGACCTCACGCACGACGGCTCCTACCGCCTCACCCAGCACATCCTCAACAGCCGCCGAGAAGTCCGCGCAGGCAAGCTGCGCATCGGCAAAGAGCACGACTACTCAGAGCGCAAAGTCGACGCCGCAGTCGCCGCCGTCCTCGCATGGCAGGCACGCTGCGACGCCCTCGCCGCAGGCCTCACCGCCCGACGGCGCACCCGCAAACTCACCCGCTACTAACGCCAGGAGGCGACCCGCGTGGCACAGTCTCCCGACCTAGGCAGCCCCCTCTGGTGGATGCTGCGACTCGAGCGCAAACGCCAAGACAACACCCGCCGCCTCGACACCCTCAACGCCTACTCCACTGGCGACCACCCGCTCCCCGAAGGCGACGAGCGCGCCCGCGAGCTCTTCCGCTCCTTCCAGCGCAAAGCCCGCACCAACTACTGCGGCCTCGTCGCCAGCAGCGTCGCCGAGCGCCTCCACGTCGACGGCTTCCGCAGCGGATCCAGCGGCGACGCCGCCGCCGATAACCTCGCGTGGCAGATCTGGCAGGACAACAGCCTCGACGCCGACTCCGAGCTCGTCCACGCCGCAGCCCTCACCTTCTCCGAGGCCTACGTCCTCGTCGGCGTCGACAACGGCCGCCCCGTCATCAGCATCGAAGACCCGCGCTACGTCGCCGTCGAGCTCGACCCGCTCAACCGCCGCCGCATGATCGCCGGAGTCAAAACCTGGCTAGACGACCCCGCCGACGAGAAGCGCGCCGTCCTCTACCTCCTGCACAGCGTCCACTACTTCAAAGCGCCCCAGCCGCAATACGTCGGCCAGCCGCTCGAGTGGTCCGAGACCTCCGCAGACTTCACCGGCGACCCAGCCCCCGAAGCCAACCCGCTCGGCGAGCTGCCCCTCGTCCGCTTCATCAACCGCCCCCAGCTCGACGGCGCAGGACTCGGCGAATTCGAAGACGCCATCGACATCCAAGACCGCATCAACAACGTCACCCTCGACCGCCTCGTCATCGCCAAGCTCCAGGCCTACCGCCAACGCTGGATCAAGGGAATGCCCAGCGAAGACGAAGACGGCAACCCCCTCGACCTCCCCTTCGTCCCAGGCGTCGACATGCTCTGGAGCGTTGACGCCGACCCCAGCGACGTCGAATTCGGCGAATTTGCCCAGGTCGATCTCCGCCCGCTGCTCGAGGCAGCCCGCGACGACGTCACCAGCTTCATCACCCTCACCGGCCTACCGCCGCACTACGTCGCAGGCGACCTCGTCAACGCCAGCGCCGACGCCCTCGCCGCAGCCGAAGCCCGCCTCGTCGCCAAAGTCAAAGCCCGCCAGCGCATCTTCGGCGAATCCTGGGAGCGCGTCCTTAACCTCGCCGCCCGCTGGATCAACGTGGAGCTCCCGCCCGACACCGAAATCATCTGGGCGGATCCAGAACGCAAGACCGACGCCCAGCTCGCCGACGCCGCCGTCAAGAAGCAAGCCGCAGGCGTCCCATGGCGCCAGCGCATGGAAGACCTGCACTACTCCCCAGCGCAGATCGACCGCATGGAAACCGACCGCGCCGCCGACGCGCTGCTCGCCTTCACCGCAAAGCCGCAGCCGACCCCGACAAATGCCACGCCAAGCCCACCCGCGTAACCAGCTCGCGCGGCTACACACCCAGTACCGCGACGCCACCGGCGCCACCCGCGCCCGCACCACCAGCGCACTGTCCCAGCTCTGGCTCAGCCTGCCGAACTACCGCGACGACTCCATCGCCGCCTTCGCCGACAAAGGCTCGAGGATCTCCGCGGCCGGAGCGATCGCCACCGCCACCCTCACCGCGGCCTTCGTCGAGATCGCCACCCGCACCATCAGCGGCGACGCGCAGCGCCCAGCCCTCGACGTCGCCCGCTTCGCCGACCTGCGCACCGGAACTACCCCGCTGGAGACCTACGCCCGCCCAGGCCTCCAAGTCTGGTACGAGCTCAGCCGCGGCGCCACCATCACCGACGCCATCAACCGCGGCCTCAACCGCGCCCTCACCATCGCCAGCACCGACCTCCAGCTCGCCAAGCTCGACGCCGCCACCCAGACCCTCGCCGCTCAACCCCAGATCACCGCCTACGAGCGCGTCACCGGCGGAAACGCCTGCCCCCTCTGCGAAGAGGCCGCGGGCACGCTCTACGCCTCCGACGAGGTCATGGAGCTCCATGACAACTGCTCATGCGACGTCGTCCCCGTCTTCGACGGCATCCAGCTCGGCAACGCCACCGACTTCGGCGCACCCGCCGACACCTTCGACAACACCGAGCTCGGCCCCATCTTCACCGAGGCCTCCTAGACATTCCGCCGACAGGCGAGAAGTAGACCCGACTCCGACAGGACAGTCATGGACGACGACGCACCAACCACCCCACCAGCGCCAGAGCAGCCAGCCGAGACGCCAGCGCCGCAGCCCCAGCAGCCCGAAACGGACTGGAAGGCCGAAGCCGAGAAGTGGAAGTCGCACGCACGCAAGCATGAGCAGCTCTGGAAAGAGAAGCAAAGCGCCGCCAAGGAGCTCGAGGAGCTCAAAACCTCCCAGCTCTCAGACACCGAAAAGGCCGTCAAGGAAGCCGAAGCGCGCGGACGCGCCGACGCCACCAAGACCTACGCCGAAAAGATCGCAGCCGCAGAGCTCAAGGCGGCGCTCACAGGAGTCGTCCCCGACCCCTCGGCAGTCGTCGAGGACATCAACCTCGCCCGCTACGTCACCGACACCGGAGACGTCAACACAGAGGCGATCGCAGCGGCACGCGAGAAGTTCGCAGCGATCCTCGGGAGCCCGCCGCAGCCGCAGGCTCCCACCCTGCACCAAGGCCGACAAGGCCAACCCACACCAGGCCAGCTCACTCGAGCAGACCTCGCCCATATGAACCCCGACGACATCAACAAGGCGATCGCAGAAGGCCGCCTCGACGAAGTCCGAGGAATCAAAACCTACTAAGGAGAAGCCACCATGGCGATCACCAACTTCATCCCCGAGATCTGGTCTGCCCAGCTTCTCGGCTCGCTCAAGAAGGCCACCGTCTTCGGCGGCCCAGGAGTTGCCAACCGCAACTACGAAGGCGAAATCTCACAGGCAGGCGACACCGTCAAGATCACCTCGATCTCGCGGCCGACCGTTGCCACCTACACAAAGAACAGCACGTCAATCAGCCCCGAGAATCTGACTGACGCGCAGCGTTCACTACTCATCGACCAGAGCAAGTACTTCGCCTTCGAGATCGACGACGTCGACCTGCGTCAGTCAGCCAACGGCGGCGCCCTCATGCAAGAGGCCGCAGTCGAGGCAGCCTACGCGCTGGCAGACACGACGGATCAGTACATCGCTGGGCTCTACACCGGCGTTGACTCCGCAAACGCGATCAGCACCACGTCGATCACCACGGCAGCGCTGGCGATCACCAACCTCATCAACCTCAAGGTCAAGCTCGACAACGCCAACGTCCCGCAGCAGGGTCGCTACGTCATCGTCCCGCCTTGGTACCACGGCCTGCTCCTGGGCTCGGACGTCTTCATCCGCGTCGACGCAAGCGGAACGGATACGGCGCTGCGCAACGGCGTCGTCGGCCGCGCCTTCGGCTTCGACATCTACGTCTCCAACAACTGCGTCAACGTCACAGGAGACGACTGGATCGTCCAGGCAGGGCACCCGATCGCACTGTCCTACGCAGAGCAGATCACGAAGGTCGAGGCCTACCGCCCCGAGTCCGCCTTCTCCGACGCGCTCAAGGGTCTGCACCTCTACGGCGCCAAGCTCGTCCGCCCCACGGCGATCGCCACGCTCACCGCGTCGATCACATAACCACCCCCAGCCGCCTAGTCGCGCTGCCTCATCAGCGGCGCGACTAGGCGCACCCGCACGACCCCCACCCCACCGACTGCAAGGAGACCACCATGGCGCGTACCGCCATCACCATCAACGCGATCAGCGTCAACACCGCACTCGCGAACCCGACCGACACCACCGCCGACGCCACCAACAGCCACGTCCTCACCCCGACGCGGCCGCTGGGCAAGATCCTCCTACGCGTCACGCACACCGCATCCGGCGCCAAGAACTTCACCGTCAAGGCTGGCGACTCACCGCCAGCAGTAGCGGCAGGCCAAGGCGACTTCACCACATCTTTCGCAGCGGGCAACGTCACCCCCGTCGTCAAGTTCTTTGTCCTGTCCTCGGATCGCTTCCAGCAGGACGACGGCACCATCAACATCGACCTCGAGAGCGGCTTCACCGGCACCATCGGCGCCTTCTCGATGCCAACAGGCGTCTAGTCGTGGCGCTCTACCGAGGCGAAGGCGGCGCCATCTTCGAGATGGATCCACCACCCGAGGGCTCGAACCGGCGCGAGCTCTTCGACGCCCAGCTCGAGTCGGGACGTCTCACCCTCGTCGAGGCGCCCAAGGCAACGAAGAAGGCAGCCCCCGCGGCCGCCGACACCGTCAAGAAGTAGGAGCACCTCATGGCAGCGCTCGCGACCCTCGCAGATGTCCAAGCGCGCGTCACTCGCACCATCACCACCAGCGAGCGCACACGCGTCCAAGCACTCATCGAGGACGCGAGCGCAGCCGTGAGGCTCTTCACCCGCCAGACGATCGACGAAGCCACCACCACCACGCGGATCCGCCCCCGCAAGATCAACCGCGAGCTCATCGTCATCCTCCCCGAACGCCCCGTCACCGATGTCGCCAGCGTTGCCGACATCCACGGCAACGACGTCGCCTTCGAATGGGACGGCGGCCAGACCCTCGAGCTCGCAGGGCGCACCGAGGCCACCTTCACCGACCCCACCCTCGACACCGAGCTCGACTACGTCGACGTCACCTACACCCACGGCTACGGCGACGACAACGACCCCCGCGGCGTCCTCGCCATGGTCGCCGGAGTAGTCGCCGGAGTCGTCGCCCGCGCCTTCGGAACACCCGCCGAAGACACCGGCAAGACCGCCGAATCCATCGGCACCTACTCCTACTCCATCGGAGTCGGCGCAGCCCAGGGCGGCTTCGGCCTCCTACGCAGCGAGAAGGAAGCACTCACCCAGGCCTTCGGACGTCGCCGAGCTGGGACGATCCAGCTATGAGCCTGCTCGGGCTCCTGCGCCAAAGCGTCGCGATCTCCGCCTCGAGCTCACGCGACATCTACGGCAAAGACACCTACGCCACGGCCGTCGACTACCCCGCCCGCGTCGAACCCGTCAACGAGCTCATCCGCGACGCCAACGCTCGCGAGGTCACCGTCTACGCCGACGTCTACCTCGCAGGCGACGCCGACGTCACCACCGCCAGCAAGATCGCCCTACCCGACGGCAGCATCCCCGTCATCGTCGCCGTCGACAAACAGACAGGCGGCGACGGCACCGTCCACCACACTCGCGTTAGGTGCGCACGATGACCGGCATCGCGATCTCCGGCATGAGCGGCGTCCTCGAGACCACCGCCCGCGGCATGAAACCCGACTACATCGCCAAGGAGCTCTACGAAGTCGGGACCGATGTCTTCCGCGAGTCCCAGGTCAACGTCCCCAGCGACTCCGGCGACCTGCACGCCTCCGGGCGCGTCGTCAACCGCGGCACCAAGCGCGCCAGCTCCACCATCACCTACGGCTCCGCAGGCGTCGACTACGCCGGATACGTCCACTACGGCACCGGCGCGCAGGCCTCCCAGCCCTACCTCGCCGACGCCTTCTACGACGTCGCCCCCACCCTCGGCCAGCGGCTCGACGAGGCAGCCCGCAAAGGACTCGGCCAATGACCTCGCCCGCCTTCGCCGTCGCCACCTACATCGACTCCAACAACGCCACCCTCACCGCAGGCACCAACCTCTTCGTAGGACGCCTGCAAGAGACCCCCGACCTCTGCGTCGCCGTCGCCGACTACTCCAGCCAAGCGCCGGAGTTCACCATGGGCTCCTCGAGCCTGGACCACAGCGACCTCGAAGTCGTCGTCCGCTGCACCCGCAACGACTACGCCACCGGCGAAGACCTCGCGCAGACACTTCGCACACTGCTCAACGCCATCACCCCCGGCACCTACTCCGGGCTCGCCATCCTGCGCGTCGCCCCAGTCGACGCCGTCACTGCACTACCACCCGACAAGAACGACCGCCCCATCTTCTCCGCGCGCTTCTCCGCCGTCATCCAGCGCGGATAACACCCCACAAAGGAGCCCACCGTGGCAAAGCCGACTGGCGCCAAGTATCGCGTCCTCGCAGGTATCAACTACCCGCCAGACAAGCGCGCAGAGATCGGCGACATCGTCACCGACCTACCAGGCAGCGACATCCGCTGGCTCGTCGAGTGTGGCGCCATCCAACTCATCACCGAGGAGAGCAAGTAATGGCCTTCGTCCATGGCAAAAGCGCCTGCGTCATCGTCGACGCCTACGACCTGAGCGCCTACTTCAACGACGTCTCATGGAGCCAGGAAGTCTCAGCCGACGAGACCACCGGCTTCGGCAGCTCAGATAAGACGTACATCGTCGGCCTGGGCGACGGCAAGATCAGCGCCTCGGGACTCTTCGACGGAACCGCCACCGTCGGATCCGACGCCCGCCTCGACGCCGCCCTCGGCGCGTCCAGCGACTCGCTGCTCCTGACAGCACCATCCGGCAACTCCCTCGGAGCTCGAGCCAAGCTCGCCGCAGGCGTCGCCACCAACTACGAGGTCTCCGAGAAGGTCACCGACGTCGTCGAAACCAAGGCCGAATTCCAGGCCGACGGAGGAGTCGACAGCGGCATCATCCTCGCCGCAGCGCGATCCGTTGCCACCGCGACAACGACCAACGAAACCTCGCAAGACAACGCCGCCAGCACCGCCAACGGCGGCGTCGCCCACCTGCACGTCACCGCCAACGCCACCAGCTCCACCACCATCGTCAAGGTCCAGCACTCATCGAATAACTCGACCTGGGTGGACCTCGTCACCTTCACCACCGTCGCCACCACCATCCTCACGTCCGAGCGCGTCGCCGTGGCAGCAGGCACCACCGTCAACCGCTACCTACGCGCAACCTCAACGACTGCCGGAACCGGCGCCGTCGTCTACACCGTCGCCTTTGCGCGGCGCTAACCATAGGAGAAACAAGTGCCCACCTTCGTCCACGGCAAAAACGCCTACCTCCAGCTCGACAACTCGGCAGGCACCCTCGTCGATCTGTCCGCATACTGCGACGACATCGGCTTCCCCCAGGAAGTCTCCGCCGACGAGACCACGACCTTCGGCAGCGCAGACAAGACCTACATCGTCGGCCTCGGAGACGCGAAGCTCTCCTTCTCCGGCAAGTTCGACGCCACCCTCGACGCGCACATGCAAGGCGTCATCGCCGCACAAAAGGCGGGCACGCTCACCACAGCGTCCGGCGTCTTCGGCCCAGCAGGCTCCGCGAGCGGAAAGGTCAAGTACACCTTCGAGACGATCGTGACCAGCTACGAAGTCTCCGAGAAGGTCAGCGACGTCGTCGAATTCAAGGCTGAGCTCCAGGTCACCGGCGCAGTCACGCGGACCACGTTCTAATGGCAGCCCTGCGCGACAAGATCCTCGCGGCCAACGACGTCGAATCCGAGCTCGTCGAGATCCCCGAATGGGGAGTCAGCGTCGAGGTTCGCTCGATGTCGCTGGCAATGCGCGAGCGCATCGGCCAGATGGCAAGCGAAGCCGAGGAAGCGCGAAAGTCCGGCGCCAACGTCGACCCCGCCTTCTCCGCGTCGGTTGTCATCGCCACCGCCTTCGACCCAGAAACCGGCGAGGCACTCTTCACCGCCGACGACATCGCAGCGCTCAACAACAAGAACGCCGCAGCCGTCGGCAAGCTCTCCGAAGTAGGCGCCCGCCTGTCTGGGCTCACCGACGAGGCCAAGGTCGAAGCGGGAAAAGACTAGCGCTCGACCCCCGTCGGCGAATGCTCTTCGAGCTCGCCGAATCACTGCACCGCACCGTCGACGAGCTGCTCCTCGGATCCCCCGCACATCGCCCGATGACCTCCCAGGAGTTCACCGAGTGGATCGCCGTCTGGGAACTACGAGCAGCCGAACGCAAACAGAAGTGATCAGCCCCAGGAGGAGGACAACATGAGCGACATGGTCGTCACCGCGCGCCTCGTCGCAGACTCCTCCTCCTGGGTGGCGGGCTTCAAGCAAGCCGACGCCGCAGCACGCCGCACCGCCACCACCGCCAGCACCGCGGCCGCCAAAACCCAAGCCGCCCAGAAGCGCCAAGGTGCGGCCATCAGCGGCGGCGGCATCCTCGCGCTGGCCGCAGGCGCAGCCATCGCCGCCTACGCCAAGAAGTCCGTCGACGCCTTCTACTCCACCGCAGGCGCCAGCATCAAAACCCAGCGCGCCATGGGCGGCACCATCGAGCAGGCCTCGGCCTACTCCGGCGCCGCCAAGCTCGCAGGCATCGACTCCGAGCGCTTCGTCAAGTCCCTCGGACTGCTCGACAAGAAGCTCGTCGCAGCCAACGACGGAGGCGGCAAAGCCGCAGCCATGACCGACGCGCTCGGCACATCCTTCGTCAAGGCCGACGGCCACGTCCGCCCACTCACCGAGATCCTCCCCCAGCTCGCCACCAAGTTCCAGAACATGGCCGACGGTCCCGAGAAGACCGCGCTGGCCCTCCAGCTCTTCGGCCGCTCCGGCCAGCAGCTCCTCCCGCTGCTCAACAAGGGCGGCGCAGGCGTCGAGCACCTCATGCAACGCGCCAAGGAGCTCGGCCTGGTCATCGACCAGGAAGGCGTCGCCAAGTTCAACAACTACAAGAAGGCGACGCATGAGTTCGACGCCTCGCTACAAGGCCTCCAGGTCTCGCTCGGCTCCGAGCTCATCCCCGCCGCCTCAAGCGGCCTGTCCGCACTGACCAGCTTCGTCGAAGTCACCCAGCGGATCCCCGGCCCCGTCAAAGCCGCCACCGTCGCGATCCTCGCCTACGCCGCAGCCTCCGCGCTGCTCGGACCTCGGATCTCCACAGTCATCGGCGGATTCTCCAAGCTCGGAGGCGCCGCCGCTGGCAGCGTCCGCGGACTCGCCGCAGCCGCCAACACCATCAAGGCAGTCGCCACCGGCAGCATCATCGCCGAAGGAGCAGCCACCGGCCTCGCCACCGCCACCGGCGCAGTCGGCACCGCAGGAGCAGCAGCAGGCACCGGCCTCGCAGGAGCCTCCGGCGGCGTCCTGCTCTTCGCGGCCGCCGCGTCCGCCGTCGGAATGTACGTCTCCAACCTCGTCGGCACCTTCAACGCCACCAAGGGCGCAGCCGGAACAATGGCAAGCACGTTCCTCGGCATCACCGGCGTCGTCAACCCCCTCGCCCTCGCCTTCGCCCACCTCACCAGCGGCGCCGAAAACTTCGGCAACTCCGACGTCCCCATCGACGCCGTCGCCGAATCCCTCAAGAAGCTCAACAACGAGCCCGAGAAGCTCGCGGCCGCCTGGGGTCGCATGACCCAAGGCATGAGCGACGACCAGATCAGCTCAGCCAAGGCTCGCCTCGAGGAGCTCGGCGTCAGCTTCTCCGACGTCGCCGACGGAGCCGACGAAGCCGCCCAGGCAGCCGCGGACCTCTCCTCCGAGCTCCAGCGCTACCAGTCACTCACCGCGCAGAGCACCTCGGTCTCCTTCAAGCAAGACCTCCTCCAGCTCCGCGACTCCCTCGTCAAGACCGGCAACGCCTTCAACAACTCCAAAGAAGGCCTGGATAACCAATCCAAGGCGCTGGGTATGGCGACCGGACTGGCGAAGTCCTACGACCAGCAACAGAAGCAACTAGCCGACGCTGGCATGGAAAACTCCGCGGCCGCCGACCAAGTCACCCAGGCCTACGTCCGCCAGATGTCCCAGCTCGCGGCGACCATCCCGAGGACCGCCGCAGGCAAGCAAGCCATCGAAGGCATTAACCAAGCCATGGCCGCAGTTCCAGGCTGGAAGCCGATCAACGTCAGCGCCCCAGGAGCCGACGCCGTCAAGGCCAAGATCGACGCCCTCGCCGCGCGCGCCAACATGACGCCCAAGGCGCTACGCATCGCGATCACCCAGGCAGGAGCCGACCCCACCGGCGCGAAGATCTCTGCACTCGCGCGCAAGCTCGGCACCACCCCGAAGAAACTGCGCCTCATCATCGAAGCCATCGGCGGCGACAAGGCGATTGGCGACGCAGCGAAGGCCGGAAGCCAAGCGGGCAAGAAGCTCGCCGACGGAGCCAAGGCTGGCAAAGGCCAAGCCAAGGCCGCAGGCAAGGGCATCGGCGCCGCCATCGCCGAAGGCGGCAAAGCCGCCACCGCGCAAGCAACCCAGGCAGGCCAGACCGTCGGATCCGCGCTCAACACCGGCGCCGTCGTCGGCATCCAGTCCAGCCTCGGCGCAGCCATCAGCGCCGCCAGCTCGGCAGGCGCCCAAGTCGCCCAGGCCTACAAGGACGCCGCCAAGACTCACTCCCCGAGCGTCTTCGGCATCGAAGTCGGCGAAGGCCTCAACGACGGCGTCCTCGTCGGTATCGGATCCACCGCCGCGCGCACCCTCGCAGGAGTCCGCGCCATGGCGACCCGCATCGGCACCGCCTCCGGCGAGGCCGCAGCCCGAGCCAAAGCGCGCACCGACGCCATCGAGCAGCGCAATCTCGACAAGATGCAAGAGAAGCTCAACAAGCAAGGCCTCACCAAGAAGCAAAAGAAGGCAGGCAAGTCCTCCGGCCGCGGCGACATCTGGCGCGCAGAAGCCGACGCCTCTCGCGACTACTGGAAGCAAGTGGCCGACGACGCCGCACAAGCCGCACAGAAGATCGCCGACGACGCCGAGGACGCACGCCGCGCACTCGACCAGCTCCGCGAACAGACCACCCTCTCACTGCGCGACTCCGGCAAGGGCGACATCACCAACGCCAAGAGCGCAGGCAGCGCCAAGAGCTACCTCACCAAGCAGCTCAAGGACGTCCTCAACTTCCAGCGCAACCTCCAGACCCTCGCCTCCCGCGGCCTGCCCCAATCGCTGCTCCAATCCATCATCAGCAAAGGCCTCGACGCCGCGCCACTAGCAGCCTCCCTCGCCAAGGCCAACGCCGCAGACTTCTCCAAGATCGCCGCCACCGGCGCCGCCCTCGACGTCGCCTCCATCGGCCTCGCCAACACCGGCGCCAGCCTCTTCATGGACCGCGGCCCCAACGTCGGAGCCAACGCCCGCCAGACCGGACCCATGAGCTTCTCCATCTACATCGGCGACAAGCAAATCAACGAGCTCGTCGGCGCAGAAGTCAACGGCCAAGTCGCCCAGATCGTCAACAAGATGGCCTACCGCTAATGGCACTCACGATCACCCCCACCGTCGAGCTCGCGCACAATCCGCCCCGCGTGCTGCTCACCATCGACACCACCGGCTACGTCGGCGACACCCTCGCCATCTACCGCGTCGAAGGCAGCGAGTCCACCATCGTCCGCGACTCCGAGACCACCCCGGACATCGCCGACGTCACCTGGATCGGCTACGACTACGAGGCGCCCTACGGCACCGCCGTCACCTATCAAGTCGTCATCTTCTCCGCAGGCACCACCGTCGCCTCCGCCACCAGCTCCAGCACCACCGTCTCCGAGACCTCGCCGTGGCTCGTCCACCCAGGCGACCCCGACCTCTCAGTCGAGCTCGTCGGACTGCGCCAGATCGGCGCGCGCAAACGCTCCATCACCCAAGCCGTCCAGCGCGTCCTCGGACGCTCCGACCCAGTCGTCACCTCCGACAGTCGCAGCGACGTCGAAGGCTCACTCCAGATCGGCACCAGCACCCTCGCCGAGATCACCGCCCTCGTCGACCTCGTCGCCGACGGCACCCCGTTGCTGCTCAACGTCCCCGCCTCGCTGCTCTGGGGAGTGACCTACGAATGGATCGCCCTGGGCGACCTCGACGAAGCCCGCGTCGTCGCTCAAGTAGGCGCCCGCCCTCACCGGCTCTTCTCCGCCAGCTACCTCGTCGTCGCCCGCCCCGAAGGCGACCTCCTACCCCAGCGCACCTGGGCGGACGTCATCTCCGAATCCTCCTCATGGACCGACGTGCTCACCACCCGCGCAACGTGGGCCAACGTGTTCACAGGCAGCTAAGCCATGTACGACGTCACCACCCGCTTCCTGCGAGCCCTGCGCGTCGGCGGCACCGTCGACGTCTCCTGCACCGCCTGGGCGAGTGGGGAATACCTCGGAACCGTCCCCGTCACCGGCGGAACCGTCACAGTCGACGCCTCCAAAGTCGGAGTCCGTCGCACCATGACCCTCGAGACCACCGCCGACCAGTGGGACGCCCTCAGCGCCTACGGCATCGAGCTACGACCATTCCGCGGGGTCCGCTACGCCGACGGCACCGTCGAGCGCGTCCCCCTCGGCGTCTTCGGCATCGACGCCGCCAAGCAAGCCTACGGCTCCGACGGCAAAGTCTCGCTCACCTGCGCCGACCGCTTCGCCACCGTCCAACGCGCACAATTCGAGACCCCCGAAACCACCAGCGGATCCGCCACCAGCGAGATCTCGCGACTCATGCTCGCCCCCTTCGTCTCCCCGCCCTCGTCCACCATCAGCGCCACCAGCGTCGTCGACGCCACCGACTCCCTCTTCGAGCGCGACCGCGGGCAAGCGATCGCCGAGCTCTGCAAAGCCGCAGCCTGCGAGGCCTACTTCGACACCTCCGGCGACGTCGTCGTCCGCGACCTGCCCAGCCTGTCCAGCGACTACGACTGGGCCATCAACTCCGGCGACCTCGGCGTCATGGTCTCAGGCTCGAAGGAGCGCAACCGCCAAAACGCCTTCAGCGTCGTCATCGTCACCGCCGCCGACGTCGACGGCTTCCCACCGTTCGACCCCGTCACCGTCGAAGACGACGACCCCACCAGCCCCACCTACGTCTCCGGCAACTTCGGGCGCGTCCCCTTCTTCTACTCCGCCCCCGAGATCGCCGACGAAGACCAAGCCCGCCTCGCAGGCCAAGGCCTGCTCGACCAGCAACGCGGCCGCGGCGCCCAGCTCAGCCTCGAGGCGATCGTCAACCCCGCCCTCGAAGGCGGCGACATCATCGCGGCCGTCTTCGACGACGGAACGACCGAGCTGCACATCCTCGACGGCTTCACCGTCCCTCTCACCATCGACGGCACCCAGAGCATCACCACCCGCAGCGTCGCCCCGACCGACTAGGAGCTGGCAGTGGATCAGATCACCGAGCTCGTCGCCCAGATCAACGGAGACTACGAGCCCACCACCGAGCCCGCCCGCTTCGAACCCGCCGAGGTCCGCTCCATCGAGGAGATCGCCGCCGACGGCGAAACCGAAGTCGTCGTCAAGTGGCGAGGAGCGGACATCCGCGCCCCCTACCTCGACTCATACGCCCCCTTCGTCGGCGACGTCGTCGTCCTCTTCATCCAGGGACGCTCGCGCTTCATCCTCGGGCGCCTCATCGGCGTCAACTACGCCGCAGGCGCGTCGATCGAATCCACCGGCAACACCAACGGCGCAGGCGCGCGCCGCAAGCGGATCACCTACTAGGAGCCCATACGATGACCACCTACACGAGCACCTACGCGCTACCCTCGCCCGGACTCGCCGACGCCCCTAACGCGCCCGCGCAATTCGCCGCCCTCACCGCCGCCACCGAGACCGCGCTCAACACCGTCCGCGACTCCACCGGCGTCAACAACCTCCTCATCAACTCGCGCTTCGAGGTCGACCAGCGCGCCGCCTCCCCGGCCACCGTCACCGGCGCCTCGACCGGCTGGATCTCCGACCGCTGGAAATGCACCAGCGGCACCGGCGCCACCAACGTCCTCACCCGCACCGCGATCTCGACCGGCTCCTTCGCAGGCGCCCCCCGCTACAAGATGGCCTGGAATCGCAGCGTCGCAGGCAGCTCCACCTCCTACGTCCACCAGCGCATCGAGGACGTGCGCAACGGCGCAGGCAAGTCCGTCACCGTCGCCTTCAACGCCGCAGTCTCCTCCGGCACCTCCGACATCACCGTCTCGCTCACCCAGTGCTTCGGCACAGGCGGCTCGCCCAGCTCCGACGTCACCACCGTCGGCGCCACCACGATCACCGTGACGACCTCCACCAGCACGCGGCACACAGTCACGATCTCCTGCCCCTCAATCTCCGGCAAGACGATCGGCAGCAACGAGGACTCCTACCTCGAGGTCCGCATCAACCGCGCCTCAGCGACCGGAACCGGCACCGTGGACCTCTGGGAGCCGCAGTGCGTCATCGGATCTACCGCCCCCACCTACGTCGCGCGCAACCCGCAGCAAGAGCTCGCACTCTGCCAGCGCTACTACTGGCAGTGGGGTCCGTTCCAGACCGGGACGGCAGTGATGAACGGACACTGCTGGTCAACCGCCCAGATGATCGGCGTGCTCAACTTCCCTCAACCCATGCGGACAACGCCGACCGTCACCTTCTCCGCCAACAACGACTTCACGATCGCTTCCGGGGGCACAGCCTTCACCTCGACACTTATGGCGGCGACGACCACTTACCCCACCGGGACGCGCGTGGACATCACCTCCTCGGGCCTTACCGCTGGCCGTGGCTCATGGCTGGAAAACACCGCCGACCCCACCAACGCGGCGATCTACGTCACGGCGGAGCTCTAAGCCATGACCGCGGCCTACGACTTCACCGCAGCCCAGGGCGAAACCTTCGACCACACCGTCACCTGGAAGATCGACGACGTTGCCGTCAACGTCACCGGTTACACCGCGCGCCTGCAAATCCGCAAGCGCCACACCTCGACCACGACCGTCGCCTCACTGACCAGCGGCTCCGGGCTCACCCTCGGCGGATCGGCGGGCACCATCCAAATCGTGCTCAGCGCCACGGCCACCGCCGCACTCGCGGCTCGCCGCTACGTCTACGACCTGGAGCTGGTCTCCGGCGGCGGCACCGTCTACCGCGTCCTCGAGGGCGCCTTCGTCGTCACCCCGGAGGTCACCAGATGACGACAGTGACCAGCACCGAAACCATCACCATCACCGAAGCCGACGGCACCGTCATCGAAGTCTCCGGCCCACGCGGACCTCAGGGCCCAACGGGCGCGGATGGTGCCGCCGCCGACGTCTCCGCGCTACTGGTCAAGGCCAACAACCTGTCAGACCTCCCCAACGCCAGCAGCGCCCGCGCCGCGCTGGGCCTAGGCACGATGGCAACGGCCTCGGCCGCCGACTACCTCACCAAAGCCGGGAACCTCACAGGGTTAGCGGATCTGCCCACGGCCAGGACAAACCTTGGCCTCGGCACTGCGGCAGTCGCGGACACCGGCACCACCGCAGGCACGGTCGCGGCGGGGGATGATTCACGGTTCTCGGATGCACGAACACCGACAGACGGCTCAGTGTCCACCGTAAAGATCGCAGACGGGGCAGTGACAGACGCGAAACTAGCGTCGAAGAAGGCACCACGTACAGCGCTGTGGCTGCCGGGAGTGAGCGGGAATTATGCGTCCGCTCCGTATGTCGCAGCTATGGGAATCACTGGCGATCTTGAGGTGGCCGCCCACGCCGCCCCGACGGATTGGACGCCAGCCGCATGGTTGACCTTCGCTGGCCGCTACATATCGTCTGCCGATCAGCGCTGTTGGAGGTTCACCCTAGAAACAAACGGGAAAATATCGCTTGAGTGGTCCACGAATGGGACGGGCGCTGCGACCGTGACCGCGATATCATCAACCGCCCCGACTGTCACCAACGGCGACGATCTGTGGGTGCGCGCGACACTCGACGTGGACAACGGCGCAGGCGGGTACGAAGTCAAGTTCTACACGTCTAGTGACGGAACAACGTGGACCCAACTCGGGACGACTGTTACTGGCGGAAGTACGACGAGCGTGTTCAGCTCCGCGTCGGCAGCGCTAGAAGTTGGGGGAAGTATCAACGGCACGTTTGGCCCATTCGCAGGCGACCTCTATTCGGTGGAAGTCCGCAACGGCATCGGCGGAACCGTCGTCGCGTCGCCTGACTTCACAGCCCCAATGGGTCCACGCCAGCGCGATGCGCAAGGCAACATCTGGACGATCAACGGCTCCGCGTGGGCCTGGGAGCAGTCATGAGTGCTTGGGTGAAGGTGTACGAATCGACAGACCAAACCATCGAACAGCGCATCACCGGTGAAGGTGAATCAGCGGTGGTCGAGGAGCGGGTCACCTGGCACCGTCAAACACCTGAGAAGAAGATCGCCGAGCTTGAGGCGACGGTCGCTGCGCTCACCGAGCAAGCAACCGGGAAGATCACGAAAGCCCAACTCACCGCACGCCTCGACGCCGCCAAAGGCGAGCCGGTGAAACCGGGTAAGGGCTAGCCGATGATCCTGGTGTGGCTTCTCTCCGACGTCATCCCCGCGACCGCCGGGATGCAGGGCAGCCATTCGCTCATCAACGCGATTGCGCCACGGCTCGCCGGGACGGTTGGCAGCCAAAGCGACCTCCCCGCGAGCGTTGCAGTCGGCTCCATCGGCAATACCGCCATTCGCCCGTTCTTCTGGCTCAAGCCCTAACGAAAAGGACACACAATGGGAAAGCAAGCATTCGACCCGGCCTCGATTCTCAGCGACGACGAAAAGGCCGCGATCGTCAATCAGCGCGCGAAGCAGTGGGCGGCCGAAGCGTTCAGCCATCAACTGAACCGTGAGGCACTGCTGGCCGCTGACCCCAAGGCTGACACGGCAGACATCGACGCCGCACTCGCGACGCTGAGCACCGCCGTGGAAAACGCAGTCAGCAAGGGCGACGAAATCCAGGCGGCGCG
>ERZ869929.614-NODE-614-length-18688-cov-5.712660_pt1 | contig 18688 bp, 19 predicted proteins | sample MGYA00579312_ERZ869929 | MGnify/ENA primary metagenome ERZ869929 (study PRJEB32216, sample SAMN09231818) | wastewater metagenome | place: USA: Maryland | collected 2016-08-09 | study: EMG produced TPA metagenomics assembly of the PRJNA472060 data set (Reclaimed... | reverse complement strand
CATGATCCTCCGCCTCCGCCCCGCCGATCTCGCCGCTCTCGACGCCTGGATCGCAGCCCAGCCCGCGCCCATGTCGCGACAGGACGCGATCCGGGCGATCATCACCGCGGCCCCCACCCCTTGACACCCCCGCCCAAATCGTGTCAGCCGTAGTAATGCACACCGACAATAGCGCCCGCCCGAGAAATCGCGGCGGGTTTTTGCTTGATTGAAATCTTCGGAAATCAAAAAATGCCCCGAGGCGGTAAGCGCGAAGGCGCAGGCCGTCCGCCAGGTCGCGCCAACAAGGCCACGGCGGACCTGAAAGCCTACGCGCAACAGTTCAACGCCGAGGCGATCGACGCTGCCGTCGAGATCATGCGCGACAAGGAAGCGCCCCAGGCTTCGCGCATTGCCGCGGCCTCGCTGGTGCTCGATCGCGGGCACGGAAAGCCGGAGGCGAAGTCTGAAGTCACCATTCGCCGAACCGCGCGGGAGATGACGCGCGATGAACTATATGCCATCGCGGCAGGAAGCGGCGAGGGAACTGCTGACGAGGCAGGACGCAGCGAGCAGCCTGATCGGGTTCACTGAGTATACCTACCCGCGCTATCGCACGGCGCGGCATCACCGCATCATTGCCGAGCAGATCGAGCGTGTAGAGCGGCGAGAAATAGACCGGCTGATGCTGCTGGTCCCGCCGCGGCATGGAAAGACCGAACTCGCCAGCAAGCGCGGCCCAGCCTATAATTTGGGCCGCAACCCGCATCGTCAGATCATCACGGCCAGCGCAACAGAGACATTCGCGACTGACGTGGGCCGCGAGGTCCGCAACATCGTCGGCTCGCAAGAGTTCGCCAACATCTTCCCCGGCGTTTCGTTGGCGGCCGATTCTGCCGCAGCCGGGCGCTGGCACACCAAACAAGGCGGCATCTTCAGCGCGGTAGGCGTCGGTTCGCAAATCCTGGGGCGGGGCGCCGACGACTTCATCATCGATGACCCGTTCGCGACCATGGAGGACGCGCAAAGCGAGACGCAGCGCCGCAAGGTCATCGAGTGGTACCAGGGCAGCGTCTATAACCGCCTCCAGCCCGGCGGAACGATTACCCTGATCAACCATCGCATGCACGATGAGGACCTGTCCGGCTATCTGATCGAGCGGCAGAACTTCGACGGCGACAAGTGGGAGATTGTAGAGCTTCCGGCGATCGATACCGAAGGCAATGCGCTCTGGCCGGAATCGTACCCGATCGAAGCGCTGTTGCGCATCAAGGCGAATACCCTGCCGCGCTTCTGGTCGGGCCTGTTTCAGCAGAACCCGCAACCCGATGAAGGCACGTATTTCCGCCGCGAGTGGTTCGCCGAGCGGTGGGGGCCGCAGCGTCCGGCCGCGCTGAACCTCTACGGCACATCGGACTACGCCGTGACGGACGACGGCGGCGACTACACGGTACATCGGGTCTGGGGCATTGCGCCGGACGGGGCGCTCTACATGCTCGACGGCTGGCGCGGGCAGACTGCCGCGGATGGATGGATCGAGGCCAAGCTGGACTTGATCCGCAGGCACAGGCCGCTGGCATGGTTCGGCGAGGCCGGCGTGATCCAGAAGGCCATCGAGCCGATGCTGACGCGCCGGATGCGTGAGACGCAGACGTTCTGCCGCCTCGAATGGGTGCCGAGCATCCACGACAAGGCGACGCGGGCGCGCGGGTTTCAGGCGCGGGCGTCGATGGGGCTGGTGAGATTGCCGGTCGGGCCTGTCGGCGATGCGATCCTTGACGAGTACCTGCGGTTTCCGGCCGGCAAACACGATGACGAGGTCGACTGCGGCGGGTTGATCGGGCGGGCGCTGGACGAGGCGCATCCGGCGATAGCACGGCCGCAGGACGGGGCACGGCCGGTGGATCGCTGGACGATAGCGCGGCAGCGGGACGCAGGAACAAGCGGAGGATGGGCGGCGTGATCGAGACCGAGCAGGAGCGCATACAGAGCCGGATGCGCCTGTTCGACGCCCTGACGCCCAAGGAGCGCGCCGTGGTGCATCGCTACGGCCTCGCTCCCGCGATGCAGGCGATTGGTATCAGCCGCCGCGGCGGTCTCGCGCCAGAGGCCATCCTGCGCGCACAGGGGCGTGATCCGGTGGCAGGGGGCGGCACGTCGATTCAGGAGCGACCGAGCGCGCGGGCGAAGCGCGCCAAGCGCCGCCTCGGGCTCAGCATCTAGCGATGGCGCGCGAAATCGGGTCTGGCAGCGATGCGGTATCCGTCTCGGCCGGACCGGTGCTGCCTGCGACGGATTTGGTGAGCCTCCAGCGCAAGGTGGGCCGCTGGGCCTCCGACATGCAGCAGGCGCTCAAGGAGAGCCAGACCGACCAGGACATGTTCGACACGGTCCAGTGGACGGCGGACGAGCTGCGGGTGTTCGACGGGCGCAAGCAGCCGGCGATTATCATCAACAGGATCAAGCCGGCCGTAAACGGGATCGTCGGTGTAATCGACAAGGGTCGAACCGACCCCAAGGCGTGGCCGCGGACGCCCAACGATGAGGACAGCGCCGAACTCGCCACTGACACGCTGCGCTATCTCTGCGACCTCAATCGGTTCCAGTCGTTCAAGTCGTCGTCGCTAAGCGAGAAACTGATCTGGGGCTGGACGGCGTCGATGACGTGCGTAGACCCCGATACGGGCGAGACGCGCATCAAGCGCATCCGGCCCGAAGAATTCATTTGGGACCCGGCGAGCCGCGAGAAGGATCTGAGCGATGCGTCGTTCCTCGGCGTCGGAAAGTGGCGGTACGCGGACGATCTGATTGCGGATGGGTTTTCAGAGGCTGAGACGCAGGCGGCGCTGAACGCCACGCCAGAGATTGAGGGCGGAATCCCGGAGACTGCGGAGGACCGGCCGGACATCTGGGCCAGTACGGACCAGCGCCGCATTTTCGAGGTGGAGCTGTATTACAAGCGGTTCGGCGACTGGTATCGCTGCCGGTTCATCCGCGGCGCGGTGCTGGAGGATGGGCCAAGCCCGTATCGTGATGCCGATGGTCGGTTGCGGTGCCCTATCGAGGGCGTGCGCGCCTATGTGGATCGGCGCAATCGACCCTACGGCATCGTCCGCGACATGCGCGATCCGCAGCGCGAACTCAATATGCGCCGGGCATGGATTCTGCACGCGCTGCATAGCAGGCCGTTCATCTACGATCCGTCTGCCGGCATTGCTGACGTGGAGGCGTTCCGCGTCCAGGTGGCGCGCGCAGACGGGGCGGCGAAGATAGACGGGAGCATTCAGGGCATCGAGTTCCTGGACGTTGGCGCGAAGTTGCAGGGCCAGTACGAATTGCTGGCGGAGTCGAAGAGCGAGATCGAGCGCATGGGGCCAAACCCCGGCGTGCTCGGTCGCGATGTGCAGGGCCAATCGGGCCGCGCGATGCTGGTGCAGCAGCAGGCGGGGCTACTCGAACTGGCGCCGATACTCGGGAATTTCGACGACTACATCCTGCGCGTCTATCGGCAGATGTGGGCCTGCGCGCAGCAGTATGGCACGCCGCAGTTTTTCGTCCGTGTCACAGACGATGCCGGTGCGCCGAAGTTCATCAACACGCGCGAGCCTGAGCTGGATGCGCGCGGCCAGCCGGTGCTGGAATATGTCGTCGATCCGGCGACGGGTCAGGTGGAGATCGATCCGCGCACGGGCCAGCCTGCGGTGCAGCCGGCGATGAAGAATAGGCTGGCGGAAGCCGACGTCGATCTCGTGGTCGATTCCTCGCCCGACACGGCGGTGATCGCCGAAGAGCAGTTCAAGCAACTGGGTGACGTGCTGATTGCGCTGGCGCCGCTGCCGCAGGCGGCTCCCGCCATCACGCCGCTGTTGCAGCAGTTCTTCGCCGCGTCGTCGTTCCGCAACAAGAAGGCGTTTGTCGATGCGCTGGATGCCGAGCAGCAGGCGGACCCGATGCAGCAGGCGGCACAGCAGCTCCAACTGGCCGGCGCGAAGGCGCAGTTGGAGAAGACGCAGAGCGAGACGGGCAAGAATCGAGCGACGGCGCTGAAGACGGCGCTGGAGGCCGCGCAGATGGAGCGTGGCGCGCAGATGGAAGACATGGGTGTCGACGCCGCGTCGCGTGATCGTGAGCAGCGCGCCCATCTGGCGCAGATGCGCGCCCCAGGAAACACCGCCGCCGGGTAACGGGCGATGAGACGGGCCGCCGCCGTTGATCGGGCGTTTCAGGAGAGCGTATGAGCGATGTCCACGACAGTGAGAGTCTAGCGGACCAGATGTTCGGGCCCGAGCCCGAGGTGGTCGAAGAGCCCGCACAAGCCGAGACAGAGGCCCCGCCGCCGGCAGATGCCGGAGAGGCGGCGTCATCTGAGTCGTCATCTGAGTCGGAGGCGCCAGTCCAGCCGAACCCCGCCCCGCCTGCATCGGACGATGCGGTCGTAGGCCGCGTCGCCGCTGTGATGGCCGAGCGGGCGGAGCGTCAGAAGGCACAGGCCGAAGCCGCGGAGCTGCGCAAGCAGTTGGCCGAGCTTCAGCGCAAGCCGGCTACGATCCCAGACTCAATTGCGGACCCTGAGGGCTACAATGCCTATCATGCCGAGCAGATCGCTGCGGCGGAATGGCGTGCAATCGGCCGTATGAGCCGGGCGCAGGCTATCCGAACCCACGGCGTCGACCTCGTCACGAAGGCAAGCGAATGGTGGGACTCGTACATCGAGACCAACCCCGCCGAGCGCGCCGCCATTCAGCGTCAGGACGATCCGTTCGAGTACGCGATCGCCAAGTACCAGCGACAAACCGATCTCGACCGCCTCCAGGGAAAAACCCTCGACGCGCTGATCGAGGAGGCAGTCGCAAAACGCATGGCCGCCGGGGGAGTGACCTCCGCCCCGCCTGCGCAGCCTGCCCCCAGAATGCCGGTGAACAACCTGCCTCCGCGTAGCATCGTGGACAAGGGTTCATCGCCGCCTCAGCCCGGAAGCGCCGCAAGCGCCAAGGCGCAGGCGGACAGCCGGCAGTTCTTCGGGCCTGGCGCCTAAGCCACCCCACCGCAGCGCCGTGAGGCGCCGCCCCTCCCGACTATCCAAGATGGAGGCCATAGATGGCCGAGTTCAGCCTTGCGTCCGCATCTGCCAAGCAGGTGTGGTCGACCAACTACATCAGCGACTACATGCGCCAGTCGCGGTTTGCGCCGTACACCGGCGCCGACAACAACTTCATCTTCGTCTCGAAGTATGAGCTCCAGCGGGAGGCCGGCAAGACGGTCAACATCCCGTGGATCGGCCGCCTGAAGGCGAACGGCGTCTATGACGACGGCGTCCTGGAGGGCAACGAAGAGGCGCTTGCCAACGCCAACATGCCGATCCTGCTGCATTGGGTCCGCAATGCGGCGATCGCGTCAAAGAACGAGGCGTTCAAGACCGATATCGACATCGTCGACGCCAACCGCAGCGAACTGAAGCGCTGGTCGGCGACGAAGATGAAGTCCGACATCATCCTCCAGATCCTCGGGACGGCGACGAAGACCGACAACACCAACGTGCCGTGGGTCAACATCCTCGGCAATGGCGGTGTCGTCATCAAGGCGGTGGCGTCGGCGGCGGACATGAATTCGTGGATCACCACGAACTCCGACCGCGTGCTGTTCGGCATTTCCACCGCCAACAATACCGGCACGTTCTCGACCTCGGCGGCGAATGTCGACTCGACGAACGACAAGCTGTCCTGCGCGATGATCCGCCAGATGAAGATCATGGCGCGCACGACCGAGGGCGGCACGACCGGCATCACGCCCTACATGACCGAGGACGGGCGCGAGTATTTCGTGATGTTCGCGGGTATTCGAGCCTTCCGCGATCTGAAGACCGACTCGGAAATGGTGGCGGCGAACCGCGATGCGCGGGCGCGCGAGGGCGACGGGATGAAGAACAACCCGCTATTCCAGGACGGCGACCTGATGATCGACGGCGTCATCGTTCGCGAAGAGCCGTACATCACGCGCCTGCTGACCACGGCCTCGACGTTCCTGTCGGCGGCGGGTGCGGCCTCCATCCCGGTCGAACCCGTGTTCCTGTGCGGCGCTGCTGCGGGCGGCATCGCGTGGGGTCAGAAGCCGACGCCCCGAGCCCAGAAGTTCGACTACGACTTCCGCATGGGTGCCGCGGTGGAGGAACTGCGCGGGCTGGAGAAGCTCAACTACAACGGACTGCAGAACGGCATGGTCACCGGCTTCGTGTCGGGCGTGGCGTAAGGAGATCAGGACATGGCCACTTACACGGGCGACGTACTGTCGCAGAACTCGCCGCAGCCCGGCGCGATGGGAGATGGCGGGGGCCTCAAGCGCCTCCGTTATCCGGTCACCCTTTCGGCGGCGCCGACAACTTCGGACACGATCAACTTCGGCTACGCGCCGAAGGGCTTTCGCGTCTATGGCGCGTCGCTGAAGGCGTCCGACATGGACACCAACGGCACGCCGACGATCACGCTGAACGTGGGCGATGCCGGGTCGGCGACGCGCATCTTCTCCGCGACCAACATCGCGCAGACCGGCACGTACACCGACGTACCGCAAAACGGCATCATCGACTACCAGTACACGGCAGATACGATGATCACCGGCACCGCTCAGGCGAACGCGGCGACGGGCGCGGCGGGTACGCTCGTCCTCATCCTCGTCGGCGTCTTCGACCCGACCGTCAACTCGTAAAGGGGTAGACCATGGCAGACACGAAGAAGGCGGCCGCAGTGGATGCGGCCGTCGAGGAGGCCGCCGGCGAAGCGGTGCCCGGTCTCTGGGTCCAGTACGTCAACGAGAACCCGCTCGATCCCGAGTTCGAGACGATGGACGGCTACACCTTCCAGAAGTTCGGCGATGCCGTCATGGTGAAGGTGGCGCCCGATCGCGCCAACAAGTTCAGGCACAATCGGAATTTCTCCGTCGAGGAAGTGCCGGATGCGTCGGGCATCCCGGACGGGGCCACGAAGACGGCACCGTCGCGGGCAGGTCAGGCCAGCGTGCGCAAGCGCGTCGGCAAGAACTGACCTGCGCCGCTAGGCCATGGGCAAGCAGATTGCGCAGACTGCGTCGCGACAGGACATCGCGACGCAGGTGGCGCAGGAATTGAACGTCGGTCAGGGCTTGGCCGGCGATCCCGATTCCGTCACGGCCCAGGCCATCATCACGCGCTATGAGCAGGTTTATTCCATGCTCGAATGGGGCGGTAACACGCCGTGGAATATCGACCTGACGCCGGTGCGGGTTGTGCCGGGGATCGTCGAGATTCTGAAGGCGCGGCTGTGGTCGACGTTCAAGGGCGAGGGTGCGCCGGCGGGCATGGAGGCGCGCGGCTGGGCGCTCTTCCACGCTGCGAACGCGCCTGACCCGTCCTGGGCGCCGGTCGCGGGGCAGTATTTCTGATGCCGCTAGTTCCGATCACCTTGCAGCCGGGGCTGACCGCCTCGCGGCTCAAGAACCAGTCGGCCGCGAGGCTCGTCAACATGTATGCGGAGCGGTCCAGCGGGAAGGGTGCGTTCCCGGTCATCGGCTATCCCGGCCGCCCGCGCCGCAAGGTCATGGCGCCGCCGATCCGCGGGATGATCGTGCATCCGCAGGGGCGCTTCTACGTCATCGACGGCGGCTCGTTCCACGAGATCGGTGCGGATTTCCAGGACCTCGCCGATCTGGGCGCGATTGCTGGCACGGGACTGGTCGAGACGATAGCCAACCGGACGCAGGTCGCCGTCATCGCGGACGGCCGTCTCTACGTGCATACGGTGGGCTCCAGCGTCATTTCGCAGGTGACGGCGACCGAATACGGCTCGCCGCTCCCGGCCTTCTACAGCGCCGCCGTGGTGGACAATATCGCCGTCCTGACGGTCAGGGATTCGGATCGGTTCTACTACTCGGCCATCGACGATTTCACCACGATCCGCGACCTCGCCTTCGCAACGGCGGAATCCAAGGCGGACCCCCTGCTGGTCGTGCGCGATGTGGGCGGGGAGCTGTTCTTCGGCGGTGCCCGCTCAACGGAGCACTGGGTCAAGACCGGGCAGGCGAACTTCCCGTTTCAGCGCCGCGATCCCGTGTCGAGCTACACCGTTGTTTCACGTGACGCATGCCGGCGCTCCGGGGACGACCTGCTCTGGCTGGGCGAGGACGCGGACAATGGCGGCCTGGGTGTTTTCGCGCTCAACGGCTACCAGGCACAGCGGATTTCGACGCCAGCCGTCGACCGCATCCTCGAGGCCGCCCAGTATCCCGAGCGCGCCCGCTGCGTGGTCTGGCGGCTGGAGGGGCATGCCTTCTGCGAGTTCAGCCTCGACAGCGGCAGCGTCGTCTACGACACGGCCACGGGAGAATGGCACCAGTCGGCCTATGGCGTGTGGACCTATGAGAGCCTGAAGCCTCCTGCGTCCCGTCTGACCTGTCAGGCATGGTGGCAGGGCCAGAACGTGCTCGGCACGTCGGACGGGCTCCTGCTCGGCGTCTCGTTCGATACGAGCACGGACGGGGACGATCTTATGGCGCGGGTGTTCGTCACTCCGGCGCTGGGCGCGTTCGGGCAACAGGTTTCGACCTATCAGGTCGGCGTCGACATCGAGGCCGGGCTCGGCCCGCTCGACGACGATCCGTTGATGTGGATGCGCTGGTCGCACGACGGGGCGCATACGTGGGGACGGCCGCAATTCGCCACGATGGGGCGGCAGGGCCAGTATCTCAAGCGCCCGCAATGGGGGCCGCAGGGTCAGGCCAACGATAGCGCGGCGATGTTCGGCACCACGGCCAACTGCCAGCTTCGGGTGACGAATGCCTGGGCGCGCGTCGTGCCGGCGGCGATTGCGTGAACATTCCTCCGCTCGGCGGCAAGGATTTCGCCGATCGCAACACCAACGAGCAGAACTTCCTGCGCGCTGCCGGTGCAGCCCTGAGCCAGGACATCGTTCTGCGAAGTGAGCTGCCGGTCGCGGCGGCGGTGGCGGACATCGCGACGGCCGATGCCACGGATTTGCCGACGGTTATCGCGCTGGCGAACGCGACCAAGGCCAAAGTCAACGAATTGCTCGCCGCGTTGCGCCTCGCCGGCCTGCTGAACACCTGAACGTTTCGGAGGGCCTGTGCCCGCCTATATCGCCATGGGCTCGAAATATTCGAGCGAGGAGATCGCTGCGACCGCGGTGTCGACGGCGGACGACGGCACGCAATCCGCCGATGCCGTCGACTTCACCGGGCGCACGCTGGCGATGCGCGTCTACGAGGTCGGATCGGTCGGGCAGAACCCGGACTATGACGACGGGTACCTTATCGCGCTGACAGAAGGCTCCGGCATCACGGTCGTGGGCAGCCGTACCGACGGCGTGTTCACCTACGCCTTCACGTCGACCCAGACGCGGGCGCTTCGCGACAACGGCTGGGCGCCGCGACAGGTGAAGCGGCAGCTCTCCCTGCGGCTCTGGGACATCGCCGACGACCCCGAACTGCTCTGGGAAGAATTGAACTGGGCTCAATAGAGATGGTCAGAACCGTTCAGGCCCGGCTGCCTGCTGGCGTGCCGGGTCCGCAGGGCGACGCCGGCGGGCTCGTCATCACGTCCACCTACACGACGCTGCGCAGCCTCTATGGCTCCGGCGCGACGATGGTCAACGGCCAGTCGGTGTATGTGCTCGGCTCGACGGCCGGGCAGCGCGGCATCTTCTTCTACGACAGCAGCGACAGCACGACGGCGGAGGATGGCGGCGTCGTCATCGTCGACCTCGTGGGGCGGCGGTGGAAGCGGGAATATCAGGGCGCCGCTCTCGCGCGGTGGTGGGGCTGCAAGGGCGACGGCGTCACCGACGACAAGGCGGCGATGATCGCGGCGCTGGAGTCGGGCTACGTCATCGACTGCGAGGGCCTGACCTACGGGATTTCCGGGTACATGGAGATCAACGCGGCGGCCTTTCGCGGCGTGCAGAACTTCATCTTCAAGCAGCTCAATCCGTCCGGCTCGACGATCCGCACGCTGTTCGTGAACGGCGTCGACGGGTTCTTCGTGCGCGATGGCAAGGTCGATTGCGGCGGCAACCAGTCGGCGGGCACGCTCGCGGATTACGCCGGGGTCTGGATCACCGGCTGCGACGGCTTCCGGCTGGAGAATGTCGAGGTCACGAACGGCGGGCCGATCAACGGCTTCAAGATCGTCGACTGCACCGATTTTCAGCTCGATAGCTGCCGGGCGCACCATTTCACCTACAGCACGTCGCCCGATCCGACCGACGACGTGATCCAGGGCTACCACTTCGTCCGGTGCAAACGCTTCACCGTGGACAAGTGCTATGCGCACGATCTGATCGGCTACATTTCGGGGTCGCTGATCGCGCGGTACTCGCGCGGCTTTGCCTTCGGGGATTGCGAGTCCGGCACGTTCAACGGGCTCAAAATCTGGAACGTCGACCAGGGCATGGACGCCTCGGGGACGGACGGCAACCGGCAGTTCATCTTCAACGGCTGCCACGGCGACGATTGCTATTCGGCGGCGTTCAAGGCGGCGCATGCGAGCGTCGACGTGATCTTCAACGCCTGCATTGCGACGCGGGCGGGGCTCTGGGGTTTCGTCGTCTCGGGCAACAACAATTTCATCACCGGGCGCGACATCAAGTTCATCGGCTGCATCGCGAAGGACACCGGAGGGTGCCTTGCGACGGGGGCGACGACGACGGGGACCTACGGCACCGGAACGGCGCTCAATCCGTGGGCCGGGTCGTCCGGCGGCGAGGGGCCGATGGGCTTCTCGCTGCGGGTAGGGGCGACCTCGCCGAGCGACACCTATCCGCGCGGGGTGCAGCTGATCGGGTGCACGGCGATTGACGAGCAGGCCGTGCCGACGATGAACTACGGCTATTCGAACACGGCGCCGGCGCAGGCGTGGAACAGCGCGGACCCGACGACGGGGCTGCTGAACACGCTGCTGAACTGCACGTCGAGCGGGCACATCACGGGCGTCGAGAATACGGCGGGCGGCGCCGCGTTCCATCGCCAAGTATGCCGCCTGACGGGATCGGGGTCCCAAACACTCGGCACGTCCGGCACTGCCGCAGCAATTCTGTGGGATACCGAGGTTGAAGACACGGCCGCGCTGCACAGCACGTCATCCAATACGTCGCGCATCACAGTAAAGCGGCCGGGAGACTATCTGATTTCTGGCGTCATCACGTTCGTCGCCAATGCGACCAATATTCGCCGCGTCGACTTCTATAAGAACGGTGTAATCGACAATTCGCGTTCTGTCAGTGCACAGAATGCGGGGGCCGGCCAAGTCACGCGCGTGCCATTCGCGACTGTCATGCGTGCCGATGCCGCCGGCGATTATTTCGAGGTCTACGGCTTCCAGAACAGCGGCGGCTCTCTGGACATGACCCTTAGTAGCTCCTCCATCAACGTCATGATCCAACCGGGAACCTGAGCCATGGCCTTCGATCTCGGCGGCATCCTTGGGGCTGTTGGCGGCATCTTCGACAACCAGCAACAGAAGAAGGCCATCAATCGCGCCGTCAACTATCAGGTCAACGGCCTGAACGAGGCGGCGGACATCACGCTGCAAGAGGCGGCGCACCGGCGCGGCGCGGTCAAGCCGTGGTACGACAGCGGCCTCGCCCAGAATTATGTGCTCGAAAACGCGCTCGGCCAGAACGGCGCATCCGGCAAGGCCGACGCGCTCGCCCGCTTCCGCGACTACAATCCGGGCTACGAGTACGCGCGGAACGAAAGCCTGCGCGGCATCGACAGCGCGTTCAACGCCAATGGCGGGCGGCTTTCCGGCGGCGCCTTGATGGCGCTTCAGGACCGCGCCTCCAATCTCGCCGACCAGAATTACAATAGCTGGCTGGACCGGGTAACGGCGCTCTCCGAACAGGGCCGCACGACGGCGGTGCAGGATGCGACGCTCGGCGCCGCATCGGCGGGCAACCTCGCCCAGATCTATGCCAATCGGGGTGACGTGAAGGCGGCGGGCGCCATCGGCAAGGCGAACGCCAACAGCACCCTGCTCGGCTCGCTCGGCAGTCTCGCGGGCTTTTTCGGGTTCTCCTGATGGCGCAATATTCCGACCCCAACATCCTGTTCCAGTCGCGCCCGGCGGACGTCGGCGGCTCGCTGATCGCGGGCCTTCAGGCACGCCAGCAATACGACATGAACAAGCAGGCTATGGGGGAGAACTCGCGCCTCGAAGGGGAGCGCAAGCTGCAATTGCTGGCGACGGGCGCGGCCAACATCATAGCAGCGGGGGGCGACCCGGCGGCGCAGTCGCAGGCGTTCGACCGCTTCCGCGCCATCGTCGGCCGCGTCACAGGCCATGATGTGTCCGGCCTGACGATGGAGGACGTGGCGCCCATCGTCGACCGGGTGAAGTTGGTCGCGGACCAGCAGGGCATCACGCTCAACGGGCTCAATATCGAGAAGGGTAAGCTGGAGCTACAGGGCGCGCGCGACCAGTTGCAGCGCCAGCAGGACTATTACGGCGGCGGTGGTGGTGGGACGACCGGGCTCGGCGGGCTGGCGGCGCAGCCTTCGGCTCCATCCGTGGCGCTAGACGATGCGCGATCGGTTGTCGCGTCGGCATTCCCGAACGCGCGGATCACGTCGTGGAAGCGCGACGCGAACGATCCGCTGACGAAGCGCAATCCCCGGAGCTGGCACGCCAATTCCAGCGGCGCGGTGGACGTGGCGCCGATTCCCGGCGTGACGTTCGAGCAGTATGTCCAGAAGTTCCGGGACCAGGGTTATCCCATCATCGAGGCGCTGAACGAAACCGGCGCGGGCCGCAGCCCTTGGGCGACGGGGGATCACTGGCACGTCGTTCTGGGACGGCCTGAGAGCGCACAGGGCGGGCCTGTGGCGCCTGTTGGCGCCGGCGGGGGTGTTGGTGCCCCCGGCCCGGCCAACGCCGTTCCTGCGCCCGCGCAGAGCGTCGTGGAGGCAGCGGCGAACGATCCTCAGGTCCAGCGGCTTCAAACCGCCATGCGCCGGGCACAGGCCGCCGGCGCGACGCAGGACGCCAATTATTACCAGAGCCTCCTCGATGCGCGGCTGAAGGAGATACAGGCGGCCAGTCCCGCGCCCATGACGCCCTTGGAGGATGCCAAGCTCCGGGAGGCGAGGGCCAACGCGGCCATTGCGGAGCGGAACGCGCGCGAGGGCTCGCCGCAGGACCGCAAGACGGCTGTCGAGGCGCAGGACCAGCAAGAGAGGCGCCGCCAGCGCGCGGCCGAAGCCGTGGCGAGTTCGGAGAATGTGCTTTCCACGGTGGACCAAGCCATTGCGGACGCCCAGAACCAGGACTTCCGCACCGGCGCGATGGGGTCGCTTATGGCGATGGCGCCGGGAACGGGAGCCTATCGCCTGTACGGCCTCATTGACACGATCAAAGCCAATATCGGCTTCGACCGGCTCCAGCAGATGCGTGAGGCGTCGCCGACGGGCGGGGCGCTGGGTCAGGTCGCGGTGCGTGAACTCGACTTCCTGCAATCCGTCATCGCGAATCTCGATCCGGGGCAGGGGCAGGACCGTCTTATCGAGAACCTGAAGAAGGTGAAAACCCACTATCAGAACTGGCAGCGGGCGATGATGCAGGCACAAGGCAATTCTGATGTCGGCCGCGGGACACCCGATGGCAGCATTGATCCCTATGCCGACGTTGATGCCATCGTGGGGCTGGGCCGGTAATGCCGACCGATACCGAGCGTCTTGACGCCTATGCCGGCTGGATTCGCCAGAACAAGGACCGCCAGGGCACGCCGGAATTCGAGAAGGTGGCGGCAGCGTACAAGGCGCTACGCACGGGTGGCGCGCCGCTGACCATGGGAAGCGTCGACTTCGATCGGCAAGAGGGTGCGTCGCTAGGCTCGGCATCGGGGCAGATCGAGAGTTTCGCCGATCGCAACGGCATCCCCTTCCTGTCATCACCTGAGGCGCAACGGCGCTACGCCGATACACAGATGCGCAACGCGCCGGGCAGGCTGGCAAGCGTCTACCAGGGCGCCACGCTGGGCTTTGGCGACGAGATCGCCGGGCTGGCCGGTGGCACGGTGTCGGCGCTGGCCGATCCGTTCGGCCGTGGCGGCTTCGAGCGCGGCTACGATGCCACGCGGGACGCGGTGCGCAACACGGCGAACGACTATGCCGAGCGGAATCCGGCGTCGGCGTTGGCGTTGAACTTTCTCGGCGGCGGTTCAACTATCGGCGTGCTGCCGCGCGCACTCTGGGCAGCATCCCCATCGCTGACGGCGCGCGCCACAGGCGCGGGTTTGACAGGCGCCAGCGTCGGCGGCATCGCAGGCTTTGGGGCTGGCGAGGGCGGCTTGGAAAACCGCTTGGCTTCGGCCGGAGAAGGTGCTGCCTTTGGCGGCGCTCTTGGCCCCGCAATGGAGCTTGGCGCGACGGCGCTGGGGTCGTTCGCCCGTCTTTGGCGTGCTCGTGGCGGGCCGGCCATGACCGATGCGCAAGGCAATCCGACAGCCGCCGCCCTTGCCCTCGCACGCGAAGCCGGTATCGACCCATCGCAGCTTTCGCCGGAACTGCTGGCGCGCATGAACGCGGTTGCGGCACGCGGCGGCGGGGCCGGTATTCCCGGCAGCGCGAACGCGGTTGCGGCCGAAAGCCTCCCTGTGCCCGTCCCGCTGACGCGCGGGCAGGCGACGAACGACATTGGACAGCTCGCGCGCGAGAATGCGTTGGCGCGCGGCGCCGATGGCGCCGACGGCATGTCTGTCATGGCCGATTTCCGCAACCAGCAACAGGACGCGCTTTACGCCAACATTCCGGCCTATCGGGAGCGCATTGCCGGTGGCGCGCCCGTCGTCGAGCGCGGGCAGGGTGGAGAGATCATCTCCGGCCGCGCCAATGAACTGCACGACGCCGCAGCGACGCAGAGCCGGGGGCTCTATGCCCGAGCGGAGGAGCTGACCCCGCCGACACCGCTGGCGGATCGTCCGTTCGGTGAGGGTAAGCGCGGCGCCATCGACCCACTGACGGGCTCGCGGCGGGATGCAAACACGCCGGGCCGTCGAGCCGATCTGCCGCAGGGCGAATCCCAACGTATGATGCAGAACGCCTGGGATGCCATGGTGGCGGAAATCCCGGTGCCGGAGAACGCCGGTCCGGTCGCGTCGCTGCTGACGCGCTTCGGGGCATCGGCGGATGGCGCTGGCCTCCCGATCGCCGACATTTTCCAGATGCGGAAGATGCTGACCAATCTACAGGGTGGGCCACCTTCCCCCACGACGATTGCGGCGAGGGCGGCAAAGCGCGCCATCGACCAGGGGCTCGACGATGCCGTGCGGAACGACCTTCTGGCGGGCGATGCCGAGGCGGTCAACGCATGGCGCGCGGCGATCAACAACTATCGCGACGACTACGCGGCCCGGTTCAAGAATGACGACCTCGTGTCGGCGCTGGTAGCGCGCGACCGCAGCAATGGCGGACGGCTTCGCGTCGCGCCCGAAGAGGCCACCAACTACATCTTCGGCTCGACCGATCTTGGCTTCATCGACAAGCGCAACATGGCGCGCAACCTGACGCGCCTCCGTGATGTGCTGGGCGCGGACAGCGACGCTTGGAGCGCCATCCGGCAGGAGGCGTTCAATCGCATCGCCAACAAGGCCGCTGGGCGCAGCGGGCCGAACGGACGCGAGTTCAGCGGTGCCAACTTCGCGAAGGCGTGGGAGGAGTTCAACAGCAAGAACCCCGAACTTGCCCGAACCATATTCAGCGCCGAGGAGCGTCGCGACATCGGGAACTTCGCCAACGTCGCCCGTCGTGCCACGACGCTGGACAGCGCTGTCTATGCGCCGTCAACGTCGCCATTCCAGATGCGGCGCATCATGGATATGGCGGCGAAGCGCATTCCCTATATCGGCAACTGGATCGCGGAAGGGATGCGCGGCGCGGTGGGGGCGAATGCGGCACGGGCCGCTACGTCGGGGCAACTGGCGGGCCTTCCCCGTCAGGGCGGGCGGGAAATCCCTGTTCTTATCGGCGCTGGCGCTGGTGCCTTTGGGTCGCGATGATGATCACGCCAGATAGCAACGCGACGAGCCCGATCACAGCTATGCCGGACCAGAATCCGTAAACGCGCCACACATAAACGGCGCCAAACGGGAAGCCGATGACGAGCATGGTCGCGAGCACCCCGAACACCGCGCCGGGCTTGAAAAGCCTCTCGCCCTTTCTGGGGTGCTGGTCGTCGGTAATGTCTATGTCCTTGCGCGTCACTTAGAGCGGTTGATCCGGTTTCGAATGGCGGAGACTGCCGCAGCTAAGATCACGCCGCCAATGCATGCGCCGGTTAGGTACGAGACCCAATATCCGGGGTTTGGAGAAAGACCGCGCGGGTCAGTCATCAATTGATAGAGTCCAGCAAGCGCGCCTAATGCGGCTCCGGAGGCAGAGACCTTTGCCGGGTCCCATTTGTTTGGCGGCTTCACACCCCGCCCCTATCACAACCCAAGGGAAAACAGAAATGACCGTCTGGCAGCGCGCGGCGAACGGCGAGGACGTGCCGGAGCTTGCGGCCTACCGAACGGCGGATGGCTCCTATGACATGCGCGGGCTGGTCATCGACCTTCCGGCACTTGGTAGCTCTTCAGCGCGAACTCGGGATAGGTGTGAGTCGTCCCGCATCCAGGGCAAGTCACCCTGAGCTTTGCGTTCTTCAGTTTGTGCGGCTGCGTTCCGTTCGACTTGTCCGGCATCGAATAGATGCGGCCGTGACAGGCCACGCATGTAAAGCCGAAATACCACGACCCCGGAACCAGTTGCATCTGCGCCTCCCGATGTTGGCGCGAGCCTAAGCCCCCCTTTTGCCCTGAGTCGAATCAAGCCGCCCCGAACACGGGCGGCTTTCTGCATTTGAGGCCATTCCCGAAATGACCCTGCTGAACCCCATCCCGTTCCGCCTCACCGACCAGGCCGGCAACCCCATCAACGGCGGCACGCTCACGGCCTATGTCAGCGGCACGACCACGCTCGCCGACATCTACGCCGACCGCAGCCGCACGACACCGCTCGCCAACCCGCTTTCCTGCGACGACAACGGCATGTTTGCCGACGTGTTCGGCAAGCAGGGCATCACCTACGACCTCTATTGGGCGGACGAGACGGGCACGGTGCTGGACTCGACGCTCGGCTGGGACGGCTCCGCGACAGTTGACGAGCCGGTCGACAGCGAGGGCGGCTCGACCCGCTCCTATACCGAAGCCGACTGGGGCCACATCGTCCGCCGCACCTATGCCGGGACCATGACGGACACGCTGCCCGACAGCGTGGCCACCGGGAACGGCAAGACCGTCACGATCTGGAACGACGGCGACGGCGGCATCTCGGTACAGGTCTCCGGCGGCGGCACCATCGACGGCTCGGCAACCCGCGTCATCGCGCAGGGCGATCGCGTCAAGTTCATCTCGCGCGGCGCGGAATGGACGGCGGACGGTGCGCCTCTCAAAGTCGGCCTTCGCGCCACAACGCTGCCGGCCGGGGCATGGGCGCCGACCACGACAGGCGGATGCTCCGCACTGGCCCAGGCCGAGACCGGGACTTATCTCGTCAACTACAAGTACCTCTCCTTCGCCGATGCGGCGATCCAGTACGCCTTCCTGAACTTCGACGAGCCGTATTCCTACGGCGGCGGCAACCTTCAGGCCCGCTTTACCTATCTGGCCATGAGCGCCGGCGGCACGGTCCGCTTCGGCATTCAGGGCCAGATGTGGGATGACGGCGACACGCTCGACGCGGCATGGGGCTCGGCGCGCGAAATCACCGACACGGTGCTGGGAACGACCGTCATCGCCACGACGGCATGGGGCACGTTCACCGCGTCCAACGCCGATGGCGACAGCCTCGCCGGCCTGCGCATCTATCGCGACGGCGTGGCGGACACCAACACCGGCGCCATACGCCTTATCAGCGTGCAGCTCAGGCAGGGCATCGCGCGCAGCACGGACGACGATACGCCCTGATGTTCGGGTTCGGGCCGATCCTGACGCTGATTGATAGCATCGCCGGCGGTGGCGGCTTCGTGCCCTATTCGCCGCGCTATCTCGGATCGAACGTCACGGTCACGGGCTCCGTCACGATCCCGAGCGGCGCGACCTCGCTCACGATCACGCTGGAGAATGCGGGCGGCGGCGGGGCGAAGTCGTTCTCCTACGGCAGCGCCTATGGCGGCTCTGGCGGGGCGCGCTGCGTCAAGACGATAGCGATAGATCCGGCCGATGCTGCCAAGGTCATCAACTATTCGCTCGGCGCGAAGGGGATCGGCCGCAAGGGCTCGGTCGGCAACGGCACGGATTCCGGGGCGTGCTCGGTCAGCGCGCCCGTGGCATTGGTGGCCGGCGCCATCGCAATGGCGACGACGGCGGCAGGCGGGGGCAAGCTGACCGGCACAGGGGCGCAGTCCACCGCATCGGGCGGAACGGCGACGAGCGGCGCGGTCGGCGACATCACCAAGGGCGGCAATTCCGGGTCGGGCGCGCTTGGTGGAACGACGCCCTCTCCGGGGCAGGTCGGCGGCGGGGGCGGGTGCCCCGGCTGGCGCGCCGACAGCGGCGACGGCCCATTCGGTGGGATCGGTTTCAGCATGTCCTGGGACGGAGCGGACGGCGGCGTTGCGCGCGTCACGTTCGCCTTCACATGACCTTCGCGCTCGCTCTTGCCGCGGTCCTCGCGGTCGCCTGCATCGCCCTCC
>ERZ869929.613-NODE-613-length-18692-cov-8.854107_pt1 | contig 18692 bp, 40 predicted proteins | sample MGYA00579312_ERZ869929 | MGnify/ENA primary metagenome ERZ869929 (study PRJEB32216, sample SAMN09231818) | wastewater metagenome | place: USA: Maryland | collected 2016-08-09 | study: EMG produced TPA metagenomics assembly of the PRJNA472060 data set (Reclaimed... | reverse complement strand
TAAGTTTTTACTAAGGGCTACTACGCAAAGCCCTGATACGTTATATGCAATTCTACATTATTGTTTCGTATTAAGTTTTTGTGAATATTTTTTTGTTTTTATTTTTTCTTATATGTTAATATTAATATATAATCAGTATAATCCCAAGATTTATGAATAAAATATTCACTATCAATTAACTCATAACCAAATTCTAAACCTAATAATTTAGCTCTATTTTTAATAAAGTTATTAATAATATCTTCCTTACTCATTCCTTTATATTGAATTTGTTTTTTAAACCCACCCCAACAAAGTTTAGAAAAACCTTCATAATATTTGAATGTATTATCATCTACATATTGGATAAATGTTTGATATTCATACCCATCATAATGGTCAGGTTCTAATAATAAATCATAATCGGGTTCTTCTGATAATTCATCTTTAATTTCTTCATCTTCAATATTCTTCAAATATTGTTCTATTAAATCTTTTCTAAGTGCATCTGAAAAAGAACCTTCTGGTAAACAATTATTTTGTTGTTCATTCAAATATTCACGTATAGTAGTTGTTATAAATTTTTTCATATTAAAATTATATTTTGGTTTCTTTATCAATGAATTTCACATCATATTTTTTAGCTAATCTATTAAACAAAGGTTTTAATTTAACAAAGCCTTTTTCACTATATGAGGATGTTTCAAATTGAAAATCATTATCAGAAAACCATTTAAAAATATACTCACTCAATTTTGATGCATATCCCATATTCTCATATTCCGGTAAAATTGATAAATATGATAACCAATATGTATTTTCAATATAGGGTGATTTTCTAATATGAGCCAACCCAACCATTTTATCATCTATATATAAAGCAAAAAAATAAACCTTATCTATATATAGAAAATCAGAATTAGTGGAAAAATATTTGAAATTATTAATCTCATCTATTTTATCATAAAATTTTAAAAATTCTCTACCTGTATAATGACTAATTCTATGTATTGTATTCTGTTCGCTTAAATATTCAAACATAATAGTATGTATGAACTTTCCTGACTTCATAATAGATTTTTATTCTATATATAAAATTAAAAATCTTTATTTTCTAATTCATTAATTTTCATTTTCAAGATATTAATTTGTGATTTCAACATATCAATATCCCGAATTAAACCACTATTCACTCTTTCATCATCTTTAAATTTATGCCAATTTTCACTAATGAATTTTAAAATAGCATCTTTCCATTTCCAGTCAAATTGATGGTTTCTATGTGTGTATTTTTCAAGTACATTCTCAACACTTAGCATAATTGCTTCATCGGTTAATGTTTTTACCAATAATTCTTTATTTTCTAAAAATAACTTTTCCCGTAGTTTAGCAAATTTATATTGCATTGGGTCTTGTACGAATTCTTCTGTTATATCTCGAATTAATTCCTTTTCTATTTTATTTTTAACATTAAGATAATGTTCATAAATCCAACTTTCCATTTCTTGGCTAAACTTACCTTGTAATTCATCTGTAATTTTAGCTATACTTGTTTTAAGAACCTTAGATGAAATATCATTTACTTGTTGTTCTGTAAAAACTTTGTTTAAATTCTCCATTTTTTTATTATTTAAATTAAATCACTTAACCAATCTATTAATTCATCTGACTGTTCATGTAGTAAACCTTTTGATAAATCCCAATTAATTACATAGGATTCATCGCTGTCATATATCACAAAATAACCAATCCCTTTAGATACTTCAAAATGAGAATATTTATTTCTATCCTTTGATGAATGCCATTTTAAAACATCATTTAATGATGGCGGTTCAGGTATTTTCATTTTGTGAGTTAATCTAAATCCACTACCTTCATCAAACTGTTCAAATTCATCATCATACACAAGATATGGTAATTCATTCCAAATACTATTACACAGTAAGTCTAAATTTTTCATATTTTTTCAATTTTAATTCTACCCATATTACCCGATGGTAAAGTAGGTGAAGAATATACATTATCCCAATTATTATCAATGGCAAGTTTATGTAAAATCTCACGATAAATTTGATATGTATTACCAATGAAATCTGAACCATTATACCCTTTACTACCATTATCAGGTAAATAGGGTAGTAAAATATGTTTGACTTGTTTTAGATGTTCTTCAACTTCTTTTCGCCTTTTCATTTTTTCTTCAAAAGGCAGCCCTTCTAACATAGCACTAATGGTATAATTTAGTTCCCATTGACCACTTGCAAATCTGTTTATATCTTCAATACATGAAGAAATTAAACGCATTTGTTCTTCGGATAATTCTATTCTATATTTATTCATTTTTTAATATGTTTAAGTGCAAATATAGAAATATTTTCGATAATACCAAACTTTTAAATAAAAAAACACTATAAATAATAAAACTTTTTAAGAATATGATAAAATTAGGATGGTGTCAAATCGTTAAAAATGAATCCCACGTAATTGAGCGTTGTTTAGATTCACTTAAACCGATTATAGATTATATTTGTGTGGTTGATACAGGTTCAACCGATAATACAATAGAACTTATAAAAAATTGGGGTAAAACCAATAATGTAGAAACAGATGTATATGAAAGACCTTTTGATAATTTTGAAGCATCACGTAATTTTGCTATGGAAATGGCAGAAAAAAGACCTGATATAGACTATTTTATGTGGTTGGATGCGGATGAAATTCTACATGTGGATTTACAAAAATTTGATAAACAAAAATTAGATAAAGAATTATATATGATGCCTACTTTTATAGGTCGGCAAGCATATACAAGAAATGAATTATGGAAAAATACTAAAGGATTATTTCGTTGGTATGGTGTAGTACATGAATTTATAACACCAACAAAACCAAACATTACATCCGGTGTATTAGAGGGTTTAAATGTAGAGGTAAAAATGGAAGGTGCTTCTTGGAAAGGAGATATTCATATGAAATATTATAACCATGCAGCAGAATTAGAAAAATATATTATTACTAATCAAGACCCAAGATGGATTTTTTATGTTGCTCAGTCATGGAATGATGCAGCTTGTGTACCAAATAATCCACAAGAAAATCACCAACGATTAAAAAGAGCTTTACATTATTATAAAAGACGTGTAGAAATCCCTGTTGGTTATCACGAGGAAAGATATTATGCTCAATATAGAGCAGCGTTGATTCAATTAATGTTAGGTCATCCTTTCTCAACAGTTCATCAAGAACTCTTAAAAGCATATCATATTGACCCATTGAGAGGTGAATCTATAAAAACTATTATAGATTATTATGGACAACGTGGAGAATATCCATTAGCTTATATTTATTCAAAATTCGGAGTAAATACTTTTCATGGTAAAAACCCCTTCCCAAACAGATTGTTATTTATAGATAAAGTTCTTTATGATTTTGTGTTTTTAGAAACACATATTTTAACATGTTTCCAATTAGGATATAAAGAAGAAACATTATATTATCATAATATGTTAAATGAACTAATTAAAACTAAACCGGATTTATTTACCGATGTAGATTTAAATAGAATAAATAACGTAGCTGTGAATATTAAACAAAGATGGGCATAAAAAAACCCTTCACATTATGTGAAGGGTTTTTATTTTTAAGATAATATGTCGCAATAGTAATTAATTGATAGCTTCGTATCAGATAAAAATTTTAAATCCATGTATTTTTCCTCACGGACAATTTTAACTTCTTTCATTTTAAAAAGATTCTCTAATTCTTTACTACCTTCTATTAAATCTTTTTTAGTTTTTTCTTTATAAGGTTTTAAATCGCATTCTGTTAGGCTTCTAACATTCAAATTGATAACATCGCCAATACTAAATGGATTTGTTTTCAAGTCAAGGAAACTTGTAATTAGAGTCTTTTTCTCATTGTTTAAATAAAAATTAATTACCATTTTGTTTATTTTTAATTTATTAATTAAATTTTGTTTTTTTCTTTCATATCTTTATATAACCAATCGGCTACATAAAGTTTAGTACCATCAAATTTAACATAACCTTTTTGGATGAGTTTCTTTGAAAACCATAATTCTTTACCGTTCAAATGATAGCAATCAGCCTTACCTGATGTACCAAAATATCTTACGTTCTCTAACTCAATCATAATTAATTAAATTCAATTACTACTTTATCAACACTATCAGCCAAACTTTCCAAAGAATCAAAACCTTCCAAAGAATCTAAATCCTTAATTCCAACACCTTCATTGAAAAATACAGTGAAAGTTTTAACAACTTCGTTTTCATATTTATCCAAAGTAATTTCCTGAATAGAAGTATTATTAATTAATTCTTTATGTAAAGAATCAAAATCAATAATACCAACGCCTTCATTGAAAATCACAGTGTAGGTTTTAATAGTTTCGTTTTTATACTTGTCCAAGATGTTTTCTTGAATATTGACATTATAAACTTGCTCATCATTCAAAGAATCAATCACCTCATTGTTTTTAATAAATTCTACTTTTACGATACTCATAACTTTTAGTTTTAAATTGTTTACAAAGATAAAGAGAATTTTTTAAACTACCAAATTTATTATGTAAAAAATAACACGTAATAAACCTTCATATAATCATTAAAAATTGGATGGTTAGGCGAAGGTTTATTGTTTTGGTATTGCGTATAAAAAAGAGTTAGCTGCTATTTTACCGACCACTCCGAAAGTTTCGACTTGACAATTAATTTCAGTTCTTCAACTTTTGACATCGGACAGCGAAAGGCAACCGTTTTTGTTTGCTCTTTGTACTTAGGTTTAGCACCCGACCCTTGCCGAGTGCCTCCCCTTGTTTCTTTTTTAGTTTTCATAAACGTGAATAGTATTATAAGAATATGGTAAAGTAAAATGCTTACTATTTTCTTTGAAATTTCTATCAAATATTAGGGTTTGCTTAAATTAATCTTTATGTCTTAAATTTTCATAAAAAATCAATATTTTGATATTAAAAAAATCAATATTTTTGTTATTTTTTGTTAAATTTAGTATGAAATTTTATTAAATTTTAGCATGTACTCTTAAATTAAGCAAACCCAAATATTACACCTAAGTAATTTCCAGCCATTTCAAAATATTTTTGCTTTACGCACTCAATAGTTGCATTTTCTAAAACTACTGTTTCAATAATCTTGCTACCATAAGATGATACATTTACCATTTTAAAAGTTGAATTTTTCATTTAGCTTATTTTTTAGTGTTGTGCTTAATTGCTTATCGAGTACAAATATACAACGCTTATTTTGATTATGCAAACTTTTTCAAAGATATTTTTCAATTATTTTATAGCTTGCTGAAAATCAAAGAGAAAAAAACAGCAGCTAACACGCAATTGGCAAAATAAAAGCCATCAAATGTAGTGCTGAACATCAACGGTAGTGCAAGGCTTTTACTTCGCCAATCGCCACCGTTAGGTGCAATGCTAAACGAACTTCGATACGCCATTACCTTTACCTTTTTCAATCAATCCATCTTCTACCAAATTTTCAAATGTTCTTGAAGCTGAATTATAACCTACTCTACATTTTCTTTGAATTAATGATATCGAAATATCATCACCGCTTTTGAACATTTGAAAAACCGATGTTCTTGTTTTAACATCTTGTTCCATTTGAGTTTGTTTTATTATGTCTGACATCTTATTTGAATTTGTGAAAAGCACTGCACCTAACAGCAAGTAAGCAATAGTGCAGAAACATACTCGGTTAATAATTTATTTATCGTAAGCACCATCGCTTACTCGAAAAACGTTATGTGTCATTAGTACCCACTCATATTACCGTGTTGTAGATAATGTAAATACCACCCACTTATGTTAAGCGAATCTTTTGCAACAAATTTATCTTTTTCACCATTATATTGCATCAAGTTAAGGTCTTTTGCCCTACGCTCAATTATCTTTGGAACTGCCACGTAATAAAAAATGACGGCGCATAACAAAGTATAACCGACAATTGCGGTGATAGTGCTTAATTTCAAGTTTTTCATTCTATTTAGCATTTTATTGTTAATTAAAGTTTCGTTTCCATATTTTATTTTTGTTTTAGTTGATAATTTTCTGCTTCTAATAGCAACCTGACAACAAGCTACTAACCATTATATTCAATGCTATGTTTCTGCTTCGTATTAAGTTTCTTGGTTATAATCTTTTTGTTTTATTTTTATTTTTTCACCACACATTATAAAATTTGAAGAAAAGATGCATTTGGTACAACAGCAGAAATTGAACCATAATCTTCCCCAATATTTACATAATAATAACCGCTTTTGGCATTACCTATTTTTAAATTACGTAACATCATTGAATTTGCTTTTTCGTCTGTGTGTGGTTTATATGGTGAATTTGTCATTCTTCCTATTATTCTCACAGGAAAAACAATTGGTTTAGAATTAAATGGTATTGGTGTACCATCCGAGTATTTAGCCCTCTCTTTTCTTTCTGTTGGATAATAATCATCTTCTGGTATATCACGACCACAATTAAATCCAGTATCACAAAAATAACCTAATTCGTGGTATTTCTTTTTTAAAGTATTTTTACCAGCAAGTAATGTTTTACCATATTCTCTTGTTCCATCCCATTCACCTTCGACAGGAACACCAATTCTTGATTGTAGTGCTTGTGTTGCAGCCAATTTAGTACCAACATGTATTCCTTTCTTACCTGCTAAATTTTTATCTGTTGAACCATGATAAAAAACATTATAGTTGTTGTATGATTCTGTTAAGTAATCATGTATAGTTGTTGCTATAAATTTTCTTAGTTCCATATTATTAAATAGTTTTATTCTATATATAAATATTCAATTTTTAATTTCCACCTACAAAAGAACAAAACAGGTTTTTATTTCATATCAAAATTTATACTATATTCAAACACTGTATCACCAACTGTTTTATAATATTTCCATTTTTCAAGTTTTGTGAGAAGTACTGCACCTAACAGCAGATTGGTAAAATAGTCACAGATACTTCTCGATTAATAATTAATTTTGTGCAGGTTGCTACTTCGCCAAGCTGCAAAATGTTATATTCAATTTTTACTTTGATAAATAGGTAATATGAAACATCTAATACTCTTGTCAGAATTTTTGTCTAATCTATTAATCAAAAAATCTTCCGCATCTTCAATATTCTCAAAACCATCTTTAATTAATTCACCGACAAAATTTCTTGTTCCATTATTCCAAGTTGATGTTTTTGTTTCAAACACCGCAAATTCTTTTTTATGTTTCATATTTTATTATTTTTTTTGAATCAAAGTAAAGGGATTGTTAAATTATGAGTCAAAATAGATACAATCCGTTTAAACTATTATAGCTTTTTCTTTTGACAATATAAAGATAATAAGGATTTTTTAATTTATCAATTTTTTCTAAATATTTTTAGTGCCACTGATGTTAACAATCCCTCTTTTCTTGTTTTCCAATTCATAGTTATTATTTTCTCATAAAAATAATATCGAATGACAAAGCACCTGATACTAGACTACATAAAATTGTTGATGCCATAAACAAAGGTACTTTAAAAATAATTAAAGGCGGTACTAAGAGATTTGGAAATTTTAAATTGAATATCACTCCTTATGTTTGGGCAAGAAATTATATGGACGGCTTTGGTATATATGTTTACGATTTAAATGATAAATTCATTGGTGAGATAGAATATATCGCTCCTGATTATAAACCAACTATAAAACTAACCTAAATTTAATTTAATTCTCGTTCTATTAGAGATACCTATTCGTCTATGTTCTAACATTTGTATAGCTTCATTACAATCATCCTTGTCGAAGTAATCGAACATACTAAATATTAAATCATCACTACCTCTTATCTCATTTTTAAAATCAACAATAGTGTAAATTGGTGAATCTTTACACTCATTATAAGCTTCTTTAAAACTTAAATATACACCATTATCAACCAAATCATATAAAATATCAGAATCAACTCTTTTGTTTAATTTTCTTGAACATATAGCATAATTTTCAGAAACTGCCATAACTTTATATGGTTTACTTTCTTCTTGGAATTTTACTTTCCTATTTACTTTGAAGTACTGTTTCATAATAATTTTTTAATTGATTTTCGGTTTTAAAATATAATACATTTTCAGGTTTGTAATTCACCATTTCTCTACCTTTAATAACTAAACCATCATAGCCTATTTTAAGCATTTCTTTATCCATTGATGTGTGTTCTTCGAAATATTTAAGAGAGTAGTTAACATTATTTTCTTCACAGAAGTTAGCAATCAATCTTTGTTTTAAAATCTCAGCATCATTTAAATATTGTACAACTTTTGGATTTTTTGGTTTAGCGTTTACTAAATAATATATTTCGCCATATTGTTTAGCCATTGCTTTATTTGATAAAGGAACTGTATACAACCCTTTTCCAAATGAGCCATATACATTATTTTCTTTACCCATTTCTTTAATGCCTCTAAGTGTTACGTTATTTCTTTTCCATGTATTATAACCACTATTAGATTCATTTACAAAATTTAATAATTTGACAAATATATAACTCATGTGGTTATATATTAAATATCTACTTCTAAATTTTTTAATTTGTCAATAGTATCTTCTAATTCGTCTTTAAGTGATTTTAATTGCTTCTCTGCTTCTTCCCGCATATTTTCATTAGTTTCCCTAACAGTTTCAAAACAATCCTCAATATCATCATATATGATTTCAGACCATTCTTTAATCTTTTTTACATTAATATCCATTTCCAATTCTTTGATAATTATATCATACAAATGGTTGTATATTTTACTACTACATTCATCAATAGCTTTGTTTATTTTTGGACATGTATGCGGAAAATCAAAAATACTATTTCTCATTTTTAATCAATTTATACGTTCACCTATCTTTATATTATCGAACCACTTTCGAATAAGATTTAAATGTAGAATTGGTGAGTTTTCCATTTTATTGTAAAATTACACATTGATAATTTGATAATTTAGCTGGACGAGATAATGAAATAAAAAATGACCCATCAGCATAAACCCTAATCATTCGAACGTTTAGATTATTTGAAATACTTTCTATTCCATCGTGTCTACCTAAATTACGCTTTTCTATTGTTTTACTATTGAATGCAACTAGATTAAAGTGCCTACTATCATGATAACCTGAATTATCAACTATACATTCTTCACCTGTATCATATAGGTGAAAAATATCAGCCTCACTTAAATTATCGTTTTCTTTATAACAATTGAAAATTTCATCTACATTATATTTTTTCATTTTTAAAAATTTTAGTCAAATATACAAAATTTTTTCAAAAATCCAAATATTTTATAACTTTTATTGTCTTTTTTGATTATAAAATATGGAAAACAAACTCGAATATGGCTTAGATTGGAACATTCATGAAAATTTAAAATCTTTTAAACGTGGTGAGTAAAATAAAATATCTATAAAAATAAAAAAACTTCTAAATTTTGAAGCAATCAAAGAAACAAAAACATTAAGATTAAGTGGTAAGTAAACATAACTTCAAATATTTATATATAGAATAAACTAATTTTTAATATGATAAGCAAAAAAATACTAACTACTATACAAGAATATTTGAACGAAAGTTATAATGTTGTAGATAGAAGTGAGTTCAAAGATTCACTTTTGGATTTAGCTACATTAGATTTAGAAGATGAGCAAGTCAGGTATCCAAAAATTGAAGGTAGAAAACAAAAACATTTGTTTGGTGGTAATAAATATGATTTGTACATTTTAGATAGAACTATGTTACCAAGTAGTGGAGCATTCGAAATTATCATTGAAAATAATGATAATGAGATTATTGGCTTCATTAGAGGAAATAAAAGTGGTAAAATAGTATCATTTAATTTAATACATATTAAAGAAGATTATAGAGGTGAGGGTATAGGTACTGATATTTATGAAAAATTTTTAAATCATGGTTATGTAATTAAAAGTGACGATGAAATAACCGATTCTACTTATAGCTTATATGATAGATTAGTTATTTATGGATATAAGCCAATCATTTTTGATGATGGTAGAGTAGGATTAAAAAAATAAATACAAAATTCATTTTGGAGTTTTAATGAAATTATTCATCTTCGTTCATATAACATTATAAAACATGGTAAATCATTTTAGATGATTAAAAAACAAAACTCAAAAATTCATAAACTTTTTCTAAACTTTATCCTATAATGTATATGAACATATTTAAAAAAATAAAAGAATATACGTATTATAAGAAAACTTTATCATTTTATAAAAATGATATGAGAGAAAAGTTAAACATTCAATTTGATTGGATTGGTAGACCTTATGTAGTTATTTCAATTGATGAAGAAGAGGCTAAAAAATATGCATTAGATTTCGTTAATTTGGATGGTGTTTCTTTTTTAAATGGTCAATTGAAAATTGAAAATGTAAAATCACTACAAATTCTAAGTGATAGTATTATTGACAGGAAATTAAACATCATTAAAAACTATTTTGTAAGTATTGGGTTATCTGAACATATCACTATTATAAAAAGAGTTAACTTAGACTATAATAGCAAAGGGTTTGGATTCGGATATAAATTCTTTAATGAAGCAAGTGTGTTAACAACCACAATTTTACTAAGTTTGGTTAGTTTGATAACTTTTTTGATATTTTTCTAAAATTTCTAAAACTTTTACAAAAAATTAAACTATAACAATTAAATCTAATAAATAAATATATGAAGTATCAAGAATTAAGTACGGATATTATTGAAAAATTCAATAGTATCATTGAGCAAAAAGCGTTTTCAGTAAACTTTAACTTTCTATTCTTAGCTAAAGAAGGTCAGAAGCAATTAATTAAAATTTCTAAAGTTCCACCTGCATTTGAATTTAAGTATGATGTGCATATGTTGGTTGAGGTTAACGAAGAAATGTATGATAAGTTTGATGACGAATCAGTTGAAATTTTGTTCGAACAACAAATTGACCGTATTCAATACGACTTTGAAAAAGAAAAACTTAAATTAGTTAATCCTGATTTTGTTAGCTTTAGTGGTATTATTTCTAAGTATGGCGTAGAAAAAGTAGCAAGAGCAAATGAAGTACAAGATTTAACAGTTAAGCAAACCGAAGATGAGGCGGCTACCGCATAATAAAAAATAAGAATAAAAATGGAGAAATTTGACGCAATTATAGAAAAACCAAACAGTTTTGGTGTAGAGATTAACGGTGGTATTTATAACATCGTATCTGATGATGATATTAATAATATCGAAACCTTAGAAAAAGCATATTTAGATGAGGTTCATAACTCTTTACAAGAATTACAAAAAGGTCTAACCGAAGAACAAAAAGACCAATTATGGATTTCAATTAAAGATAAGTGGAATTCATATGCAGTTAGTCTAACAGAACTTAAATATTCTTTCCCATTATCTTGGAATGATGCTAAGTATTTATCTGATTTATTAAACAATAAATTAGAATATGATTCCGATAATATCTTATTTGCAATGGAATTAGGTTCACTAATTAAGGGGATGTTATCAGCTAACGCAGATTCAAATGGAGTTGTTAGTTTCCCTTGTACCAATGCTGATTCTAATTATCTTTACTTAACAATCAAAGGTCGTAAAGAAAGAGGTTTAAAGAATAAAAATACATTCTCGTTAGCAGAAATTCTTAGACGTATCGCACACATGAATCGTATCACTAAATACTTCGAATCAAATGGCGAACGAAATTATAAAATGATGACTGAATTTGCTAAAGAATGTGAAGCACATGTTATTGCTGTACCAACCGCAGTAGAAACTAAACAATCAAAAGCTAAGAAAACCACCTAAAATAAAAACCCCTTAATGGGGTTTTTTATTTTTTAATAGGTGTTAATTCTCTAAATTCTTTTGTTAGTGATTTGTATAAACTATTAAAATCAGAATCTAAACTATACCAATCTTTATATGATAAAATTTTGTCATATAAATAATTAGCTTCTTGATAGTTAATTATTTTACCATAGTTACTCAGTTGTATACCAAACATTAAAATCCTAAGTGAGTGCCAATATGATTTTAATCCTATTTTTTCTTGTCCAATTTCAATGGTTAATTTCTTCTTTGCTTTCACATAAGATTTTTCAGTTTGGTCGCGAATAGAACGCCTTAATTTATCTTTATCTAATTTAAGACTTAATGGATAAGATTGTTTTAAAATATGTTCATCTTTTAGGAAATAACATTCTAATGCCCATATTTTACATTGATTCAATTGATAGTCAAAGTTTTCCTTACTATAAAAATTTATGTCTATATAGGATGATAGAAATTGTTCTTTCTCTAACTTTTCAACAATAGCAATATAATCTATATCTGAGCTAGGTTTATTTGTTTTGTAAACAACCGAACCATAGTGATAACAGTTTAGAATTTCATTGAATTTCATTTTGAAATTTCATTAATTAAAATTTCTTTATCTTTTTCAGTTAGTATGAACTCTTCAAAATTCCCAAATTTACAGCTATAACCAAAGATGTATTTAATGGCCACCCATAATCTTTTTAAAAAATTATGTTTTACTAAATGAATTTCAAAGAAAATTTGATTATCTTTGTCATCTCTTGTGATTACAATTTGATGTTCTTTACTTGAACAATCACAAACTAAAATTGTATTTTTCATAAATTATATATTTTTCACAAATATAGTAAAAAAAAAATAATATATACAAATATGTTTAAGAAATTATTTAATTATTTGCAGTTTCGAGATGAAAAGTCTGAAACACAATCTAAACCTAAAGTGGTTAAAGATTTTGATATTGATGAATTTAACCATTGGTTTAAAACTGAATTTGATGGATATGACGGTAGAGAAGGTGCGCCGGGTATATTTCTAAGGTTAGATAAATTTTCACCAAACTGGGTTAAAATGTATTTAGATTTGATAGGTCAAGATACATCATATGAAAATGTTGAGAAGTATTATCAACTAATTAGAGCCGATTGGAAAAAAAGATTGTAGAAAAATTTGGATTTTAGAAAATTTTTACTATATTTGCCAACTAAAATTGTATTTTTCATAAATTATATATTTTTCACAAATATAGTAAAAAAAAAATAATATATACAAATATGTTTAAGAAATTATTTAATTATTTGCAGTTTCGAGATGAAAAGTCTGAAACACAATCTAAACCTAAAGTGGTTAAAGATTTTGATATTGATGAATTTAACCATTGGTTTAAAACTGAATTTGATGGATATGACGGTAGAGAAGGTGCGCCGGGTATATTTCTAAGGTTAGATAAATTTTCACCAAACTGGGTTAAAATGTATTTAGATTTGATAGGTCAAGATACATCATATGAAAATGTTGAGAAGTATTATCAACTAATTAGAGCCGATTGGAAAAAAAGATTGTAGAAAAATTTGGATTTTAGAAAATTTTTACTATATTTGCCAACTAAATATATAATGTATGATTATTGCAAGTTGTGGACATGAGATAAGTTTAGAATGGCATGAAGATGAAAAATCCTCTGTTGAATATTTTGATACCGAAGAAGGTAAAGAAATTAAAACATATGCTGTCCTATGTGAAAAATGTAGAAACATATACGAAAAGAAAAACCTTATATGTACAAAGCCAATTTCAGAATAGTTTATAAGTTTGGTATATATATTCCACAATACTTTAATGTTATTTTTTGGAAAGATGTTCCATTTAAAAATAATGAGTGGGATAATTATTCCGGTAGGTTTACTTTTAAAAATGCTGAACAGCGTTTATATTGTCATATCGGTAGTAGTGTAGTAAAAAGTGGTGAATATTCTATTTTTCAAACAGGTAAATTTAAAAATATAACTTATTACCATTATGTAAAACTACCCGAAACAAAAAAGAAGGTTTTGTTTTTACATGAAAAATACAAAGGTAAAACCGAATTCATGAAGAATATATTTCCTGAATACTTTAAAAACTAACTTATGGAAAGAAAAATAATAATATCAAAACAACCCAAATGTAAAACATGTGGAGGATTTATGGCACAATGGAACGCTTTTGCAAATCAACATGAACATGTTGAATGTATATCAGAGCGAGTATCCAATCAATTAATTGAAATAGTTAAAAAACAATTATCTTATACATGAAAAATATTAAAATATTGTGGGTTTATATTGAAATTGGATATACAAAACTATTACAATTATTCAATATTAAAAGAAGTATAGTGCCAATACCAAAAGGGACACCATATTGTTATGATTGGGATGATAATCAAAATGAAAAAGAATTAATAGATGGATATTCGATAAAACCTTGTAAATATTACAGGGGGAAAAAAGGAAAAAAAGTTGCATGTATATATGTTGGGTATATTGGCTATGATTCATCCTTGGAAGACCAATGTAAAATATGTGGTGTAGATTATGAATATGTAAAAGATACAAAAAATTAATAAAAATTATGAGCAAAGCAATTAAAGACCACTTGAAAAATGTAACAGTGGAAAATTTAGAAGAATTTAGAAATGATGCATTTATTTCTTTTGCTTCATCAACAAGTAGAAACGGTAGATTTGAAATAGGTGTAGATTCATTTAGTAGATATGTTGTTAAACATAATGGAATTGCTTTTATCTACAATGACCCTCAATCCGCAGTTCAAATGTATCATGAGTTAGTTTCACAATAATTAAATTTTAAACAATGAACTTAATAGAGGGATTACAAGAAGAAATTAAAAGGGTAAAAGAAATCATCAAAGAATATGAAGAATTACCAAGTGATGCAGGTGCTTTCGCTTCGGTGATGATGAAAAGTAGTATAAAAAACGCAGAAAATGCTATTGTAAATATGGATACTGTGGCAATGTTATCTGCAATTAAAGATTTAAAGGAGTATGATATTTAAATCCTTAAAAATAAATTATGATTGAAAGAAAAGATTACTTAAAAGCAAAGCAGATTGTTATGGAATACGAATCAAATCCATTGAATATCTCTTTTATTATGAACAGTTTACCTCAATATGCTTCTATTGAAGGAACTGAAATGAGATATGATGTTGATGAAGATGTATATTATAGAGATGCTGGATGTTGGGGTATAAAATATAAATATATTGATGATAGACTCGTTTCCGATTGTCCTGATATTCCTTATATTCACGAAAAAGAACTCAAACAGATAACAATTGATGAGTGGAAAAAAGGCAATGAGGGATATGTATAAATTATATCTAACAACCTTGATATGTATTTTGCTAACATCAGTAAATTTTGTTTAGTATAAATTTATTTTTTGGATTTTATATATAGTTTAAAAATATGGAACTAAAAAAAATTAAACAACTTCATTAAAACTACAATAAGAGAGTTTTTAAATGAACAGAAACTAAATGAAAAAACTGATTATGATGATTTATTTTTAGGAAAAAAAATTTCTGAGGTAAAAGATTTAATACCTAATTTAAAATTTGATTCAATAAGTGGAATAAATAATAAAACTATTGTTGCAATGGATTCATACAATAATGAAAATGATGCAATAAATACACTCCAAAGAAATGGGTGGAGTGTGGGTAGAATGCAAGGAAGTTCACCAAGAGGTATTAAAAGTGGTAGTTATGATATAATGAAATGGAGAAATCTATCATTTGAAGATAAAGAAATTTTAGATGGAATAGTTGTTGAATTTGAAAATAAATATTATATTATATATTTCACCTTTCCTGAGTTTTAATTTGATTGATTAAATTTTTTATTAATGAACAAAAGTATGAATACGGAAGAAAGTAAATTAGAAGCACAACATGAGCAATCGGATATACCTATTGTTAACAAACGTTCTCAGATTGAGTTCGAAATAAGACAGTTGATTTATCAAGTAAACTCAAGATACGGTGCATATGGACATATAGAACCATCATTAGATAAACAGAAAGAAATTTACGATAGAATAGAAGAACTTCGTGAACAGTTAAAGAATGTTTCCTAACGGTTTGTAGTGCTACAAAATTAAAACTGAAACACTAAATTTAATATTACGATAAAAAATAAATTTCGAAAATGAAAGCAAACACCGATTTTAAAACATTTTTCGGAGAGGAAATAAAAAAGATTGCTAAAAATAGTTGGAATAGTCAGTCTATTTCTATGAATCATTTTTGTAGGGATGGGAATGAATTTAAAATGTGGCATGATGGAAGTTCTGACCAACTTAAATTTATGTTTACAGATAATTCAAAACCGCTTTATTATAAAGAAGCTGTTAAAATAGATGACGAAAACTATACCGTAATTGATAAAAAGTTTGAAGATAAATTTAAATGTGTTGCTTATGACTATCCATATTACGAAAAAATAACTCCTTCAAAAATGGAGGCAACAAGTTGGAGTATGTTTAACGTTTTGGAATACACATTTAGAAAAGGACAAAAACAAAAACTTCCTGATTACGATGAAGTTGAAAGATTGATTTATCGTGCGTTGGAATTTTTTAAAATTTACGGTTAACGGTTGCGTGTATGAAACATAGCCACATACAACACTCGAAATAAATCATAGACTTTAATTGGTTATGTTTTGGGTTTGCTTAATTTAAGAGTACATGCTAAAATTTAATAAAATTTCATACTAAATTTAACAAAAAATAACAAAAATATTGATTTTTTTAATATCAAAATATTGATTTTTTATGAAAATTTAAGACATAAAGATTAATTTAAGCAAACCCTATGTTTTTTATAACCAGTAGGGTAAAATTAGAATAAATTTAATTAAAAAATAAAATTATGGAAATGGAAAATTATTTAGTAACACATCTTGGTGAAGGTAAATTTCAGGTAAAGATGGAAAATGGTGAAATTAAAGAAGCGGGTTCAAATTTATGTGGTATGATTAGATACACATATTTTGAAGATTATTCTTTACCTGAAATTGGATGGGAAGTAACAAATTTTAAATTGATGGAAGATTATTTACCGAAGATGCAAAAAGAGGTGTTAAGTGGTAAATTAAAACCAAATAAAATGAATTATTAATTGTAACAAAATGCTAATTAGAACGTATAATGTAGTATTAGCCATTACGTTTTGTATATCACCGAAGGTGGTGATTTCGAGCCAAAAAACTTGAATTTAAAACAAATTTATAATCGAAGTGAAAATATTCACTTATCCACAGAACTGCCACTTTTGTATAAATTAGGAATGAGCCGTGATGTGCTTACACTTGCTGGAAGTAAGATGAGTGTAAAATCCTATGACCATGAATTAGGTAGATGGAACGGCTCACCGCACATCACAGTTAAGTATTGGATGGAGTTGCCAGAGCCACCTTGCGTATAACGGTCACAGATATATGTAGTTTTAACACAAAATTTAATAAGATGGAAGAAGTTAAAAATTTAGAACAAAACTTAGATAATAGTAATGAAAAATTACATATATCTGATGTTATGTGTAGTTTATTGTGTTTAATTGGAATACATAAGAAAACTTTGATTTGGAAAAGTAATTATCATAGTAAGTATGAATGTTCAAGATGTAAATCAAAGTTTATACACGAACATCACTTAGGTGGTAGGAAATACAAAGTTGATTAAATTACACATAACTCGTTTTTATACGAAACACCAAAACAATAAACCTTCGCATAACCATCTAAATTTTAATGATTATACGAACGTTTATTTCGCATTAATTTCTATACATTTAAATTTATAAAATATGACAAATCAAGAAATCAAAAATGTTTACATTGTATATCGTGATGAATACTTCGGTGGTTCAAATATAATATACATCACAACTTCATTAGCCGATGCTAACGAAAAAGTTAAAGAATGTAATCTTCATTTAAATGAAGCTAAAAACAAATTAGAACAAATTGGTGAAGATGCATTTGATGAGTTATTTGTTCAAAAGAAATTGAGTCAAAAACAGTGGAAAGAAGGTATGTTTAATGGAGAATATACTATCCGGTTTTGGAATGGTATCGAAGAAACTAAAATTTAAGATTATAAATCTATTGTTTATACCAAAAAAATAAAGAATTCAAATTAATATATAAGCTATGAGTAAGTTATTAAAATACCATAGCTTTAAATTATTAAAAGAATCAATATCCACTAAAAGTAGAAAACTATTAGATTTAATTAATTACTTTGAACTTCCTTTAAATGAAAAAAAGTTATTAATACCTAAGTGGTTTGAAGATTTATATCCTGAAAAGGCCGTTACCTTATTATCCTAATGGTGCTTTGATAACTTACAATATTTCGAAGATGAAATAGATGAAGTAGATGAATATGGTATACATTTACAGTCCGAAGTATATTTTCTAACAGATGAACAATTAGAAAAATATGCTGATTATTTATATCACTCGTCAAAGAAAACACAGAAGTCTTTAACTTCTGTGATGAATTTGGCATTTAATATCAAATGATTAAAGGGGAACTTTTAAAGTTTAATATATAGATTATATATGAAAACAATATTTAAGTCATTTAAGTTTAGAATATACCCAAATAAAGAACAAGAAGTTTTATTATCTAAACATTTTGGTGCTAACAGATTTGTTTTCAATCATTATCTAAATAAAAGAAGAGAAACTTATTTAGAAGATAAAAAATCACTTAATTATTATAATAATTCTAATGATTTAACTCAATTAAAGA
>ERZ869929.611-NODE-611-length-18805-cov-7.674347_pt1 | contig 18805 bp, 24 predicted proteins | sample MGYA00579312_ERZ869929 | MGnify/ENA primary metagenome ERZ869929 (study PRJEB32216, sample SAMN09231818) | wastewater metagenome | place: USA: Maryland | collected 2016-08-09 | study: EMG produced TPA metagenomics assembly of the PRJNA472060 data set (Reclaimed... | reverse complement strand
TACTATAAGGTTCGCGAGGACTTCCTCGCCGTGCTGGCGCAGATCGAAAAGACGACCATCCGTGACATTACTCGCACGATCAAGGACCCGGCGCTCCTCGCGAGCAACATCGCGCGAGTACAAGCTGAATTCAACGCGATGCGCGCGAAGCCGTACTTCCCGCACGCTCGGTTCGGCACGATTGCTGTTGTTGTGAAGCGAGGAAAAACTACCATGCACATGGAGCAATTCATGTCCATGCGGGACGCGCGCGCTGCGTCGCAGGAACTGTCAAAGGAGTTCGCCGGCGATCAAGTCAATATCGTGCAGGTTCCCCAGGAAATACGGATGTTCCAAGGCATTCCCTCGTCGCTGTTGGCGAGCATCCGCAACAACCTGCAACTGACTGAAATTCAGTCTCGGTGGCTGGATGATCTCGTGGTCGAACAGGCGCCGAGTGCGAGCTTCCGTCGCCGTCTCGCTCGGCGCATGGACACGCCGGGTTTCAGCCTCGACGCAATGCGAGCATATGCAACGTACTTCTTCAGTGCGTCGAAGCACCTCGCGCGGATTGAGTATGGTCCGCTCATGCAGGAGGAAATTCATTCATTCTCCGGCGAAATCTCCGCCGCCGGCAAAGCTGGCGAAATCACCGATGTGCGTAAGCGTGGGCAAATCCGCGACTACATGCAGAACCATCACACGCACATTATGAACCCGAAGCCGGATTGGGCACAACTCCGCAGTGCAGCGTTCCTATACTACCTCGGCTTCAACGTGTCGAGCGCGGCGTTGAACTTCACGCAACCGATCCTCGTGGGATTGCCGTATCTGTCCGCTCGGTTCAGCGACGGTCAGGCGATGTCTGCCATGATGAAGGCGACACGCGATCTGCAGGATATGTACAAGTGGAAGGAGCAGGATCGAGTCTCGGACACGATGTACAAGCTGATCGCGCGCGGCATGGAAGAGGGCGTCGTCGATGAGTCGCAAAGTGCCGAACTCGCCGGTATGGCACATACGGAGTATCTGTCTCGGCTGATGCCGGGAACGACAATGCAGCGTCTGTACATGCGGTTCCAGCACTTGGGATCGTACCTATTCACTGCGAGCGAAAAGATCAATCGCAGGATCATGTTCCGTGCGGGGGCGGAACTTGCGCTGAAGAATTTGAACTCTCCGTATTTGAAGGAACTGGCGGAGCAGAACCAACGCGCTATCGCAGACATGCTGGATAAGGACTTCTCCTACGGCGAGGCGCTCGCGTACCTTGCCGCGAAGGATGTGGTCCGGCGCACGCAGTTTCAGTACGCTGAACACGCACGGCCAAAGTTCATGCGCGGCAAAAAGGGCGTGCTGTTCACGTTCTTCATGTTCAAGCAGATGATGCTGCACTTCGCTCTGTACGCGCCGGGGAACACGCGATACCTGGTCATGATGCTGTTCATGGCAGGGCTGATGGGGCTCCCCGGAGCGGAAGACCTGGAAGCCCTTGCCAAGATGTTCGCGCGCACCTTCTTGGGAGTCGATTTCGATGTCCAACGTGAGGTCCGAAAGCTCGTCACCGGAATGCTTGGAGATGAAATTCCCCCCGACCTGTTCCTGTTTGGAGCTGGTCGCGTTGGGTTCGGGTTGCCGGCGGCACTCGATCTGCTTGGGCTTCCAAAGGCGAACTTTGATTTCAGTCGTCGCATCGGCATGGGACGCATACTACCTGGCGTGGCTGAGCTCGGGACCCCAGGCCTAGACTTCGATCACGCTATGGCTCGCGTGACGACTGACGCGGCGGGTGCAGCGGCCGGTATCGGCATCAACATGATCCGAGCGCTCACGGACGATCAGCTACCGATTGACGATTTCAAGCGCTGGGAACGTGCACTACCTACGTCAGTGGCAAATCTGACAAAGATGGTGAGGTACGCGAATGAAGGCAAAGAACGCTCTCGTACAGGCGCTGAAGTGGTCAGCTTCGACGTTACTGATCCTGATCATATTATCGAGCTTGCTCTGCGCGGGCTTGGCTTTATGCCGACTCGGCTGTCTCGCGAATGGAGTCGCATACAAGCACAGCGAGAAGTCGAGGCTTACTGGGGCGGACGACGAGCGCTTATTTTGCGGCTGTATGGTCACTCATTTGCTACGCACGACCTGGACCTCCGATCGCAAGTGATGCAGGACCTTCGTCGCTACAATGAGGACGTGCCCTTCGGCATCATGAGGATTACCGGCGAGACGCTGGAGAAATCTCGCAAGGAAAAGGAACGCTCGCGTAAGTTGCAAGAAGCGGGCATCCCGCGACAGAAGATGTATCGTCCGCTCGCACACGAGACCAACGCGCTGTTCCCGGAAGCAGGAAAGGGCTCCAAGATTAGACCTGGAGCCCTGCCCGAAGGGGACGACGGGGTCAGCGTTGAGGACGCGGATAACTACCGCTGAACGTATTTGTCCATCCAGCTCGGCCGCATGATCGAGAGTTCCACTCCCGTCGTCGGGTGCACGAGCGGCTTGCCCTGAATGACATTCCGCACGAGGATGGCGAGTCCGCGCACGTCCTCCAGGCAATAGTCGATCAGCTTGCCGAGCCGGCCCTGCTGGAACCAGATCGGGGCCATCGCGCCGTGGCCTGCCTTCGGGATGCCGGCGTTGGCTTGGAGCATGTCGGCCTGTCCGCAGCCCTTGCCGTTGCCCGCGGCGTTGCTGATTTCCTTGAACAGATCGTAAGTCGTCAAGATCGGCACGCCATTCGCACAGCATAGCGGATCATCGAAGCGGATCGAGTTGAAGCCGATGATGTGTTCGTGGCGCTTGACGAGTTCGGCGAAATCGCTCAGATTGTCGTGCGTGAAGACGCGGAAACGCTTGTCGTCGTAGTCCCAGGCACAGATCGTGCTGATCCCCATGCCGACGTAATCGGTCCAGCCGTTGCAATACTGCAGGTTGGGGTCATTCGGCTGGCGCTTGTCGGGTATGCACTTCTGAATTTCGCAATCATACACTAACATCACGTTGGCTCCTTATGTATATTTGATCAGCAGCGCTACGATCACCACGATCGTGACGCTGATGTAGAACGGCACCATCATTCTGCGCCTTCCTTGGCTTTCGCCGGCAGCTTCTTGATCCGGTATAGCACCCCCTGTTGACTGTCGTTCGTGATGGAGATAAGCTCCGCGTTTGCGGCGGCGGAGATACTTTCTTCAAATTCGCGAAATGACATGCTGCGCATACAGATGCGCCAAAGCGGGCGCTTTTCAATTACCTTATAAATACGTACAGTGTCAACGATGGTGTTGATCTTGTCCGTGCTCTCCGCCATGCCGATGGACTCGAACACCTTCACCATATTATGCTCCGCCCCCTGGAGAATATCGGCGGCCGTAATGAGGTGCTTTTCCGTGATTTGCATGTTGCCTTCTCGCTCCGCGGCGGAGAGCACGATGGCGAGTTTGTGCATGTGGGTCTGTTTGCGACCGAGATAACCTTCATAGCGCTCGGATAGCAAATGATCAGGTCGCCGCGTCCAATGGTCCTCGTACCACGCGGCGCCCCAAGCTTTCGCTTCGTCCGTGAGTTTGATTTCACCTGTCATACTCCCGATGATTTTCAAGTCTTCGGCGAGTTTATCCTCGGTCTCCTTATGCTCCGGGCCGGGGATCACGTCGCCAGGATAAGGGATCAGATGGCGCTTCTTGTCGCCAAAGACGAAGATGATGCGGGAGATCAACCCGCCGCCGATCATGTGCTCCGGGACGTTCTGCTTCAGCCAAGTGGGAGTTGTGCAGGCGATAATGTTGATCCAGGGGTTAACGAGCTTAGAGGCCTCACGAGTTCGAAGCTTGTGTTCCCACACGACTTCCTGGCCGTCCCAGAGATCGACCAGCACATCAACCATACGAGGGTCGTCAGTTCGTAGGAATGTTCCAAGCTCGCTGACGTCGCACGTAATAGCTGACATAGGAGTGTAAAGTTTTTCACCGTCCTTCTCTCCGGTTGGAACGAGTTGTTGCGCTTCTTCGAGTGCGAGGGTAAGCCCTTGCCACGTCATGGACTGCGGCCCCATGCGCACGGTGTCGAGCCGGCGCAGGAGTTTCAATCCCGTCCGCATGGAAGTTGACTTTGTGACTACGCCTGGAGGACCAACGAGGACGATGTAGAAATTCGGCGTCCACTGGAAGTATCGTTGGTCGATCCAAACCTGACGGCGAAGTGCCCCGGCGATGGTAGCGACGCCGGTCCAGAAATGGAACTCGGCGGGCGCCTCGGACTTCGACGTGTGCTCAGCGTAGGCTTTAAGCCAGTTGGCGAAGTGCCGAGAGGAGTTCATCCGGGATGCTCACATTCGCTGGTTCGAATTCCAGGATCATTTTGCCGCCGAGCGTCGCGTATGCGATTTCGGCGTTGACTCCCTTGGACTCTTTCCAGCCCGGAATTTGAAGCACTCCGAGTATGTCCATCATGTCGATCATACGCTGATCGTATTCCTGCCAGAATGTGAAGTCGCCTGGCATCGTGTGCGCGGCGGCGAGGACATGGCAGTGCACGATGGGAGAGAACACACAATAGCCGAGGCGGAATAGGTGCGCGGTGGCGTGTTCGGCAGCTTTGTGCCGCAGGTCTTGCACGATGCGAGACTTGTGTGTGTAAGGTGAAGCGAGATAGAGAGTTTTCATAGACACCCCGTTATGTTCGCCGGGAACATCCCGGCATGTGGTTAACACTGACGATACATTACCAGCCTTTCACTTTCTCCCCATCCGCCCAAGATTTCCGACTCGTCGTTGCGGACCACGGAATTTGCAGCGGATCGGCATACGGCACGATTACGCTGTGTAATGTTGACTTGATGCGCGGGAGCAGATCGTCTCGCACGCTGATCGGGTATTCGACGAGGAGTGAGTCGTGGACTTGCAGCAACATGCGCAGGCCGTGTGAGCGTTTATATGCTTTCTTTATCGCGACACCACCTTTAAGACAAGCGATGGCGACCGTAGACTGCGGCCCCCACGCAAGAGCTTGTGGGAGCAATCCCTCAATGCGATCAAAGTAAAGAACACGGTATCCAAACTTGTTGGAGACAGAACGATGCTTAGCGAGGCCGGCAGCAGTCCGATCGTGCCATCTCTTAATTCCAGGGTGAAGATCGAACCACTTATGTTGGAATTCAACAATATCTCTAACTTCGCACCCAATTCTTGGAGCCATTCCGTTCGGTGTTCCTCCGTAGTTGGTACCATGAACCATTCGCTTAAGTCGATAGTAAAGCCCTCCGTTGTGATCGGTAGCTTTAATTTCATCGTCGGACAGATTTCTGGTTTCATGAGGGTAAATGTCCCGTGTGTTCTTCAGGTGAAGTTTCAGTCCCTTGCGGAACGCGAGCTTGAGGTCTTCGTCCTCCGCTTCCCAAGCCACGACTTGGGCATCCGCACCAGCCAAGTCAAACTCGGCGAGTTCGTATCCAGGGCTCGGAACAAAAAATGATCTGATGTTGGGAAGCTGAAAATGCATCGGATCAGGAGTTGCTTCCTCGTCTGCGTCCTCTCCAGCTCCTTTGGACACATTCTGTAAGTTATCGCCGTTGCCGAACGCATTCTTGCTTGAGTTCCACCGGAATGTTTCTGTTCCAGCTGGATTGAAAGAGCAACGCATCCGTCCATCAGCATCAAGCGTGGCTTGAATGAGTGTGGAGAACGCCTTACCAACGCGACGACGCTCGACAAGTTTCGTGAGAACCGGAGCGACGAGCGGTTCCCGCTTGCAAAGGATCGGAACTGCCTCTTTGCCAAGCGTGGGTTTCTTTGTCTTAGGATGGAGAACAGGCTTGACTCCGAGGATGTCATAGAAGATTTCCATTTGCTGCTTCGGCGAGCTGATCCACGGGAGTTCTTTCTTCTTCGTTTTCATCTTGCGCGGATAGACCGAGCGCGGAATGAGCCCGTCGATGTAGTGGCCGTATGCTTCCATCGACTCAGCGAGTTTGACGGCCGCTTTCACACGCGCCTCGCCGTTGACCGCACAGCCATTCAACATCATCTCGAGCGCGAGTTCGTTCGCCTGTTCCATCTGGAACGCGAACTGTTCTTCGAGTTTGAAGTGTGCAATTAACTTTTTGAGTTCCTGCGCGCACTCGAAGGTCTTGATCGCGTCGGTGCAGTTGTATGTCCACAACTGTTCTTCTGGCATCCAAGTTTCCCACGACTTGCCTTCGTCCTTCCAGTACACGTGATGGTCGCAGTAAAAACTGGAGAGAGCGTGAAGCCCTTTTCGCTGAATTCCAGAAGTGGCTTGAGGTTTATCCGGATTACCCCCTCCGGGCCAGCACACGTGATGTGCAAGCATTGTATCGAAATAGAGTCGAGGTTTGATAAGCCAGTCTGTCGCAAGATATTGTAAATCGTAGAGGAAATTTTGTCCAATAACTCGGACGTTACGGTGTGTGAGGAGCTTCCGGATAAGTCCAACAACGGCAATTTCTTCGTGTTCGGGAAAGTACCCATCATTCCTCTCCGTACATAGCAGTGGGATGCAGATTGCGTCGCGATCGTTCCACGCGAGGGCAATGCACGCAATCTGCCCCGCGCGGGTTTCGATGTCGACTGCTAGTTCGAGTGGTGCCGCGATAGCTCGGAGGCGAAGGCGTTGAAGCACTTCGACAGCTTCGCTCGCTGTCGGTCGGATTTTAAGTTCACGACGGGGCGGCGCCCAACGATTTCTGCGCTCACGCACCCGGACGGACAGGTCATGCTTAATGAGATACCGCCACGGCCACGTCTCAAAAACTGCAGCTGGATGTATTGTAGGCATGAAGGGCACACGGCCCCACGGCCTGTCGATATACAGTTGACTGCCACGCCAGTCAACGATACCAGTTGGAACCTTGTACCCCTCTTTATCTCCAACACTGAAAGAGGATTGGGTGAGTGCCCAGAGTGCGTACGCCCCGAAGCCGACGACGATTTCGGGCTTGACTTCGTCGATGCACTTGAGGACATTGGCAACTCCCTGCATTACGAACGGCTGCGGATACAGTCCGCGCACGTCGGGCATATGCGTTCCCTTCGCCACGCCGGTCGGCGTGAAGAAGCGGAACATTTCATTGTCCTGCGGCTTGCGCGGGACTACGTTCGTGATGAAGCATTCAGACTTCGGCGGGAGCTTACTTTCCAGTAACAATTGCTCCAGCAGCTCCCCCGTCGCGCCGACGAAGGGACGCTTTTGCCGCGCCTCCTGTTCGCCCCACGACTCACCCACCAGCATGATGCGGGCATCGAGTGGTCCGCTCGTGCCGTAGAGGTGGTCGTCCGGGTCAGCCCGCCGACGATCCTCCGGCAAGACTGGCAATGGCAGCTTTACATTGGTTGATATAGAGTTCATTTTGTTCGATCCCTGTCGCGGTGAGTTTCAGTGCATCGGCTGCCCGGAAGATGGTTCCACTTCCACAGGTAGGATCGAGCACGTGATCTCCCGGTAGGCATGACAGGTCGAGCAAAAGACGATACAACTCCACGGGCTTTTGTGCCGCATGAGTTCGCTCGGTAGAACCGAATGAAGCCGGAATGACGTCGGAGTGAATTCGACGTATCTTCCGTCCCCCTTTCGAAGCGAATAGAATATATTCGCTGACTCGTCGAAAACCAACAGCACCGTCGGGAACGTGCCCCGCGTTGCCCTTGTTCCAGACAAGCGGAGTCCGCTGCACGTGCCACTGTGCCATGCGGGCGGCTTCACGGAGAACGTGGAAGTTATCGAGATCGCAGAACATGAAGAGGAGCGCTTGCGGCTTCGCGACACGGAAACCTTCCTGCAAGATTGTCGCCCAAATTTTCTCGGCGGTGGGGAGATCGTCGTGATACTGATGCGCGAGCGAGGCCGCGTCGCCGAAGCTGTCCGCGTCCATGCCGTATGGCGGGTCGCTGAGGATCACGTCGAACATGCCTGAATTGAGCTGAGCCAAATGTTCGTGCACGTCGCCCTGCCACAGTGTGTGCTTCGACGGCGGAGTCACACTCGCCAACGCCGCGGCGAATTCAATCTCTGCCTTGCGCGAAGCGATCTTGTGCGCTTCGTTCAGCGACTTGGCGCGCTGCACGTCCGGGTCGTCAGCGAATTGCTGCACGAGTTCGGACTGCGCGATCTCCTTACGTAGCGCGCTGACCGAGCGTTCCGGTGCGCGGGCCGAAAGTTCCTGCGCCGTCGCCGTTACGGTCTGCGTCGGGTTCGCGGCTTTGCGGAGCGCGTGGAGTTCCGTGACGGCGCGCTGGCGGTCTTGCCACGTGAGGTCTTCGCGGAGGATGTTTTCTTCGAGTTCAGCTTCGCGGGCGCGGAGACTGTCGACATTCGTAATCTCGACACACGGAACGCATCCGACAGGAAGTGCAATGCCATTATAAAAGACCTGTTCTTCTGCAGCGTAGAGACTACGAATTGCGCGGCTTCGTCTCTCTCCTGCAATGAGTTGGAAAGTTTGAGGATTTCCTCCACCATCACCTGGCATCGCACGGACAACGAGGGCGTGCATGAGCCCTTTGTCCCGGATGCTTGCGGCGAGGTCGGCGATGGACTGTTCGTTGAAGACGGTTCGCTGGCGAGGCCCGATGATGATATTGCTGAGAGGTACAAAGAACACAGTTCTTCTCCGGCATACTTGTTGATGAGGGTGACGAGCGGCAGGTGCGCGTCGGTGTCGTCGATCGGCCACACGGCTTTGCGACGAGAGGGAATGTCGAGCCCGCCGACCTTCGGCTTGACGTCAGGATGATCGACGCCGGGAGTGTACTCGTCGAGGGAAAAGTCCGGGCGTGAGTCCCACGGACGAGCACGCTGGATGAGGAAGAGGGGCATGTTACTTCTCCGCCACGATGATGTTCTGCGCAGCGCGAGTGATGCCGGTATACAGCCACTGTTTGCGCGTCTCGGCATGGTCGCGGCCCCACTTGAACATGCCATCATCCCATAGGATCACGTTGTCCCACTGACTGCCTTGAGACTTGTGCACCGTGATAGCATATCCGTAGTCAAATTCCTGCGCACCGCGCTTGTCCCACCACTTGACATTCTCCAGCGCGTCCTTGTCCGAGTACGCATCGAAATGTGCGCGCAGCGCCTCGACCACGATCGGAGGTTCATCCGGCTGCTGGGTTTCGAGCTTGATCTTCAGCTCGATCGTCGCGCCGTAGAGGTCGCCGACCTCGACCACCTCGCCCATGAGGCCGTTGAACAGACCCTTCTCCGCGTCGTTGCGAAGGCAGATCAGCTTCTCCCCCACACACGGGTATGTGCCGCTAAAACCTCGGAGCGTTCGGATGCGCTGGTTGAGCATTTGCCGAGTCGCGTTTTTGCCAGCCAAAATTTGATCGACACCGAGTACTTCCCGTGCTGTAAGCTTACCTTGAGCCACGACTTTCGATCCCCCGCGCTCCCCGTACACAAGGGCCATGCCAGTACGAGCACGGGTAGCATACTCGATGATCGGGTTATCCGCCGCCTGACGGTGTATCTCTGTAAGCAGCACATCTGGCGTTCCAACGGTGAGAGCCCCGGTGCCGTCGATCGGTGGCAGCTGCCCAGGATCGCCCAAAGCAAGGATTGGCACGTTGAAACTGAGCAGGTCGTTGAGCATGACTTGATTGACCATCGAGCACTCATCCAACACCAACACCTTCTTCTTGACGAGATCGGTTTCGCTGCTGTCCTGCCGGCGAAAGCTGACCTTTTGCGTCTCGGCGAGTTCCGCCTTCAGTTTCGCCTTCTCGGCCTTGTCGGTCGTGGACTTGATCGCCTTGAACAGGCGCTCGCATTTCTCCACGTCCGTCGGCTTGGGCTTGTAGATCAGGGAGTGGATCGTCTGCGCGGGCAGGCCGTTACGCGACATGACGAGCGCAGCCTTGCCGGTGAACGCGGCGAAGGAGGCATGCTGGCGCAAGTTGGCCATTTGAGCTTCGACAGACTCGACATCATCCGTCGGCACTTCATTCTTCGTCATGAAGCGTTCGAGCAGCGCCTTGATCACCGTCGTCTTGCCGGTGCCGGCGTAGCCTTGGAGTTTGAACACAGGCTGCGAAGGCTTGGGTCGTTGCGTGCCGGCGGTGCTTGCTCGCTCACGCTCACATTGTTCGAGCCAAGCGTTGACTTTCTCCTTGGCTGCGATTTGTCCTGGGGATAGCTGGATCATTTGCGGGGCTCTTGTTCAGGGTGAAGTTAGCGATGGCGCTCGACGATTTCTTTCAGCTGTTCAAACTGGCGAGCGGTCAGAAATCCTTTCTCGGTCCACCACTCGTAGATGGAGTCGATGAATGACGAACTTGAAGCCTGATCGAAGTACTCCTCGATGAGGCTTGCATTCGTCACCGCATCTTCCGGCAGGGCGCGGGTTTCGTGCGCGCCCTGCACAACTGTGTCGAGGTTGAACGTCGGTTTGCTCATGGGCCGGTCAATCCCAACGTGTCGAGGATGTCCTTGACGGTGCGTTCACGGAGCAAGCCGAGCGACTGCTCGCGAATGGGGCCGCGTGGAAGGGAGAGAAGCGTATCCCGCTGCGTGCACAGACTTTCGAGCACGATTTCGAGCGTACGCTTCTGGATGTAGTTGATCCGAAGCTTGAAGTCGGTGTCGCGATCACGAGCGGGCGCGTCCGTCTTGGCGTTGACAGTCTCGGCAAACTCATTGATCGGAGCTTTGTTCGCGTCGCACATATAAAACCTCACATTGTTGCGGGTTGGAAGGGCGAGAGTCCCCGCTCTCGCTGTTGCGGTTATTTTGTCGACTTGAACGGCGACGGCTTGACGTTCGGAGCCTTCGCATCCGCTCCCGGCGGAGTCGTCATGGTCTGCGGCTTCGTCGCCTCCTCCGGTTTCGGCGGCGTCTCCGGCCGCTTGTCCGTCGGATACGGCGCACCGACAGGCGCCGGTGGGTTCGGGCTCGACGCGACGGAGGGGTTCACCATCGTCGGGTTCGCCTTCGCGCTCGCGAGTTCAACGCCCTGCTTGCGGTTGATCTCCTTGTTGGCGTCGGCGACGCGACGAGCCTCCTCGTCCTGCGACTTCCGCAGTTGCTCTTGCCGGCGATGCTCGATCTCCTCCGTCGTCGGGATGTGGCCGCCGCTGGCCTTCGGGGTGATGCCCTGATCAAGCGTGACGCCGAAGAAGTCTTGCAGCGCGTTCTTCTCGCGATCGGTCGGACCTCGCACGTCGAGGACGTAGCTGATCGGTCGAGCGCCAGAACGGTCAAGCACGACCACGACAGGTCCGACATCGCCGGGGATTTTGAGCAGCTTGACGGTAGCCGGCGCGCTCTCGACGAGGCTGTCGAGAACACGTTCGCGCTCCTTCCCGTCGGCGAGCGGATAGCGTTCTTCGAACTTAGTCATAGTGTCGTCTCCGTGCGGGGCTGGGTGATTGGAACGGGGAGAGCCGAGCCCCGCAAAAGGCAAAGCTCCCCCCGCCACGACGATGCTGCAGCTTACCCGAGGGGTTGCAGCATCACGTCAGATCAGGCCGGCATCCGCATCACGCGCTCGACCTGCGCGAACGGACCCGAGCCGTCCTTGCCCATGCGATGCCCGATCTTGAGCATGCACGGACCTTGACCCTTCAGCATACGCGGCGTCCAGGCCTCCGGGCCGTTCTGGCCGAGGGCCTCGCGCAGCGCACCGAGTTGGACGTTCTTGTTCGTGCCGAAGGCAAGCGCGCCGTTCGACTCGAAGTCGAGGAAGATCGTCTGCTGAACGAGCGCGTCCTTGACGTTCATCTGTGTCTTGAGCGCGTCGTCCATGATCTTCCAGCGGATTTTCAGCCCCGGAGCCTCGCCGAGCTTGGCGGCCTCGACCTCGTCGATGAAGGCCGGCCCGTGCTCGCCGATCGGGACGGGCGTGAACTTCGTCTCCATCGCGCCGGTGACTTCGGAGTTCATGAAGGACTCCGGGTCGAACGTGTTGTACGCGATGGAAGCGAGATGTGCGATCGAGCTTGCGAGCATGAAGTACGGTTTCATGTAGTGTCCTTTCGGTTCGGTTGGTTCAGTTGGTTCAGTGTTGTAGGCACGGCACGGCACGTTAACGCTGCGAGAGTTTCTCCCGCAACGCGTAGCCTTCCAGCGGCCACAGCTGCCGGATGGCATCTTCATACGCGAACTTTTCACCGAGTTCGCGATTGAAGTTCTTGGCGCTCGCCGGCGCAGTCTTACCGATGAGCACGAAGCCGTTATCCATGACGAGGAAACATGCCGTCATGAGATAGAGCGGCGACTTGGGATCGAGCGGCTTGTCGGGGTCGGCATCGTTCAGCAACTCGCCGACGTTGACGACGTACTTCTCCTTGATCTTCGCTTCCATCGAGGAAAGCGAGACGCGTTCATCCGGCGCCTTGACTACGGCGGCGGAGGCTTCTTCCGTCGCTTGCAACGAGCTTTGCGTCATGCTTGTTTCCCTTGCGTTGGTTTCGCCGCCGCGAGAGCGAGTTCATTCCGCGCGCGCCACGACTTCACGATCTGCTCGAACGACGGTGCGAGCTTATCGCTGAGTGGCAGGTTGCGCGTTTTCAGGTCCACGCCGGCGGCAGTCGTGGACCAGAAATGTTGCCCGCCTTCACGCTTGGCGAGGATCACGTCGGAGAAGAGGCGGGGGATTTTCGGCGCGAGCTTCTTGCCGAGCATCGAGGCCATGACGTTCATCTTGCCGGCGATCTCGTCGAATTCCTTCTCGACATGCGCAGTCATGACGAGGAAGCAATCGAGGTCGGAGGTGAGCTTCATGATGAGCTTCTCCAGCGCATTCATGGCCACGCCCCACTCACCCTGGTGAGCGGCAGGCTTGGCGCCGACGAGCATGGACATGGCCATGTAATTCAACCCGGACATGCTGTCGATGGCGAGCGCACGATCGGCGGACCAGGAGTCGACGGGGCCGAATTTCTGGCCGGAGCGCTGGTCGGTGAAGTCGGACAGGAGTGACAGGAGCTGGTAAAACTGCTGATATCCAGTTTTGTTGATCCCCGACTTGATGGATGCCAAGTCCTCATACGACATGGCGTTGATCTGCTTCGCCATTGCCATGAGATCGGACCACTTCTCGCTCGCCGGCGCGATGTAGGCGTAGTGTAGTTTTTCGCGCGGCAACTTCAGCCGTGTCATGGCATCGTCGAGAGCCTCGTCCGCACCCGGCTCCGTGCCGACGACGAAGAGTTCAAGCCCGGCGGCAATGAGCGTGGCGAGGGCTGAGGTCTTGCCGGAACCCGGCGGGCCGAGGAGGAGCGTTTTCGTCCCGCGAATGCGATCGTCAGGGACGAGCGGAACCATCTCCGTTGTGGGGGGTCCGGAGACTTTCACAATGACCGGAGGCGATGGCGGCGGGACGATCGTTTTGCTCGATCCAGCGCCGGGCGTTAGTGAGCCAGGCATCGGGGTCGGCGAGGAAGTCGAAGAGATTGGTGCTTGGGGCTTCGACGATAGCGGCGTCGTATTCATCTTGCGGGGCTCCTTTGGTTGTGGCAGCGAGTATGTCATGCACTGCAAGTTCGATCGGCACGGCGTTGAGGTCGTCGTACTTCCAGTCGATCAGCGTGCCGTCGCCACATTCGGCACACTCGCCACGGTGGTCGAACCAGACTCCGCCGCGAGTGAACTCACGCGGCTGTGCGAGTTCGGAGAGGATGCGACCGTATATCTTGCCGCAGTGCATACAGTAGAAGATGTAGTTGCCGCGCTCCCAATGGTAGGTTTGCTCAGCGCGTGCGATGAGTTCCCCGTGGGAGTTGAAGTAGGAGAGGAAGTGGGCGTGCGTGCTCATGCCCGTTCCTTCATGCTGGATGCGGCGCATTGCTCGCAACAGGTAATCTCCCCAACTTCGCCGCCGTAGTTGGCAAGTTCGCGAACCCAATGCTGGCCTGTCTCGCAAAAGAACCGCTCCCGCAGTCGGGCGAGCGCCGCTTCGTCGAGGGGGTTCATGGCGTGCTCCGTGCTCATGGCAGAAACATCTCCTCCGCCGGCGATGCTCCCTTCGGAGCAATGCTCGAAAGGAACTCATCCCCAGGCGCAACGTCGCTCATGTGCGGGGCGGCGGCTTCGGCGAGTCGGGCCTCGGCAACGGGATCGCGAAGGAGCGGGTTCCAACGGCGGCGCTTGAACGAGTCGTACCAGATCGTCTCGTCGCGAGTGGTGCAGAGGTTCTGCGCGAATTGGCATCCGCCGTAGGACTCGCACGCATCGCCGTAGGAGTAGTTCCATGCGTGCTTCACGCCGAGTTTGTAGTCGCGATAGTCGCACAGCATACGCTGCACACGCATGAGCATGTTCTCGCGCCAGTGTTCGATGCGCCACTTGTCGATCGGCACGATGGCTTGGAGGTGGCCGAACTGTGTCTTCTGGATCGCGATGCCGCGGACGAGCGCACCCTGGACGGGAATGCCGTGTTCGAGACATGCCCAGTTGTATCCGATGAATTGGCCGCGCATGTTCCACTTGTTGGCCCATGTCGTGCCGATGCTCTTCGTGGTCTTTTCGTCCACGGTGCAGCAGAACGCGTTGTAGTAACCGACGAGATCAACTCGGCCGCCGTAGAGGAGGGGCTGGCCGGTCTCGGGATGAAGGAAGGGAAGGGGCAGGGCGAAGGTGAACTCCACCGCGGGACGATCCCCCGCCATCATGTAAGGACGGATGGGGTCCCGGTCGAGTGGGTACTCGCGGAAGTAATCGAACAGTGCGCACGCCATGTTTGTGAAGGACTTGACATGGTTCGGCGGCGACTCGTAATCGCCCCAATAGCGGACGAATGTGAGGTACGCGCGCTCTACGGCCTGGGAGGAAGAGAGGCCTTCGAACCAGTACGCGGTGCGCCCGGCTTCAATACCCGCAGCAAATGCTGCACCTGCATGGAGATCGACTGACAGAACCTGGCCGGAGAGGCAGAGAATGAACTCGTTAAAGAAGCGGCGCGGGCAGGCGTCGTATGTGGCGAGCATGGTGCTGTCAACGACATCGGGGAAGCGAGGCTCGAAGATTTCGGCGGAGTTGACATCGTACTTCGCCTCACCATCCTTCGTAGAGTTTACGGCGGGGTCGAAGTTTTCTTGCCGCTCTGGCAAGGTCTCGCTCGTGTTGGACATATGCGGGGCTCATAAGCTGGAGGACGTTGATCGTGCCGCCGTTGTGCAGGGGTTTAGTGACGATGCGCGTGCGTGGCTGAGTGAGCTTGAACGCGCGGGCAGCGTGATAGAGTTGATGGCGCAGGTTGTCGAGGTCGCGAGCGACGGTCATTGGAACCTCGACGATGCCCACCGCGAGCACGCGGAGGATCAGGCGGCGATGATGCTCCTCATATGGGGTGTGCTTGCGCGGGGTGGGCATGGCACGAGCGTGCTAGAACGAGTCCAGGTCGAGCGTCTTCTGCGCGTGCGCGGCCTTCGCCGGCGTGCCCTTGCGAGCGGTGTTGCCGGCGGCTTGAACGCGATCGAAGCGGAGAAGTTGGATGCCGCGCCGGATTTCAGCCTCGGAGGGTTTCTCCCCGCGGATGATCTTCGAGCGATGCATGAGCATTTCCTGCATACGTTCCTGCGCGGTCATGGATGCGGGGTCGCGGAAGCCGTTGGCGTCGACGGCGCTAACGGATGAAGCCGCCGCTGCGAGCGTAGAGTTCGCGTTGGGCTTCGGCGAGGTCGCTGCCGCCATCGGCGCGGTCACGACCTGATCCAGCACGTTCGGGACGGACGCCTTCGGGACGGACGCCGCTGGCGTGGGCTTCACCGGCGGCAGCGCAGTCGACAGGAACGGCTTGTCGAGGGGAGCAGACGGAGGAGGGGCACTCGCGGTCGGCGGGGTATTGGGTGCCGCAGCGGGAGCAGACGGTGACGGCTGACGTTGCACCGGGAAGGCTGGCATGTTGCTGTAACTCCTTGATGTGCTGTTCGAGAAGGCGCTGGATGAGATCGGAACGCGCGCCGTACTTTGCACGGCCGAGCTTGGGATCGAGGTAGAGCAAGTCGATCTGCGCCACGAGGGCTTGCGGGAGCTGCACCTCGATGCGTACTTTGTCGATGTTGGACTTGTGCATGGGGTGTGCGTCCAGTTGGGAAGGAACATCCCGGTCTGTTCACCATGAACAAAACGGGATGTTGTGTCAATGTGTATTTTCCAGGCCCGCGTCTATTTCTTCAAGTACTTCTCGATCGGGCTCGGCGGGGCGTCGGGGGCCTTGACGAGAGGTTCGGGCTCCGGCTCGGGAAGTGGGGCGTCGGGCGTGCTCGCTGGCGTGGGCAGCGGCTGATCCAAGTCGATACCTGCGAGGCGAATGGCCTCGCGGTACTTCTTATCGACAGGTTGAACGATGAGGTCGCACTTGTCGGAGTTCGCGATCGGACGGATGCTGACCGTGCACTGTTCCGCCAGGTGAAGGAGTGGATGGCCGTGATAGCGCATGGAGACACGGAGCTTGGACAAGCGGTGGCGAAGACCGACGGCATCGGAGTGTGATGGCAGGGTGATCACCCGAGTTTCGACCGCGCCGATCTTCAAGAGTTCGTGCAGCTCCTGTCCGAAGGCTTCGGGCACGCGCGGCGGGCGGGGAGGGCGGGGCTTGCGAGGAGGGGTCGTGTCGTTCATTGGGCTTTCCCTTTCAGCTTGACCGGCGACATGACATCAGCCGGAATGAGGATTTCATACACAGTGCCGAAGGTTTCGACTTCGAGCTTCTGCCCTTTCTGCGCGTGCTGTTCGAGGATGTCGCAAAGTTGCCGGACGGTGAAACCTTCGAGTGAGCGTGCGATCAGTTCCATGTTATTTCTCCTCTCGAGTAAGTTGAATGGTGAGTTGTGCTGCGAGTATCGCGACTGACGGATTGATCGCCTCGCACGATGCCGTCGCGCGGGCTTCGGCGTAGTGAAGGTGACAGACCCATCGCCGCGCGGCGACGCGATACTTTAGCTCGAATAGCGTCACAGCGTCGAAGTCGAGCGTACCGAGCGCGATGTTTGTGTTGGAAGTGTAGTGCGGCGAGCGCATCTTGGCATAGCCGAGGACACGCTGGTATTGCTGATCGGGCGTGAGGGCTGTGGTGACAAAGCGATTGCGGGCTTGCGACTCGCAGAGTTCGCGAGTTGTAGGCTCGAAGTGCCACCACAAGAGCGCGTCGAGGTGGCGTGTGCCTTCGACGTGTTCGAGGCGAAGGAGGGATTGGAGTAAATGGCGGAGGGCGTCGCGGCGTTCGGAGTTCATGCTCGCACACTCGGAGTGATGTTGCGCCGCAGCATCGCGTTGCGGATGGTGATGCTGTACGCGCGGTGGAAGTCGGGCAGAGAGCGTGCCGCGATTGTGGCGTAGCGGAAGTGCCACAGGAACATTTGCTCGTTGAGGATGATGCGACTGGAGCGATGGCGCGGGAACTTGCCGCGCTTTTCCATCGCGCGATACTCGCGCAAGCGGCGGAGCGAACGGACGATCTCGGGGCGGTAGAGGTCGCGGCGGATGATGGGAGCGGCTGACATGGGTTAGAACTCCGACAGTGACATGAAGGTTTTCTTCTTCGGGAGCTTGTCGCCGAGCTTGCCCAAGCTTGCTTTCGAGGGGCGCTCAACGGGTAGGTTCGTGACGTTGAGGCGAGGCGAGATGGCAGGCTGTACCGTGTGGAGATGGGGGAAAAGCTCGCCCTGGCCGAGGGGCGTCGACTTGAAGCAGCCCTCGCACACGCGGACGGGAGTTTCGACTTCCACCCGCTCATGGCGAAGGAAGCTGGAAATTTGCACATCCTTGTGCGGGATGTACCATGTGCGGAGGTTGCCCGCGACGAGGCCTTCCATTCGCACGCGGAGCAGGCCTGGCGTGCGATACGAGGCGTGACAGCGGGAGCAGACTCGAATTTCGACCACGAGGGAAAGGGCGACCGCCTTCCAGGAATTGGCAGAAGGCTGCGGAGCGAACGTAGGGGGCGGTGAGGCCCCCTGCGCGTCGAGATGGAGAAGTTTGCTCATGGGCTGTGTCAGCCTAGAATGGCATGTCGCCGTCGGCGGGCACAACGACAGGCGCGGACGCGAGGGACTCCGAGGGCTGTACCGGCGTCGGCGCGGGAGCGTCCGTATCGCAGGAGAATGCGTACTTCGGCCGGCGAACTTCCGGCACGATCTCCTCACCGACCTGTTCGAGCTTACAGTGCACGTTGTTCTCGCCGACGTGGACGCGAACGAGGAGTTCGGGCTTGTCGAAGCCGGTAAACTTGAAGGTGAACAGGCGCGCACGACCTTCGTCCTTCTTGCTCACGTACTCGATGCCGGGGACCTCCAGAAACGTCATCGCGTCCCACATGGGCTTGTCGTCGGGGAGATAGTGCGTGAGCGTGAAGATGTCGCTGTACCGCGCGAAGCTGAGCACGGTGTCCATGTGCTCGTAGGGCGTCATGTAGTCAGGACGCGGGATGAGGGCGAGCAGAGCCTCGAACGTCGCGGCGTGGCGCATGAGGTAGAGGGTTTCGCGCGCGGCAGCTTGGACTTCGAAAGAGAAATCGGCCTTGGCATATCGGCCGAGTTCGTTCGCGCGGTGAGCGATGAGGTCTAGGAAGGTGGAGGTTTGTTCAGTCATGGAAGGATCACCCTGCGTTGAAGGAAGCGAGGATCACGCCCGGCTGCGTGATGGAGGAGTGCGCCGTGCCGATGAGCGTAACCGCGACGGCATCGGGATGCTTGCACCAGGTGCTGGCGAGGTGAAACTCCAGCTCTCCTGTTTTTTTGTAGCACCACGCGGACTTCTCCGCGTTCCAGATAATATTGTCGACTGGATGGATGCTCCGTGCGGTCGCCTCGTCTGGCGCAGCGACGACTGCGGAGTCGTAGGTGTCGTAGTCGTTGTTCTCGCT
>ERZ869929.608-NODE-608-length-18874-cov-4.227058_pt1 | contig 18874 bp, 37 predicted proteins | sample MGYA00579312_ERZ869929 | MGnify/ENA primary metagenome ERZ869929 (study PRJEB32216, sample SAMN09231818) | wastewater metagenome | place: USA: Maryland | collected 2016-08-09 | study: EMG produced TPA metagenomics assembly of the PRJNA472060 data set (Reclaimed... | reverse complement strand
AGCCTTGCCCCGCCCTGGCTGATGGGTATGACGTGATCCACTTCCGTTGCTGCATTCCCTCTGCAGTGCGTCTTGATCTCGCATACCGGGTGATCCCGCAGGTACCACTCACGCAGCCTGCGCCAGTCCCAGTCATAGCCCCTACTGTTGGTCTTGGGCCTCGGTGCCTGCTGCTGCCACTGCCTCGCCGGGTAGGGGTGAGACGGGCAGCGTGGTGCCCCCGGTGCGGTGCTGAGTACCAGCACACCGCAGCCGGGATAGGTGCAAGGGCGTTGTGGGGTGAAGGTCATATGTCCGGCAGCGATGTCACGTCGAGCCGTAATGGCGAACAGGCATCACGGGCATCCACCAGCTCTACGACAGACGCCTCGCCTGCCGCCCGTATCGGTTTGGCGATGTAGTACACCCTGACCTCAGTGCGCCCCTGCCGGGCGTCGCAGTCGATCAGCACGCGGGTGACCCCCTCCAGCTCCTTGCCATCCAGCAATACCTTGCTGCCAACGACCGCCGGTGTCGCAACCAGCTCGAAACCCCTGGTCTTCACGCAGCCACCAGACTCAGGTCGTTCTGGTTCTCTCTCAGGCTGACCGTGAGGTTCGCCGCCATGCGCAGGTCCAGCAGCTTGGCCAGTGCCGTGCTGGTGATCAGGGTATCCACCGTGAGCAGCACATCGAGGCTGAAGCCGGGGCGCGGGGACAGCCTGATCTTGGCCAGATCGCAGCCGCTGATCTCCATGACGCTGGCAGGCAAGCCCGGCCGCTCCAGCCGCACCGTGCAGTTACTGACCCGGTGCTTGACCCGACAGTCCGCCCATTCAAGCTGGGGCCTGCCATCGGTACCGAACATGGCACCGAACAGCGGGCCGACGTGGAGTGCGTTCAGTACCTGCTCGGCCTGCCCTTGCGCGGTTACCGTGATGGCCAGATCGCAGGCCTGTGTGACCTGATCGTCTTCGACCTTCAGCCGTGGGTGAATGTCCCGGATGATGGCCTGTGCGTTGGTGATGTTCAGCATGTCGATTCCTTAAAGCAGCGCCCGTTGCGCCGGGCCGGGTGGTAGCAATCGCCAGGTATGCACGCGACGGCCCATGGACCCCATGACCGTGAGCGGCGTCTTTTCCAGAAAGCCCTCGCGGGTGAGCGAGTTGATCGTCCGGCAGACGGATGAGCGCGGTTCGGTGGGCATGACCAGCTCGTGGATCTGCTCTTGGGTGAACAGCTCGCCGGGGCACTGGCGGAAGAACTGCAGCACGCGGGCGTCCTGGTCGGCAGCCTTGGCGCGATAGACCTGTCGCTCGGCTTGGGTACTGGCGACGGTGTCGTAGTACAGGCCGGTCATGCCGCGGCTCTCATTGATTGCTGCACCAGGTTCGCGCGCACCAATGCCTCGGCAACTGCCGGCGCGACGCTGTTGCCGCACATCCGCACCTGCGCCGTCTTGGTCAGCGGGACACTGCCGCCGTCGTCCATCAGCCCTCGGTCGATGATGTAGGACTCCGGGAAGCCCTGCGCCCGGTATAGCTCCCGCGGGGTAAGCATCCGCATACCGATGTCGACGATCCGGTACGGCTCACCATGGACCGTGACCAGCCCAAACCGGTCTTTTGTGGTGACCGTGTGCATTGGCTCGTCGACGCGGCAGCCGTCTCGCTCGTTGCCGTAGAACTTGACGAGGAACGCCTGCACCAGAGCGTGATGGTCGACCGTGGTGATGGTGCTGATCGGTGAGCCGAGCGGCCAGCCTGGTCCCTCGTTCCCGCCGTAGTGCTTGGCCAAAAACGCCGCAACCAGCGCGAAATGCCCGCCCTTCACGTTTGCGCAGATGGTGCGCAACGGTTCACCGGCCGGCATGTTGCGCTGGTTGCTGGCGTTCGCGTGCTCGGTGATGAACGGTGCCGCGCCGCCAACGATGAATGGCCGTGGATCATTGACCACGTACCGCATGACGCCGCGCGCAACCCGTCGCATGGTCGCCTCGGCCAGCGGTCGGTTCCGCTCAAAGATTGACGGGCACGGTATTGACCAGTCTATGCATTCGGCAGCGGTGCGCATCGGCTGGGCGCTCCGGCCGTGCGTGGCTTCCGGGAAGACGATTTCCTCACCGTCGCATCGTGCGATCACGAATAGCCGCTTGCGGGTGGTTGGCGCGCCGTAGTCGCAGGCGCGCAGTTCGCGCATGTCGATGCGATACCCGAGGTTCTCGATCTGCCGATGCCATCGGCGGAAGGTCATGCCGCGGCGCTGTGGGCAGATCTTCCCATCTGGCAGGAGCGGCCCCCAGTCTGCAAATTCCTCGACGTTTTCCAGCATCACGACTCGAGGGCGCACCGACTGCATCCAGTACGGAATCAGCCAGGCAAGCCCGCGCCGACGGCGGGCCACGTTACGATCCCGAAACGGCTTACCGCCCCGGGCCTTGCTGTGGAAGGTGCAGTCCGGGCTGAACCAGCCAAGATCCACTGAGCGCCCCGCTACCAGCCTACGCGGATTCACGTCCCACACGCTGCTGTTCAGGTGGTGAGTCTGCGGGTGGTTGGCGCGGTGCATGGCGATCGCCTCCGCATCGTGGTTGATCGCGTAATCGATCGGCCGACCAAGAGCAGCTTCGATGCCGGTGCTGGCCCCTCCGCCTCCGGCAAAGTTGTCAACGATGAGCCCGGTCATGTCGCCGCCTCCAGCATGTGCCAGACGACCCACGCCAGCGTGACCAGCACCACCCATGCGCACAGGCTCAGACCGATGATGGCGATGACGATCTCGCGCTCGGTCGGTTGGTCGTTCATGCGACCACCTCCGAAATCCGCAGCTCTACCCGACCATCCGGGACGGGCCAGCGGCGCTCGATCAGCAGCGTGTCGATCTGCGAATCGTTCACGAACACGGCGGCTTTCTGACAGGAATCGAGCAGGGCCTTCAGGACGTTGTCGAGATCCCGGGCTCGGCGATCAGGTGGGTAGACCAGCACGTCGACTGCCAGCCTGGTAGTCAGCGGCTTGCCCAGCTTGGCCCGCTTGACGGCCTTACCGACCGCCGCCTGGTACTCCCGGCCCTTCTCACTGACCAACACGCGACCCGCGAGCTTGCCGGTGCGGATCGATCGCCAGTAGGTATTTACCGAAGGGGGGTAAGGCAGCGTGATCTGGACGGTCCGGACCTTCACTTCCGCGCCTCCCTGCGCTTGGCCAGCGCCTCACGCAGCCGGGCTGCGCGCTCCACTGCCTCGGCCCACTTCACGCCGGTGATCTTCGTGTACGCCTCTGCCCAGGTGGACGCCGTGCCGGGCACACGTTGATCGGCACGCGCGCCAATGCACTCGATCAGCAGCGACGAGATCTGCCAGAAGCGCATCTGCCAGGCAAACATCGCCTCCCGGTGACGGGTGCAGTCAGGGCAGGACAGGACGCCAGACTCGTGCTCGCCCGCCATCACCCGCCCCTCTCCATCTGCTCGAGCAGGTCAGCGGCTTGGCGCAGCAGCCGGATCACGTGCGCGGTGTCGAAAGGGATCTGCACGGTGAAGAACTGCTGGGTAGCAGTAGCTGGCGGCTGCACCGTGGGTGCAGGCGATACCCCGCCAGCTGGTGGCTCGGCCATCGCGGGCGTCATCGCCTGGCGCGGGGGTGTATTCGGTGTGCGTGTGGGTGCCGACTTGGGCGTCTTCGCTGCCGGCTCTGCATGCCTCAACCGCCACCGTTCCTGCTGCGACTGCTTGTCGCGGTGGCGCTCGCAGAAACGCACGTTGCCCTTGGGTGGGACGAAAGTGCGGGTGCAGCCCGGATGTGGGCAGGTAACCGACTGCTGTTTGCCATGGGCATCCGGGTGCTCGCCGTTTGCCGGCTTGTAGACCCTGCCCGGATCCGGCCGGAATCCGCCCACGCCGCTTTTCCCGCCAACGATTTCGGTCATACCAAGCCTCCCTCTTCAGCCAGCCACAGGGGCAACTCGACGTTCGTGGCGACAGCCACGGCCAGGTCGTCTTCGCTGTCGAGGATTTGCGAACGCGGAATCCACGCCGACCGGTGGCCGTTCCAGAGCAGCGCAGCCTTGGCGGTCAGGGCGCGCACAGTGACCGTGACCCACACCGTCTCGCGCGTTTTCATGCCGACAGCCTCGCGATCCGCTCCGAGTTCCAGCGCTCGACACGGGACAGAAACGCAATCTCCGGCTCGTTCGCGGCCTGGTGGATGCCGGCTTCTTTCGCGAGCTTGCGCAGGTCTCGGTCGATCTCGTCCTGCGACTTGGCCACGACGGCGGCGGGCCTGCCCCTGGCGGGCGTTTTTCCCCGGTCGTGCTCGTCCCGACACCAGTTCCGCCATGTTGCGTCCCAATCGCATTTGCGGGCTCTGGCCCCGGACGCGGCGCGCCAGAAATCCGCGAACTTCGCGAACGTCCGGTCTGGGTCCAGGCCTTCGGCGGCAGCGATGGCGCGTCGCTCTGGCGTGAGCTCAAATCCAGCCGGCAGGCGCGTCGCCGTAGCGCTCCCTCTGCCCTTCCTCCCGGCCGTAGGCGTCGTTGCGTCGTTTTCCCCCAGGGGGGTCCCTGACGAAGTCAGGGGGGGTATCTCTTTCTTCTCTTCCTCTTCCTCTAGGCCGTTACTGTAACGTTTCACCTCCGTTACATCGGGCGTTACATCACCGTTACCGCGCTCGGCAGCCAAGGCGCCACGGGCCTTCTCGCGGAACTTGCGCACCCGGTCGACTGACGAATCCGAACGCCGTTGACGCTTGTCCCAGCCGCACGGGTGGAACTGTTCATCGATCAGGAACACCTCGAGCAGGCGCCGTCGGATCTCGTCCAGCGTCGACAGCGAGACACCCAGGAAGCCAGCAATGGCCCGATCCCGCAGCTGAGAACTCGAATACTCCCGGTCCAGATCGCCCCTCGCCTTCATGCACAGCAGGAAGACGTAGTGCGCCCGGTCACCAAAGTCGAGCATCTTGATCACCGGGTCACTGGCAAACTCGTGGTAGAAACGGAACCAGGGCATTTCGTTCATGCGGCACCTCGCCTTGCCATCACCGGCCCGATCTGGGCCACGTAGGCGTCAATCAATGCGTTCTGCATTTCCAGCAGGTCGTCGTCCGTGCCAAACCGCGCCTCGAACGCGGGGCGGCTTTCAGCCAGGCTGGGACCGTAACGGTCAGTCGCTTCCTGCTTGGTCAGTTGCCGGGATCCAATCAGCGGCGGCACACCCCGGTGATACCAGGCGTGCAGATACACAGTCGCCTGATGCCCGCGGCGGCGACCGCCACCGTTCAGCAGGTGATGCACCTCGCCCGGTGTCTCCGGAGCATTGAAGTACACCCGGCTGATCACGCAGCCGATGGCGCCCATGAGCGTGAACCGTGCCCGGTCCTTGGGGGTGATGACGGCTGAGCGGTCCATCAAAAGCGCCCCGCTGCCGGGCCGGCAAGATATTCCGGGGTCTTCTTCAGACCCAGCTGTGCTGCCGTGGTGTAGACGCTCCGCAGGCTCCGGCCGAGCACCTTGGCAATATCGGCCGAGCGCTCATGCGGATACCGGCGGCGCAGCTCGCGCACCTCGGCGGTCGACCAGAAACGGCGGTTGGGGCTCGTCTTCGCCATCAGCGGCGGTTCACCAGGTACGCCACGTCACCCCGGTTCTGGATCCGCCCGAGCCTCGATGTCAGCGCCTCCAGACGATCAAGACTGGAGTCAATCTGCCTGGCAATCTCGGCCTCCTGGTCAACCGGTTCGGTCGGTGACGGCCGCGAATACCCAGCCTCTTCGCACAGGTAATCGATGCCGAGGTGCACACCCTTGCCCCTGGCCATCACCAGCAGGTGCAGCAGCTCTTCGATGTCGAGCTTGGCCGGGCGTTCGGCGTTCAGGCAGTCAGACAGCCATGCGCCAGCTGCCTTGCGGGACTTGCCGGGCCAGATCTCCAACCCAACCGACTCCATGCCGCCCAGTGCTTTGACGACGTGACGAAGGGCGTCGCGCCAGTCCTCGTGAATCAGTTCCTGCTGTTCCATCGTTTACTCCGTCGGGGTGGGCTGTCAGGGCTGGGCAAAGCCGTTACGGAAAATAGTTTTGGGTTCCGTAACGGTCCGTAAGGCCTCGCCGAGACAATAAAAAACGGCCCGCCGACGTAGACGGGCCAAGGTTCTGGGGGTTCGCGACAGTGAGGCTTGATTGGTCATGCACGATTCCGCTTGGTACCGCGCAGGTAGGCCCAGTCCACATCCGGGCGGAGCTCTTCGCAGGTGACGGCGCCAGCGCTCTCGCGCTCGATGGAGATCACCAACGACTCGCCGAGCTTCTGGCCGATCGACACCGCTTTGCGGATGTATCCAACCGAGGTGCCGCACCGCTTGGCAAACGCCTGCTGGTCGACTGGGTCCATGGAGTTCAGGTGGGTGAGTAATTTATCCATGCCGCACATATTACCCACGGGTAACAGGTTTGCAATACCTGCAGGACATTTACCCGGCGGTAAATTGGGATAACGTGAAGGTATGGACATGAGCGCCACCAGAAGGAAGCGGCTTGCTGACCTGATCCGGGACAGGTTTGGCAACAGCCAAAGCACCTTTGCCGCTCGCGTCGACCGGCAGGCCGACTACATCAGCCGGCAAATCAACGGCAGCAAGGGCTTCGGGGAGAAGCTGGCACGCGAGTACGAGCGGATCATTGGGCTGGAGCCTGGGTATTTCGATCAGCCAATCCGGGATCCGGCTACCGGTGTCAGAGAATCAGCAGCGGTTTATACCGCGATCGCCCCGGACGACTACCCCGCGCTGGTTGCGCACCGCGTACGAGATTGGGATGAGGGCGAGCAGCTGGCGCTGCTGAACTTTATCGAGTCAATCAACGCAGCGCGTAATGAACGATATGCACGTCGCCGGAAGCCCCGCGCCCCACACCGGCAGAAGTAAACAGAAGGTGCGCATGGAGCTGGCCCGGGATATTGAGCCCGCGGAACTCTATGGAATCACCAACCTTGTTGGCGACATACTTGTCGACGAATATGTAACCAGCGACGGGGAGATCGAGCCCAAGACATACCACCTGCTGCGGGTGCGGAGCAGGTAGGTATCCAGCTCCGCTGACAGATACCATAGCCGACCGCTGAGCCCGGGCTATGCGTTGAAGGTCTTGTTGAACCGCTCGTCCGTCATCGATAGGTAGTTGAGGCCCTCGATGAGGCCGAGAATGGCCGGGATGAACGTCCAGCAAAACACGAGGTACAGCACGCCCTGCATGGTGCGGCCAGTGTAGAACTTGTGCGCCCCGAGCCCGCCGAGAAAGATGCCGAATAGTGCTGCCGTGCTGCGCGTCCGGCGGGACTTCGACGGAGCCTTCAGCTCCACCCCGCAGCCTGGGCACGCCAGCGCTCGGTCAGAAATGGCGCGGCCGCACTCGCGGCACTGGGTCATCGCCATACACCCCCCCTTCCTGTTGTTCTGCTTGAACGGATCATAGCCGATCCGGATTCGTGAGTTCGTCGACCGAGGGCTTTTCTGCCCTCGCTTTCCGGTGTGCAAATAAGTTACCCACGGGTATTGCATTGCCGTTACCCGTGGGTAATACTCTCCCCATGCCCGCCGCCTGCCCCTACTCGGGGACCAGAGTCAGGCGGTGGCGAGTGGAGACGACTGCATTGGCTGGCCCGGCCGTTCTCCACAGGGCACCACTCAACCATCACAAGGAGACGACTGTGCAAACTGAACTGATCGGACAATACGTAATTGCCCGCTGCAAAGATGCTGGCGTGCATGCAGGCGTGCTGGTCGCCCTCGACGGGCGCGAAGCGACGTTGAAGGACAGCCGCAGGCTTTGGTACTGGAAGCCTGCCAATGGCCTCAAGTTCCTGTCCGGCGTTGCCGTGGCGGGCCTGGACGAGGCATCGAAAGTCGGCGTCACCCTGCCGCTGATCCACCTCACAGAAACCTGCGAGCTGATCCTTTGCACTGATGCAGCGAAGAAGAGCTTGCTGGAGATCGCTGATGACCGTCGATAACGGGTACGGGTCCGGGTACGGGTCCGGGGACGGGTCCGGGTACGGGTACGGGTACGGGGACGGGTACGGCTGATGGGCGAACTGAACCTCTACCTGGCATACCTCGGCGGCTGGGCATCCGCCGCCCTGACTCTCGCGCTGTTCGCCGCGGCCACGGGGGGCTGGTGATCGTGACAGACCAGACCGCACTGTCCACCCAGGTAGGTGGTAACCACTACAAGAGCTTCACCATCCAGCCCATCGAATACTGCCAGCGCAACCAGCTGAACTACTGCGAATCCAACGTCGTCAAGTACGTGACTCGGCATCGCCAGAAGGGCGGCGCCACCGACATCCGGAAGGCCATCCACAACCTCGAGCTCCTGCTGGAGCTGGAGTACCCATCCACCGAGACCAAGGAATAACCATGGCACTTCGCCTGTCAAAGATCGAACGCCTGGCCGCACAGCTGGCCATCGAGGCACCTGCCAGACCAGGCAACCGCACCGTCAGACTCCGCGCCGCCCTGATCACCGAGCTGCGCACCGAGCTGTCCCTGCGCGGCTTCGACTGGGCACGGGTGCGTGGCACCAAGGCCTCTGCCGAGCCCACGACGTAACGTGACCGCCCCCACCACACACCCAGACCTGAAGTATTGCCGGAGCTGCAAGGCCCCGTTCGTGTTCCTGCGCCATCCGGTGTCGCTCAAGGCCATTCCGGTGGATGCCGAGACCGTCCAGTCGGATGACACCACCTTCGACAGCACCAGGCACAGAGCGCATTTCGCAACGTGCCCGGATGCTGGGAAGTATCGGAGGGCGAAGCGGTGACGTTTCACGTACCTGAAAGCGCCAGAATCCGGTCCGGTCTCCTGGCCAGCGACAAGAGCTATGGCAACAACGGGGCGTTTCTGGTGACAAGTCGGCGCAAGCAGACCTTGCTGGTGATCGCCAGTGACCAGCTGGGCTGGGAGCATGTGAGCGTGTCCCTGCCAAACCGAACGCCGTATTGGGACGAAATGTGCCTGATCAAGGATCTGTTCTTGGGTGCTGAGGACTGCGTCGTCCAGTACCACCCACCGCGCTCCGAGTACGTCAACTTTCACCCTCATTGCCTGCACCTGTGGCGGCAGGTTGGCGGACAGCCCATCCCCATGCCACCTGGCTACTTGGTCGGGCCGATCATCGAGGGCGGGCTCTGTATATGACCCTCCCCTATTCCTCCGCCACCAGCGGCAACCGCGCACTGGATGACATCCAGAAGCTGCTGACGAGGTTCGGTGTGTCGCGCTTCGGCACCATGACAGACAACGAGCACGGCGAGATCATGGTGCAGTTCACGTATCGCAGCCGGGACGTGAGCATCAAGGCCAGCGTGAAGGGCTACGCCGTGGCCTTGCTCAAGGAGCGGCCGTACAACCCGTCACGGATGCGCAAGACCCTGATCGAGCACGAGCGGGAAGCACTTGCGCAGGCGCAGATCTCCACATGCTCGATCCTCCGGGACTGGATCAAGGGCCAGATCACTGCCATCGAGGTTGGCATCCTGTCTTTCGAGGGTGCGTTTCTCGGGCAGATCCTGCTCCGGAACGGCCAGACGGTGCTGGAGGTGGCAGAAGAACGCGAACTGCTGCCGAGGTTGGAGCATCAACCATGAGTTGGGCTGTCGGCTTCGATGAGCGATGGAACCGCGACATCGGTTACGGCGTCCCGGCCTACTGCGACCACCCGAAGTGCGACGCAGTGATCTATCGTGGTCTGCCTTACGTTTGCTGCGATCAGCAGCCATATGGTGGGGATCGGGGGTGTGGCCTGTACTTCTGCCCCGAGCGCGTCGATGTGCGACATCGCTGCTCGCCGTGCGCCCACGGGCGGGAACCGTACAAAGCCAAGCCGGATCACCCCGACTGGCTCCGGTGGAAGCTGGAGGACGACAGTTGGGCCGAGTGGCGGCAGCAGAACCCGGTCGCCGTTGCGGAGGCTCGAGCCGTTCTCGCCGGGGGCGAGGCAGGAACGGGGCCAAGCGTATGAGTGCCGATTCCGAAACCAGCAAGCTGACCACAGCCGAGGTCGAGAACCTTTTGCGTGCCAAGTATCCACGCGACCGGTACGCGATGTTTTTCAACGTGCCGGACGCGGTGAGCCTGGACGCACGCCGCCGCATTGACGCGGTGGCAATCGGTATCTGGAGGTCAGTGGGGCGCGAGGTACAAGCATTCGAGCTGAAGGTCTCCCGCTCCGATTGGCTGCGAGAGTTGAAACATGTGGACAAGGCTGATCCGTTCATTGCCATCTGTGACCGATTCTGGCTGGTCACTGGTGACACGTCTGTAGCGAAGCTGGATGAAATCCCGTCGTGCTGGGGCTGGATGACGGCGACTTCGCATGGGCTTCGAGTGCAGCGGCCAGCGCAGAAGCTCCCAACAGACAGGGAAAACATGCCGTGGGGGTTCACGGTCGGACTGCTCCGAAAGCTACATGACGACTTGCTGGCCAGCCCGGATGTCAGGGCGCACATCGACGAGAGAGTAAAAGTGGCCACCTCGTTTATTGAACGCCGCATCGAGAGCGAAACCAGAAGAGATAAACAGGCCCTTACCCGAAACTTGGAGGCTATCGCCGAGTTCGAGCGGGCATCTGGCATCCCCTTCAACCCGTACAGCATGGGGGATGTCGGCGCACTGGTGGGACAGCTGCAGCGGCTGCGGAATGGCGTCCGTGGAGACGGGCTAGATATGGTTGGACAGCTCCTCGCCGGCCAAGCTGCCGAACTGCGCAACGCGCTGGCCAATGTAGAGAAGGCGCGCGATGCGGTGCGCGCACTGATGCCAACGAGTGAACCGACATGACCGAACTACTCAAATGCCCGCTGCTGCCGGGCGTGGAGCCGGAGCTGTATGGGACTGGTGAGTTTTGGGTGTATGCGCGTGGCGCTGACAGCCTCGGTGTTGATGGCTCACTTGCAGACTCACCCGAGGAGGCCATAGCCCTCTGGAACGCCTGGATGCAGCCGCTACACGACCTGCAGGCGGAGCGGGACAACCTCGACCACAAATGCGGAGAGCTGGTTATAAAGAATTTCGGGCTGTTTGGGAGGATCAAAGAACTAGAAGCCCTGAACGAGCGGCAGGCAGAGCGGATTGCTCAACTTGAGGCGGAGATTAAGCAGCTACAGAGCATACGCCAACAAGAGATCCGTGCGTGGAAAGATTGGATTGATTGGACAACGAGCGTATGACCACCGAGCGCCCCATCATCTTCTCCGGCGAGATGGTCCGCGCCATCCTCGACGGCGAGAAAACGCAGACGCGGCGGATCGCCAAAGTAACCAGCGAAGGCTGCCCCCCTGGGTTCCTGACACCGCTCGCCGGTTTCGTGCCACGACGACCAGAGCAGCATGTCGAATACTGCCCATACGGACAGCCCGGAGACCGGCTCTGGGTGAAAGAGTCCTATGCGCTGACTGGTGAATTGGCCAATGCCCGCCTGCGCGACTTTGGATTCCCACGCGAGTCTCTACGGGATCACCTGCGCTACCGCGCCGATGCCGACGGCTACGACGAGACCGTGCAGCGCTGGCGTCCATCCATCCACATGCCCCGCTGGGCCAGCAGGATCACGCTGGAGATAACCGGCGTGCGTATTGAGCGGCTGAATGAGATCAGCGAGGCAGATGCGATTGCGGAGGGCGTAGAGCGCACCGTGACCGACGACGGCTGGCGGCGCTACGCCACGCCGGCCGAAGAACTCGCCGGTCTGCCGCCCGTCCGCTCCGCGCGCGCGAGCTTCAAAACGCTCTGGGAATCCATCCACGGCCCCGGCTCATGGGACGCGAACCCCTGGGTGTGGGCACTGACCTTCGATGTCATCAGGGAGAACGTGGACATGGTGAAGAAGCAGGAGCAGAAGCAATGCCAGGACCAGTAAGCGAATCGTCCCGAGGACCCTCAGATCTTGCTCCGTATGTACCCTCGTGGTGCTATCCAGACGGAGGACCGCGTATGTGCCAGTGCGGTCACCACGAGGGCTATCACAACGACGCGGGCGAGTGCCTGCACGCGCAGACTTGCAAGTGCACCGGCCTTGATGCCGGTGACGACTGCCAGTGCGAAGGCGTGCAGCCACTGGACGAGCCACTGGAGCATCAGTCATGACCCTGAATGAAGCCCTTAGATGGGCAGATGATGTGGAGCGAACTCGCCTGTATCTATCGGCAGGTACCGAGGCGTATATCGCACCCGGCGTGCTAGCCGCAGAACTCCGCCGGTTGCAGGTCGAAAACGACCAGTTGCGCAGGATGGCCAACGTGGGGTCGATGTGTTCCTGAGCCCCGCTGAAATCAGGCAGCTGACCGGCTGCGTCCAACCCGCCGCCCAGAAGCGCTGGCTGGCGCGCAACGGCCTGCGGTTCTTCGTGCGCGCCGATGGTCGGCCCTCGGTACCGAAAGACCAGATCACGCCCGACAGACCGGCTGGCCCGGATTTGGAAGCGCTGGCGAGGGTCAGTTAGCTTTCGGCCATGGGCAGGCGACGAACAACCAACAAGCATCTTCCGCGCCGGGTCTACCTGAGGCACGGCGCGTACTACTTCATAGACGTGGCCGGGAAGATGCACCACCTGGGCCGATCGCTGCCCGACATGTACCGGGCGCTGGCTGGCCTCGTCGGGGTCGCTGACTCGCCGTTGCGGTTGATGCGCGACATTGTGCTGCGCTACCGGCTCGAGGTACTGCCGGGGAAGGCTCCACACACCCAGGTCGACCATGCCCGCTACCTGAACATGATTGAGGCCGTCCACGGCGCGATGCAGCCGATTGACCTGCGCCCCGTCCACATCCGCCAGTTCGTCGACCGGCTCGCCGGCAAGCGCACTCGGGCGAACCGCTGCCTGGAGGTCTACAAGCACCTGCTGCGGATGGCAGTGCAATGGGGCGCGCTGGACGAGAACCCCGCCCGCGAGGTGTCCAAGCTGCACCTGCCGAAACGGACGCGCTATGCCACTGATGCCGAGTTCGCCACGGTCTACGCGGTCGCGACGCCGATGATTCAGTGCGCCATGGATCTGGCCGTGCTCACCGGCCTGCGTCGCGCTGACCTGCTGAAGCTGACGCGGGACAACCTGACGCCAGCCGGCATCGAGGTCGAGACCGGCAAGACGGGGAAACGGCTCATCATCCAGTGGAGCACCGAGCTGCGCGCGGTGGTGGATCGGATCAAGGGCATCAAGCCCCACGTCCGCCGGCACCTGGTCGCCAACAAATACGGCAAGGGCTACACCCCGGATGGCTTCTCGACGCAGTTTCGCAAGGTGATGATTGCGGCCTTCCCGACGAAGGCCGCCCGGTTCCGGTTCAACGACATCCGGGCCAAGTCAGCCAGCGATGACACTCTGGAGGCTGCTACAGCACGCCTGGGCCATGCCAGCGCGAGTACCACGGTGAAGCACTATCGGCGCGCGCCGGCCACTGTGAGCCCGCTGCGGTGAAGGCCGGGCCATTGCCGGGTATCATGAAAAGCGACAGAGGGAGGGCGCACCATGCCGTATACCTACGAATCCGATTGTGAGCACTTGGTCTGCGTCACCGTCGCAGATTCCATGGCCGACGCTATCCGCATGGCGGTGGCCCATTTCGAGAGCGGCACAGCCGACCCGATCAAGATTCTGGGCCCCGACAACACTGTGCTCTGGGAGCGCGGCGATCTCTTCACCACCGGCAAGACGCTAAGAGCACTCGCCAAAAAGCACGGCGTCCGCCAGCCGTGCTGGATGCCCTGATTTATTGGACAATCGCGGTTTTATTGGACAGCGGCCCGCGCAAGGCATTGTTTCGCGTGGAACAATTCGACGCACCGGCAGGCTACGAACCAGAAGGTCGGGAGTTCGAATCTCTCCGGGCGCGCCACGGTTTCAGCCCGTTTTGACTGTCCAATATTCTCGCCGGGATTTGCGCGGAAACGCTTGTTTATCCGTGGATGCGGTGCGGAATATTGGACAGTAATTTACCGCCTGCCGGTGATTTTATTCCGGGCTGATTCCGGCCGACTCAGACCAGCCGCCTGACCCCGAGCACCCGCCCAGCCGGGTATGACGCGATGGACACCTGATCGCCCTGGTTGCCACCGAGTAGCAGCACCTTGCCCTGCAAACGGACGGTGGATGCCGCGCCGGTGAACAGTTCCCCCGGCTCGAATCCGGCGAACAGGCCGACATGGCCGGGCGCGTTCAGTACCTCGGCGCCAGGCTGGGCACCTGTCCCGCGTTGAAGGATCACCACATCGAACCCGGCCACCGCATCCTCGAGCGCGACCGGCGTGCCGACCTGCAGCCACGACCGGGCCGACAGGGACTTGGACCGCGGCAACCGCAGCAGCCACGCGACGAAGTTCAGGAAAGCCGAACACCAGGCCACATCATCGCCCGCAGGCCACGCCTGATCGAGCCTGAGCATCGCCAGCACGAGCGGGTTGCTTGCCATGCCCGGCGCTTCAGCCGTGCCCACGAAGCGCTGGGCGAGGTCGTAGGCGGTCACTTCGAGCTTCTTCATGTCTCAGATCCAGCCGGGTTGATAGAAAACCCGCCCTGGTGCGCTTCCGTGGAGAGGCGTGGCGGGTGTTATTTCTGGTAGCGGGGACGGGAATCGAACCCGTATCTCTGGCAGATGAGGCCAGCGAAGTACCGTTTTTCTACCCCGCGTCATTTTCGGTCGAGGGCAGCACTCAGCGCCCGGTAGCGGTAGAGTTCGGTGAGGCAGGCGGTGAGGGTTGGGCCAATATCTTCTCCAGCTCCAGGATCACCCACTCCGGCGGCGGGCTCGCCAGCTCGGCCGGCGGTTCCGGGCACACCGGGGCAGACGCGCACGACGACAGGAGGGCGACCGCGAACAGCGGCCAGATCATCCGCGTACTTTTGGACTGCTTCACGATTCACCTTCTCGGCCGTCTGCCAGCCGCTCGCCAGTTTCTCTGCGTTCTCGCGCTTCAGCTTCTCGATGTTGCCGCTCAGTCGCCAGCCGTTCGCATGCCAGCCTGCAAGCCCAGCAAGGCTCAGGATCGCGGCAGCGATGGCCGCTCGGCTCGATACAGCGGGCAGCGGCCACATCAGGACACCCACCAGAGCAGGAACGCCATCAGCAGCAGCAGCGGGACCAGGTGAGCGCCTTCAGTATCCTTCGAGCCCCACAAGACCGGGCCGGAGTTCTCGCCGTGGCCGTCCGAAACGTGATTCAGCAGCCGGTCGCAGAAGCTGGCCCAGCCGTACTTGTCCCGGTTGTCGTAGAACCATCTGGACCAGGTGACGACTGCCCCGCCCAGCAGGCAGCGCGTGCCGTGGTCGAGCAGGTACAGCGCTCGCCAGCGCCACTGGTTACCGGCCCAGCCGGGATCGAAGCGCAGCGTGTCGAACTTCGACCAGCCGGCCCACCACAGCCTCAGGTTAGCGATGTACTGGCCCATGCCCTTGCCTCCTCCATCAGAGCCCGGCTGTTCGCTGGGCTCTCGACATCTGCCTCGCTCGCATCGTCTCCACGCCCTTCGGCCCGCGCGCTATCTCGATCACTCTGTCGCGGATCGCCAGTGCCCGCTCCCGGCTGATCTCTGTGCCGGTCAGCGCCGACCATCGCTCGTGCCATGGCTGGTACAGGTCGTCATCGGTCAGCCCGGGCCGCATACCGCGAGCCTGTCGCCGGCGAGGCCGAGCCAGTCACCCGTATTGCCGGGGATCGGCGTGCAGGGAATACCGAGCGGGACGCTGCCGTTGCGGACCAGCCGGTAAACACCGTTTGCGCGCAGCTCCAGCACGTAGCCGAGGCTGGCCACCGTGACATTGCCCGGCGGGTTTGGGACCGTGAAGGATTTGCTGGCGGCCGCTGACAGCGCGCTCTCTGCATTCCGCGTGTTGTACGCCTTCACGGCGAAATACCAGGTACTGCCCTCGGGCAGGTTGTTGATCGTCGCGCTGGTGGTCGTCGCGCCCGGTGCCTGCGCGACCTGATCGAGCAGCGCGGGGTTGCTGCCGTAGTAGACGCGGAAGCCGGCAAGGTCGGTCAGCGCGGACCCGTCGGTGTTCTTCGTTGGCGCGGTCCAGCTCACCGTCGCCGACCCTGCAAACACCTTCCCCGCCATCAGCAGCAGCGCCACCAGCGCCAGCAGAGCGAATGCATTCACGATCTTGTCTTCGTTGAGCTTCATGGGTCTCTCCTACTGTCCCGCGATCTTCACCAACCGCCCGCCGAGAATGTCCGCCAGACTGTTACCGACGAACCCGCACAGGAACGCGCCGAACACCGTCTGCTGTGTGCCGATACCGAGAGCAGCAGCGAGCGCCGGGAACAGCACCGGGATCTCTGGGTACGCCAGGTACATGGCCAGAGCGCAGACAACGGCCAGCGCAGACTCGGCCCACGACTGCAGGAAGTAGACCTGCAGGGACACATACGTCCCGGCCCGCCGGGCGCCGGTGATCTGCTTCAGGGCGTGGGCCGCGATACCCAGCAACAGCGCGATGACGGTCAGCATCAGTGCCCCGCCTTGCCGTCGATGAGCTGTTTCCAGACCAGCGACAGGAACGCCCACACCGCCGTCACCACGAACAGCGCGCCACCGAGAAACCCTTTGTAGGTGGTCAGGGTGTTGCTGAGCGCCTGCACCTTGTTCTGCAGGATGACCATCTGGTTTCCAAGGTCGTCGACCTTTGCCTCCAGTACCGCGAGATCGCTGTCCGTGTGTTGATCAACTGCCATTGCACCGGGTTCCGTTGTTGGTTGTTTTTTGGGAATGGACTACTGCGCCGTTGCCTTGCGCATGACGTTGCCGATGACCAGCGTATCAACAACAGACTCAAGCCGGATCGGATCGGCAACGGTCACCTCCTGCTCTGCCCACGTGGTCGGCGTGGTCCAGCCCGCCCCGGCACCAGACCTGTACGGCAGGATGTTGTCCTTGAACACGCCACGGGTAACGGTTCCACGGAATCGGACGACGCTTGCAGCTGTTCCGTACCTGTTGGAGTCGATGCTGTTGCGGGCAAACACGACATCGTCGAAAGAGATCCCGGTGCTGGTGTAGACGACGTGATCGGTAGTGGTGTCGTAACCTGAAAACACGTTGTCCGTGATGAGCAGCCGGTTGGCACCGCCGGAAAACCAGAGGGCATGACAGCACGAGTTGGTGACGATGTGCGGGAATGAATTCCCCACGATCTCGATGGTGGGCAGGATCGCGTCGCCACGAGGCTGGGTGTAGAGCGGTCCATCACCAGACGTAGCGCTTATCGCGCTGCTGCTCAGTCGGAATCCAGCCGATGCATTGATGCCCCTGATGCCGGTACTCGCCGAACTCGTCGGGAATCTGCCCGGCGTGTTGAGGTAGCCCCAAGTCACGGTGCCATCCGTGATCTTCGGCGAGAGGGTCGTTGGCCCGCCTGACGCAGCCGACGTGCCGGCCACGCGGGCAATGTAGTTATTGCCGGAGTTGGACACGATGTTGCCGGCTGAGTAGGCAGTGCTCGCTGCCCACGCGGTTCCCAGCTCACGCTCAATCAGCACCGTAACGCCGGACAGGTGCACCTCCGGGGTCGCCGGCAGGTCGCTGGCCAGATAAACCGCCTCGGAATTATTGCCCTGCGGGTTCTTGTAGGTGCCAGTGATTGTCAGGTTTCGGGTGGTCGAGCCGCCGGCATACACTCCGGTCGCTCCGCCCTCCACCCGCAGGTCGAACACAGAGTCCTTGATGTCGCTCAGGAGCGCGGATATATGCGAGGTGGTGGCGTACAGCGTGGACCGGCCGGCGTTGTCCAGCGTCATGGAGACTCTGGACGCCTCGATGCCAGAGGCCCACAGCACCGTGTTTTTGCCGACCAGGTTATCGACTCGGAGGCCGCGCAATCGGTTGCCGTCGGTGGTGGCTCCGCTCAGCTTGATAACGCCAGTCGTGGTTTGGCTGTTGTCGAAGATTCCGTTGGCAATGGTTATGTCGCTGGCGCCGCCAGACAGTGTAATTGTCGGGGTCCCTGAGCTGGTGGCGTTCGCTGACATCGTGACGGTGTTTGCCGTGGTGGCCGCGCTCACGATATAGGTATTGGCCGGAATGCCGGTGCCAGAGACGTTCATGCCGGGCAGCCAGCCACGAGCGGAGGCCAGGCCAGTGATCACTGCCGAGCCAGATGTGACCGTGCCCGTCGCGGTCGTCGATGCGTTATTTATCGCAAAAGGCCCGTCGGTCAGGTTGGTGCCGACAAGATTCTCGGCGACAAAGTGCGTCCCGCCATAGGCATCGAGGCCGCCAATGATGCGCTTGGCGTTGTAGGCATTCAGGTCACTCAGCACAGAGTAATTGCACTTGTTCGAGTAGGTGATCATCCCATCCTGGTGGCCAAGGAATCCGCCGGCGAGGTTGATATTTGTCCCGGCGATGCCCGTCCCGCGCTGGTAATCGCCCTCCGAGAAATGAACCAAGTTGCCGCCTATATCCGCCCCGCGAACATTTGACACGACGGAGTAGTCGCCGGCGATGGATATACCGTCGCCATCAGCATTCTGGGCGACGATGTCATAGACGTGGGCACGGCCACCACGGCCTGTCTCTACGAGCTTGTCGGGCTCCCAGCGCGGGATGCGGACATCTACGTTCCCGCCACTCGGGCGGGCACCATCGAGCGTGAACCCAGCAATCGTCAGGTCAGTAACGGCTGTGCTGGAGTTGTAGATCAGCACCCCAGAGCTGATGACATTAACCCCCGCGCCGGTCGTGATCGACGGGGTTGCACCGCATGAGCCATCAGAGCCAAGCGTGCCGCACGTGGTAAACGCCGGTGACACATACAGCGCACCGCTGCCAGTTGCGGGCGCGCAGTTGCCGGCACCAGCTGTGCCAGTGACTACGGAGAACGAGTTTGTGAGCGTGGCGGAGGTGCTGCCATT
>ERZ869929.606-NODE-606-length-19023-cov-5.898461_pt1 | contig 19023 bp, 29 predicted proteins | sample MGYA00579312_ERZ869929 | MGnify/ENA primary metagenome ERZ869929 (study PRJEB32216, sample SAMN09231818) | wastewater metagenome | place: USA: Maryland | collected 2016-08-09 | study: EMG produced TPA metagenomics assembly of the PRJNA472060 data set (Reclaimed... | reverse complement strand
TCACCAACTACATCTAATGGATCAATGCCAGTTTTACCATTTTGCACATCTTCTGCCATTTGCACCATTTTTTGAATTGCTGGAATATTCTTTTTATCAAATTCACCAATTGTATTTATATCAGAAAGTTCAATACCAGATCTTGCAGCAGATTTTTTTGTTTCAGATCCAAGACTTTCAACAATTGCATTTTGTTTTGCTTTTTCAACACGATTGATTTTCACATTTTCAATAACATCACCTGTTTTTGTTTTAATGTTTTTTACAATACCACCTGTAACATCTTTTATACCTTCTGCTGTATTTTGAATTGCATCTTTTGTTGCTTTTGCAGTTTTTATTGTTGCACTAGCAGTTCCTTTGACTGCACTTGTACCAGCTTTTGCAACTGGGATCATTGATGCAATGTTAAATACTGCTTCTGAGTCTTTTGCAAGATTTGGATATTCTGTTTTAAATTTATCATATGAAGTTATAACACCATTTGTCATGTCTGAAATCATTTGATCTCTTTTTGCAAAATCTTCTGGTTTTGCAAGTCCTAATTTTATTTGGCCTGCATCAATTGCTTTGTTAATTGCATTTGAAATTGGCATCACTGTATTCTCAAAAACCTTGTTTATTGTGTCTACACCCATACCTGCAACATCCCCTGTAACTCGCAATGCTTTTTCTGGCAATGTAGTTGGTGCTGCAAGATCTGTTTTTACATCTTGAACTCTTTTATCAATTTTTGATGATAATGAATTTTGATCAACTGGATTTGTAGAAGTTGCAGAATTATCATTAAAACCTTCAATGGTATAACCCATTTTTGAGAATTGCTCTAAAATAGGTTTGATTTCTGCACCTTTTGGCCTACCATTCAAAATGTTTTGCATTTGATCTCTTGGTATAAATTTTTGATTTGTGTTATTGTTCATATATATTTTTAATAATATCCATAATTATCACCATTTCCTGCACCGCCTGAACCGGTGCTTGTTCCACCGTTCATTGCAGCATCCATTCTTTTTGCATAAATTTCTTCAATTGTTGGTGCAAAAACAACACCAGATGCTTGCATTCTTGAATTTAATACACCACTTAAACTTTCATCCAAAGTATCAATCATTGTTAATGGATTGCCAAAAATTTGATCTGATGCCCAAATTGATGGCAATTTTTTATCATATTGACTTTGTTCATATTCAGTTAATGCAGCACCAGATCTAAAACGAGACAATATATCTGTAATTTCTGTTCTAATCCCATCTAATTTTGTTGATGTAACACTTGGCACAATTGAATTTTTCACACCTGTTGCAACACCCGTACCAAACACACCTTCCTTTTGTGCTTGTTCAAAAACAACTTTGTATCTTCTTGTTGCATTCACGAGTTCTCTCAATGTCCCAAAATCACTTATTGCATCTGCACTTACATTTTTAGGTATTTCCCCACTAGTTGCAGAAACAACTTGCCCACCTGCAATACGATTGTTTACAACATTATTTATAACTTTATCTGAAATACCAGGAATTGAAATTTTAGTTGGTTCTGTTACACCCATGCCTTTACGCACTTTTGCAACATATTGCTGTGTACTATTATACCCATCACTTTTTTTGTTGTTTGCAAGTGGTTGACCTGAAAACCAAACAGACGCAACATCATCCCAATTTCCATACTTTGCATATGATTTTGATACTTGATCTTCAAAAACCTTTTCTTGTGCATCTGCTGATGCCAAAAATTGTTGTGGTGTTAATGAATAACCCAATGCTGATTTTGTCCATGCGGGAATATTTCCACCCATTACTTGATATTTTCCATATGCACGATCCCCTGCATATGCACCTGTTGTCATTACTGGCCCCAATGCACTATATCCACCTGATCCACGACTTTCAACTGATTCAATACCCCTTTTGAAATCTTGTATACTAAATCCATTTTCTTTTGTTAGCAATGCAGAAATACCAGTTTCTTCATTGTATGTACCATTTTCAATTTGAAGTTTGATAATTTCTTGTTTTGTTTTTTGATTTGCTAAATAATCTTTTCCATATTGGCCAAGAATAATTGCAGCACTTGTGGCATCTGGTGCATTTCTTGCCTTTTCCAATAAATCTTGTGGTGCAAATGGTGCTGCACCTGTGATCAAATCCATTTTTGCTTTTTCGTCTGCTTTTTTTTGTTCTAATTCCGCTTTTTGTGCATTCAATGATGATGCCAATGCTTCTGAACGATCTTTGTCAATTTCATCCAAGATGTCTTTGTTCAATTCATATTGTTTCAATTTAATATTCAAAGTTTCTTCTAATGGTTTGTATTTCAAATCAACAATTTGTTGTGCTTTTTCTTTTGCCAAATTTAAACGACTTAATGAACCTGTTGCAGCTGCACTTGTAATATCTGCTTTTTGTGCAATTGTTAATGCTTTCAATGCATTATTTCTTAATCTGCCTGTAATATCTGGTGCTGCACCTGCATCTGTTACACCTTGCCCTGCAACTTCATTTTGTACTTGTAATGGAATTGCAGTTGCTTCACGATCTAATGCTTTCATTTCTGCATTATATCCAGTCAATTCATCAATAAGAGAATTTAACTTGGTTGTTTCTGCATCTACACCTGATGAAATTTCTGCATTTCTTGTATCAGTTGTTTTATTTCCTGATATGTATTCCATGCTTTTAATAATGTCTTTTGCATCATTTTGCCTTTGAATTCTTGCATCATCTCTTTGTTTGGTTAAAGTTGCAAGATCTGTTGAAAGTACATCCATCCCTGTTTTGCTGTAATTTCCATAATCAGTTGTGTCTTTTGGAATTTGTGGTGTTTGAATTGTTTTTGGTGTAGATAGTTGATCAACTGCAATCGCAGAATTTTGTGTTGGTGCTGGTGTTGTTCTCAATTTATTTAAAAGAGAAATGTTTTGTTCGGCAGTTCCAGAATAACCAGAAATACCATTAGATTCAGCTAGTGTTTTTCTTGTCGCAAAGTCTGATGCTTTGCCTTGACTATTTAGATAATCTACAATTGAGTTATTCATAAATTTATTTTAGTATAGCACTATGTTTTAATAATGCCATATGCTCTTAATGCTGTTAATAAGTTTGCAAGAGTATCACTTGCTAATGATTGCTGTGCAAGTGGATCTTTTCCAAAAAAACCAATTTTTGTACCTGATTCAAATTGCACGACATCTTTAAATACAAACCTTGTGGCTGTATTGTATTTTGTGATTTCTAACATGTCATTTTGTAACTGTTTAATTGCTCTATCTTGATCTGCCACAATTTTTTCTAATTCAATTATTTTTTGTTCGTTTGTCATATATTTTATATAGTAGTTGATACTTCTTCATAATCATATCCAAACTCTGCAATATCAATACCTTGATCAAAAGTAACCCTAAATTGAATATCTCTGCCTTCACCCAATGCATCACCATTGGTATCCCCACCTGCTTCAATTACATATGCATTTTTGCCTGATGGTGATGATTCAGAAAAGATTGTTGTGTATGCACCTTGATCAATTGACACTTCCAGTTTTAAAGTTCCATACCCTGCTGAATTTGCATATGCTTTCACATATACAAAATTAACATTTTTAAGTTTTGCACGATCACTTTCCACCATCCCAACATTAATTGGGAATGTATATGTTGAATCCGTAACATTGTAAAGAGGATTAGAATCGTATGTTCGCATCATTTTTCCATTGTAATTTCCAAAAAAGAAATAATCGTGAATGTTAAAAAAACTGTATGTATATGTACTTGTTTCCCCTTCATATTGTGATGTGTATGCTTGCCCAAAAACAATTTCACCTTTTTTGTTTTTTGAGATTGTGTACAATGTTGCATATGGAGATGATTGCGCTTGATTTAAAAAATATATTACATCTTTCCACACAACATACATATTTGATATAGATATATATGAAGTAACTGCAATTTCTTTTACCAAAACTGCTTCACGACCAATCAATGCTCTAACTTTAATTTTTGGATCAAGATATGTTGATGCAGATGATCTTGATGATACACCAATTAATAATCCATTTAAATTTGTAATGAAACACAATTTATCATCACCAAATTCAACTGAATCTTGGAATGTAGTAACAGTTGTATCTCTACCCCACAAATACACAATTGATTTTCCATCACCTTTAATACATGCAATTGCAATATAAGTTCCATAATATGTGCATCCAATTATTTGATATGGTGTTGAAACTGATGCAGTCGTTACAGTTCCTGCTGATCCATCCCAAACGAAAATTGATTTTCCAATTGCCATATACAACTTGTTATCAAGTGGATGCACAATTGGTTTTGGAATTATGTTTGCATATCCACCAACATTTGATTCAGTAAAACTTGAAACAACTGATGTTGCTGTTGAATCCCCATCATATCTATATAAATAATGAGTTGATCCAGAATATGATAAACAATAAAAATTGTCTTTATATAAAATACCCCCATTGTAATATGGTGTTCCACCACATGTAACTGTTGATTGCACCCAATATGATGTTACATCATCATTGTTTTTTCTTAAAAATCTTGCAGTTACTGAAATACTTGATGTGTGCCCAATTGCTAATATTTTACCATCTGATCTTCTTACACCATCCCATGCATACACATTTTCTGTGCCTGAATGTGCCCCACCAGAAACTGTATCTTTTTCATTTTTTCTTAAATTCTTTAAAAGTTTTCTATCAGAAAATATATCACAATGAAACATGTCTGCTGCAACATTTGTTTCAACTGGATATTTTGTTTCTGCTAACCCACCATCAAATTGATTTATAATTACTTTCATATTATTTATCTATTATTTTGATATTTAGGTTTCATTCTTTGAACTGCACCCATTCTTGTTGAATCTTTTGATAAATTTCTATAATAATTATTTATTCTGCCCACCATTTCATCATGCAAAACTTTCAACCCAACTGCTCTTTTTTTATCTTTAATTAAACACCACAAATATGATGGCCTAATCCAACACCAATCATGATGCACATTTGGAATGCCTGGCACTTTTGTTGTATCTGTTGATGTAAAATATGATGGTGTTCGTGTATCAAACAATTTCAAACCATTTGTTGAATTGTAGTTTGGTGCTCTATCCAATACGATTTCTTCACCTTCTATAAAATATCCATTTGGTTCACCTGATGTTGAATTGTATGATGCCATTCCAACATCTTCAATGCTTGCACGATCAAAAACTTTCAATCTTTTAGATGTGCCATCTGCTTTTAAAATATCCACACGATCAATTTTTAAAATTTGATTTGAGTTTGCATCAGTATTAAATGTATATCTTTTTGTGCCAGAAACAAGATTTATTGTAAATGCCGGTTCTGATGAATGGTTTGTATCATCCACTTTTATTTTTGGGGATGCTTCATTTGCTAAATCAAAATAGTTATCAATTGCAGAATTTACATCTTTTGTAATTCTTTTTAGTGGATATGTATTTGTAGTTGCTGAAATCAACCCACAAGCATCTTGTATCTTTTGAACAATACCATCTTTATTTGTTGTATCACTAAATTGTAATTGTGCCATAAATTTTTAATCTTGTGGGTATTAAATACCCTATATTACATTCCATTGCTGAAATGTAATAAGGAAATTCAATTAAGATGTTGCAAATGGTGTTTCTACTGTGCCATTTCCATTGATTTGACCATTCACACCCCAAGTAGTCGCATCTAATTTTGTAACACGAATATAATCCCCTTTTACACCTCCTTTTGTCGTTCCATTCATTGATACTGCAACATTTCCTGCTGCCACCAATGATTTCCAAATCGCAACTGCATCCGATGTATCGGTATCACAATTTAAGATTTGCCCAACCATTAATTCTGTTCCTGCCCCTGTAATTATTTTGTGTGCATTCGATGTAGCAGTAACTGATACATAGAAATCAAAATAAGTTCCTGGCAAACATGCTGCTGGAAGTGTATAAACAGTTCCTGCTGCACGATCAAACAAAACTACTGATCCAGATTCGTTTTCATTCAATGTGTCTGTTGCAACATTGCCTGAAATTACGCGCCTTTTTGCAGATACATAATCTACATTTAATTCAGATCCTCTTTGCATATATTTATTTATTTGATTAGTTTGATAATAACCACTTTTAAGGGGAAGGCAAACAATTAAATCGGTGGGAGATAATTGCCTGCCTCCCCATTAAAAATGGGGAATCTGCTAAGCAGTTAATGTAATATCGATGATAAGATCAGTTTTTGGCGCCCACAACTTAAATCCAACATAACCCCAAACTACTAATTCTTTTCCAGTTTTACCTGAAACAGATTTTTCATCTTGCTGAATATCACGAGGTGCAGCATATGTTGCCATATTCTTCACACCGAATACTCTGTGGCCTGAGTTGGTATAAGTTTTTGTTCCTAATGTTTCATCTGCGAATACTGAACGAACAACATACAAATCCACACCCATGTATGAATCCATAAATCCATTGTTCAATGCTGAATCGGCAAATGAGAATCCATTAGTTGCACCTGCCTTGATAAATCCAGGCACATCAGTTGATTCAATGATCAAGAATAGACCATTAAATACTTCTGAATAACCTGCAACTTTTCCAAGCAAGTCGCCCATGATTGTGTTGATGTTTGCGGCATTCGTGAATCCTCCTGATGCAGTTGTATAAGTTCCTGTTCCATCTTCACATAGATTATTTACAACGAAACGATCAACTGCTGTTGCAACTGAATATGTCATTTCGTCAAATCTTGATGAAAACAAATCAAAATTATTCAACACTTTTTGGAAGTCAAAAATGTGTTCTGCAACGATGAACTCGTTGTCTACTGTTAATGCATCATCAGTCAAAGTGAAATCTGCTGCTGAATAAGTTCCTGTAAGTGCTTGAACAGTTGTTGTTGGTTGTGATCCATAAGGACTTTGGATAGTCGCAAGATCTGAATTATCAACCAAACAAACTTTTTCTGCCACTAGCATTTTTCTAAGTGCTTGCGCAAGAGTTTTTGAACGATATACATCGCGTTTACTTCTTGCTGAAATGGTATTTGCCATAAATTTTGAGAATTATTTTTTTAATTTATTAATTCCCACCGATTACAGAATAACAATTACTTTTTATTAGAAGCTTGTTGTTTTTTCTGTTCTAATCTTGCCTCAATCATTCTATCTAAATCTTCATCAGAATCTGGGAGTTCCCCTTTTTGTAATGCATTATTTAGAAGTGATGAACCTGATGGTTTACCTGATCCACGTCTACTGTTTCCAATATTTGTGGCACGAGCTGTTGCTCTTTTTTCAGATTTATCAGCTAAAAGTCTTGTAACAAAATCAGTTTCCAAAGCATCAGATACAGATATTTTTGAGAATTTTGCATATTGCACAACATCATCAATATCTTCTTTTGGCACTTTGTTTTCCATTAATGCATACAAGTCTTTTGGAGACAAGTCGTCGGCTTTTGCATTCTTCTTAAACTCAACTTTTTTATTGTCTTTGTTTTCAGATGATTTGCCTTCTGCCTTCTCGGCTCTTTTCTTTTGATCCTCATAAGCTTTCTGTGCTTTTGCCAGTTTTTCTTTTAGAGTCTCAACGGTGTCTTCGCCTTCATCATCACCGTCATCATTATTTTGATCATCATCATTTTGATCTTGATTATTATCTTGATCTTCATGATCATCATCATGGTTCTGATTTCCATTTTGATCCTTTAAGTTTTGATCTAACTCATTTTCGTCTTCCATAAAATGTTTTTAAGATTTACTTTTATCTGTTTATAAGTGTATAACTTCCTAATATTCTGTCAAGCACAAAGAACCCACTTTACTTTGTGGATTTCTTTTCGTTCCTTTTTTCAAGTTCTTCTTGCGTAACTTTTTTTGTATTTGCAAGTATTAACAATTGATTTAATTGAAAATCAATGTGGCTAACAAGTGTATTTCTGGCCAAGAAAGATGCACAAAGTTCTTGTTCATTATCTTTCAATTTACTGTATACATCACTTGTTAATTCTTTAAACTTGTTTTTAAAAGATACTTCATGACTGTGGAATTTATCAAACACTTCTGTTAAATATTCTGCCATTATTTCTCTTGCAAGAATGTTCACACATGCAATTTCTAGTGGTTTATCTTTAACATCTGCATTTGTTTGCAAATCTACCATTTGGAAAAATGGTGCATCACCATCTAATTCTGGATGAACTGTTTTTTTGATTAGATTAAACAATTGACTGCCTTCTGGCATAAGTTTTAACAACAATGCCTGATCTGTTTCTTCTAAATCCATTTGCAATAATCTTTTGCGCACAATTTTCAACAACAAATCATTATCTTTAAGTGAATTGCGCATGATGTCAAGTTCATCTTCTGAAAATCTCATTGTTTGTTTTTGTGGTGCTGCAATTCCTGTTACTGTTGGATTCATAATTATTTACTTTTCTTTTTTGCGACCTTTGTTTTTACAATTTTCTTTGCTACTTTTTTAACCATAGCTTTCTTTTTTGTTGCCATATATTATTTATTTTTTAGTTCTGATAATTTCTTTTTCAATTCATCTTTCTTTTTTGCATATTTTTTGGGATCATTTTCTTTCATGTTTTCAATATATGCAGTAAAAGATTCCACAGTTAAAGCTTGACCTGTTGTCTCATTAAATCCAGGTGGATTTGAGTTTACAACTTCATCAGTTTCAACATTTTTTGTTTTTGTTGTTTTTGCTCTTGGCATAAATATATTTTTTATATTTTTAATAATGTTCATACATTAAACTGTTGTTTTATATTCATCTTCTGCCATTTTCCAGTCATCCATTGGTGTAACTGTGATTCCAAGTTTATTACCTTTTTCAACAAGTTCCGCAAATTTTTTTGCAAAAATGTGTGGTTTATTTTGTTTAAGAAATGTAATGTACTTTGAAAATGATCTTGGATTTACTGGAACTGGTTTTGAATTGTCTTTCTTTTCCCCTGATTCCTTTGATTTCTTATTTGCATTTTCTAATTGCTCTGCAAACTTTGAATTTAATTCATTGGCTTTGTTCAATGCATCTTGCATTTGTGCCAATTGTTGCAGCACATTTTCATCTACAACACCAGGTGCTGTTGACTTTTTAGGTTTAATTTCCACATTTTCTTTTGTGTCAATTTCACCTGATTTTTTCTTTCCTGCCATAATTTTTATTTAATTATTTCTGCTAAATTCCCCACCGATTGCGATGACCCACCGCTCGCCTGGGGAAGTGGTTTTGGTGTTGGTATATTTGATAATTCTATTGTTGATATTGCACCTGTTGTTTCCAATAGTTTTGAGAATATAAAGCGCTTTGTTGGATCTTGTAACAATGATGGATCACGTGCAATTGCTTGTAATGCATTTGATAATGTTTGCAATATTGTTTTCTTGTCTGATTGTTCATTTGTAACTTCAACTTCACATTCCCAAATAAACTCATCAAAAAAGTCATTCCATGTTTTCTCATCAATATCAGATGGTTTCAAGAATCTTTGATCACCCATTTGTGATAATTCCCCTTTGATTTCTTCTTCTATTGCTGCAAAGTCTGGATTTGGTGCAATTTCTTGATTAAATATTTTTTCTGCACCTCTTTTGTTTGCACGTCTAATAACTTGTGATGGAACATAGATTGAATCAAATTTTTGAATATCTGCATCATTCAAAGTTGCAGAAATTTCTTCATTTGTATTTAATTTCTTTTTGATATTTGGTAACACATGCAATCTCATCATATCTTCAATTGCAAAACCTTTATTTTCAGTCATGATTTCAAACAAACCTTGACTTTGTTGATTCAAAAGTTCAATTGCTGAAAATGGTGTGTTTGATGGGAATGTATTGCCTGCTATTGCATCTGTAACACCAACAGTTTTTTGACCATTTGAGTAAAACATTTCCCCAAAAGTTTTTAATGCATTGATGTCATGACTTCCATTGTTCATTTGTGTTAATGGATTATTTGGTGTATGCACTAAAATATCCCCATTTACCATTGCTGATAATACATTCATACCAACAAATGATCCATCTGCTGTTTGCCAAAGTTGTAATGATGCGAGATCCAATTGATCTTTAATTAATTTTGCAGTATGGTTTTGCATCCATTGTGCATCAAAAAGATATTCAACTGCACCAATTGATTGTGCTCTACCATCTTCTTTGATCAAGTGTGTAAGCATGTATGGATCTTTTTCTTCTGCACCACTATACACACAATAATCTTCAAACTCATCTTTTCCTGTTTCAATAAAAGATACTACATGCATTTGTTGAGTCAATTTTGTATCTTCTGGATTTCCAGTTATATATGAAAGTGGGAATTTGTGATGTACTTCATACAATTCATAAAACTCACTCATGTTGTCTTTCTGTTCACCACTCATTGTTTTTCGTGTGCTTTCTGATTTCTCAATCAAACTTTCAACAACATCTTTATTGTATTCTGGATTTTCTCGCAATTGTGATTCTGTAAGATATAGGATTTCAATTTTTGCATTGTTTTCAAAATCAATTGGATCACTGATCAACCTATTCCAAGGCACAACCATTGGATATAATTCATCATCTACTTCAACAAATTTTAATGGTGTAGAACCATATTTTGCCAATGCACGACCCCAATCATTAAGAAATGCACCAAACCTTGTTTTTTTCATCCAGTCTTGCAATTTTATTGTTGCCATGAATGCCATCAACCAGTGTTTAAATTTAGTTGCTTTGATTCTGATGTTTTGTCTATCAATATCTGTTGCCTTGTACCAAATATTTACTGCTGCGGTAACAATATTAAAAAACGGTTTTTCACGATCTTCATCATCTCTATCACCTGAAATATGTTTTGAGTTTAGGTATGCATCAATTCTTTCAATATTTTCATACTGCGAAAAAGTAACATATTTAGAAAGTTTGCTTTGTTTGTTAATATAGTTATCTTTATTTTTGCGCACAAGTGTGCAAATTTCAGAATGTATATTTAAAACTTCTGTTTCTTAGATCGGAAGAGCGTCGTGTAGGGAGTAGATTGGCACAATGTCTACTGTTCCTGAAACTACTTCAAGATAAATTCCTGTTGTGAAGAATGCATCACCACAATTAAAGAATTGTGCGCCTGATGGCAATGTAATATTTCCATTTGAAATACTGTTTGATGCTGCACTTGCATGATTGTGTAATTTAATTACACCTGATGAATGTGATGCAACAAGCAACCCTCTTAATGTTCCCGGTGCTGCTTTTATAACACCTGATGCAGTTAATTTTGTTCCTAAGATAAAGTCTAATTGATTCATATAATTTTTATGTATTAATTAATAAATTTCTAATACGGTTTTTAGTGTAGCACATTTTTTAAATGTCAACTACTTGTTAGATCTGTTTTTTCTGGCATTCATCATCAATGTATCTCTTTGCAATGAAATTGCCTTTTCCAAATTTGGATCTTCATCAATTGCTTCCTTTCTTAATTCAAACCATCCACGCATGATTACACCATCACCCAAGTCTGGTGATCTACCCAATTCTGCCTTTACTTTTTCTTTTGGTTTTAATCTCAACTTTTTATCATTATCTGGTTCTGCTTCTTTCAATGATGCTTCAAGATCTTCAACAATTTCATCAAAGATTTCAGAATCATTAATATCTATTGCAATTTTATGTTCATTAATAAGTTCTGCCATTTTATATCCACATTGTGTTTTTAGGTTTGCAAAATTGTTTCTTGGCACAAATTGTGATGATGGCAATTGACCATTTTTTTTTCTGATTTCTTGTGTTGTTGGCAATGCTGATGAATTGGCCACAAATCCTCTAATTCCTGGCATTCCATCAACAAATCCACCACCAACACCATCTTCATCCCCAATGATATTGGAATATGGTATGGCTTCTTCAATTGCAAATTCTTTGGCTTGCCTGATTGTTTCTGGTATTGATTGTTTCCCTTTTTTTGCAACACGATACATCCTAAAACCTTTCCAAAATTCATATGTTGTGTAGTCTTTACCAAATCTGGCCACATCCACACACATATATTTTTCTTCTGATTTTGGCACACTATTTGTTCTCATGTCCTGCAATGCATCTGATGAAACGATTGAATCTTTTGAATCATCATAATCCCAATCACCCAAATACAAACGTTGTCTTGCTACAATATTTTTTTGTGATGCAAGTGTTTCAACATAATCTTGTGAAAGATATTTGTTATCTGATGCAAATGCTTGAATATATGCTTTTGATGGTGCAAGTGTGCCTGCTTTTGCTGGATCTACAAACTCTCTTTTCATCCATCCTTTTTTTGGATTGGCAGTTATCAAAAGTTTCTTTTTTAAATTGTAAACATCATTTTTCCATCTACCAATAGACAACCACAAGTTATCTTTTGCTGATTCTGCAATTTCACCACCTTCTTCAATCCAACCACGAGTCATTTGCATTGATCCAAACCTTTCAAATAGTGGATCTTGTGGCATGATTTTACAACTTAATAAATAAACCTTTGATCCATTATATAAATTAAAACATGAATCTTGACCATTAAATGCCATGTAATCATCAACTTTCAATCCCCATTTACCAAATACTTCATAAATTGTTGGAATTGTAAATTTTCTTAAATCATTCAATTCTGCACGAGCAATAAAATAATGTGTTTCTGGATATGTTAATGCATCACTAAAAATCATTGATGCACCAAGAAAAGATTTACCACCACCTTTTGCACCTCCATACAAAATCTGCTCTTTCACATCATCCAACCACATTTCACATGCTTGAAGTTGTTTACCATTTTTTGTTCTAAATTGTAATTCCATATTGTTTTAAATGATTAATTGTAAGTTTGTGTGGTGTATCTTCTAATGATGTAAAATCTTCTGTAATTTCTTCCCCTTTGAGTATATCAAATAATGCAATTTCTCCATCTGAATTTGGTGTTTTGCTATGATTCATGAATGATCTTAAAATCTGATCATGATTTGGGGAAATAAACACCAGTTTCTTTTCGTTTGGAAATATCATGCGATCTAAAATCAAGCTGCGAATTTCTGGAATGATCTGCATAAATTCTTCTTCATCCATTTCATAATACTTGTTTTTTTGTATTGCCCAAATAGTATGATCAGTTAATTTTGTGCCTTTTGGAATATCACGAATTGCAAACACACCTATCCCATGAATTTTTGACGGTGCTATTTTACACCACACACTTTGATTTAATTTTTTTGCATTCATATTACTGTTCTTTGTATAAATTAATTTCTGATTCAGTCATCACCTCAAACGAAACTTTGCCATCTTTAAAATATGAAAGCAAATATCTCAAACCAAAGTTAACCGTCCATTCATAACCTGCAACAACATATTTATGTTCGCCCATTTTTATGTTTTCGCCTATGTTAAATTTTGTATCTAATTGCATGTTAATCAATTACTGGCAAACCTGTGATAAATCTAATGAAATCACCAACATAAACCAATGGCAATAAACATTTTTCTTTTCCATCATCTGATACATGTTCTAATGCACCACATGTTTGACCAGTCATCCATTCTGAAAATTTTTCATATTCACTTGGTGTGAGTAAATGATTTTTAATATCAGTCCACATAATTCCAATTTGTTTTCCGCCTTTACTGATGATGTAATCACCATATTTATATTCTTTTTTCATATTAATTTTTTATTGATTCGGGTTGTAAAAATCTATTGACCACAAAATAACAATTTCCCATCAACACAATTTCTTTCCAATCTTTCATCACATCCCACTCTTCCTTTGACAACAATTTTTTCAATACACCTTCTGATGCAACTGCCACAAATATGTGTTTTGGCACATCTGCAAACTTCAACAATTTTATTTCTCTCATGCAGCCCCACAATGATCTTCAAATGCACTATGCAACATCATCCCAAATGCAAACAATAAGAAATTTGTTGCAAGTATTTTTATCCAAAATATAGTTGGATCTAGCCAAATAACTGCAATTAGCAATGGGAAAAAACAAATAATTGTTGTGCCTATAAGTATATCTGCCAATGATTGAATTAATCTGTGTTTCATAATTATTTTCTGTTTATGTATGCTAGTAAATACACCACTGCCTGCCTATGTAATTGTTCTGCTCTTTGCCTTGTGATTTCAAAAACTTCCCCAATTTCTTCATATGTGTAATCTGTACCAAGTTTAATTACTTTTGCATATTTTGGCAATAGTTTTTTTATACCTGGACTACATATGTAGTTTTGTTCAAATTTTTCAAGCAAAAGATCAATCCACATTTCATTTTTTGTTTTTTTATTCCTCTTCATCTTGATCTTCTTCTTTTATAATTCTCATGCCAATAATTTGTTGCACATCCATTTTCTGCCCCTTTGTTGTGTGATCAATGTTTTGTGTTGGTGTACCATAATATCTGTTCATCAAATCAATATACACACGATCATATCTGTGATCCCCATTTTGCATTGCCTTGATCATCTTTTCAAGTGATAAACGAATCAGATCATGAATTTCAATTGCTTTATCAGTATCTGCATTTTTGATTGATTCAATTGCACGATAAAAATCTGTTTTAAAGTTTGTTGAACCTTCTTCACGCCCATTTCTGTTTATTCTTGGATCATTTTTTACAAAAGGTCTGCCTGGCACCTTCTTCTTGGCCTGATTTTGCTGTAAATTTGCAGTTGAAACAACTTTTGATGGTTTTACCACTTTCTTTGGTTTAATCTTCAATTTGACCTGTTTTTTTTGATTTTTTGCCATATCATTAATGAATCTGCCTTTATTTTAAACAACTAATCCCACCACCCCTGCCAATGTAATGATAAATATAACATGTTGCACCATTGTTTTCATCATACACCTTGTAAAGTTGCCCCCATCCATCCCCCAAATTATCATCATTTTTAATAGAATCAACAATTTGTAATGGATTTCTAATAATTGCAAAAACACTTGTAATTGTTAATAGCAATACAACTATAACTGCCATTGTAATAATTAATGTTTTATTTTTCATATAATTTCCATTGTTCTAATAATTTTGCAATGATTTGTGCCATCATGATTGGTGGCACACTCATCCCTGTTACATACTTTGCAGATAAATCCATGTAATCATAATCTATTGGGAATGATTGTCTTTTGGTGTAATCTTCATCTGAACATTCCAATTTATCAAATGCCCTGTAATCATTACCTGTTGATGTAACAGTATTTGATACTTGATCATCTGCCAAAATCTTTTGTGTGAATTGAGTATTTTTTTTATTAATTCTCAGATTAATTACACCAAGATCATTATCACCTTTTTTGTAATACTTCAATACATTTTTTGTATGTTCAGTTGGTTCTTTCCCATGTGCTGATCTGATTTCCCCAAATGTAATTGGCTTTTCATTAAAGTCCATTTTTAGTTTGGGCAAGTTTAATTCTTTTCTACTTGCGATAAAAAATATTCTTTCTCGCTTTTGTGGAACACCCATTGATGCAGAATTTAGAAGAAACAATTGAACATTGTAACCAATTTGATCAAATCTTTTCATTACATTTTTTGTATACACCTTTGCTTTTCCTGCCAACATGCCTTTTACATTTTCTGCAATGATCACTTTTGGTTTGAGATAATCTGCAAAGTCAAGAAATCTGAAAAACAAATCATCTAACACTTGTTCTGCCTGGCCTTCTTTAAACACCTTTTTCTTTCCCCAATCTTTTTCACGATTCCCTGCCATTGAAAATGATGAACATGGTGGACTTCCATCAAGAATGTCTACTTTGCCAATTATGTCTTTTGGAATTTTGTTTTTAAGATCACGAATATCACAAAGATAATAATTTTCTGGATGATGGTTTTTTTGATAAATTTTTGCCATTTCTGGATCAATATCATTTACCCATTTCACATGCAATCCATTTAATTTATACCCCATTGTGCTACCACCCCCACATGCAAATGTAGTGAAAACATTAATATCTTTTTTTGATACTTTTGCTATATCTGAAAGTGTGTAATTAATGTTGAATTTCATGCTAATTTTCCATTTCTTCAAAGATCCATGTAACCATTGCCAATGCACTTGTGAATGCACTTAATAATTGATTGAACCAAGTCATTTGATAATTTTCAGTAAAAATCAAACTTCCCATTTCATACAACCAACACACACAACAAACGATAAATACAAATATTAATATTCTTTTTAACATAAATTATTCTGAACTTAATTCATAACCACATTGTGGGCATGTTTTAAAACCATCTTCATTGTAATTATCATCCCCACCTTTTTCAGATCCACCCCCACTTGATCTACCATGTCCACCAATTGATATTTCTTTGTTTTTATCACGATAACTAAATTCTTCATTTGCAAGTATTGTGCTTGAAATTCCATCAATTTTGATTTTGTTGAAATTCAAGTTTAATCCTTGTGAAAATTTAATAAATGAATCTCTTGTAACTTCACCAAAGTTTGAGTTGATTGATGGCACAAGTTCCATTGCACGTTTTTTTGTATCTGCAATTATTTCTACAAATGGGATTGATTCAAATTCATACCCATCTGCCAACATTTGTTTTACTGCTAAACTTCTACCAGTTCCATCAAGCACATATGTTACATCATTTTTATTTTTCCAAATAAAAACCGGTGTTGCAAATCCAAAATCTTTGATTGATTCTATCAAACCAGATACATCACGACCATTTTCCTCTTTGAGTTTGTTAAATTCCCATGACAAAAATTCTTCTGCACTTACCTGATTATCAAGATCAACATTGTTTTTAATTATTTTTGACATTTTCAATTTTTTCTAACTTATCAATAACTTTTATTAATTCTTGTACATCTCCCACCGATCTTACTACTTTGTAATATCCACCATGTGCTTTGCATTCTTTCTCAAATTGAATTTGTGAATCTGCTTGTTTGCCAGTTTCATTTTTAACTTCCAACCCAACAAACTTTCCTTTGTAAATTAAAATAATATCTGGCACACCATTTTTTGAGTATGATGGCATGCGCCTTGGTTTTCCAGTTTTTATATCAAAAATTGGATTAACATTTTGACGCCAGAAAAAAAATCTTTTGTATGCCAAATAATCACAGATAGACATTTGTATATCTTTTTCTGGTGTTTTGGTTTTCAAAAGACTTGATTTCATATTTCTAGTATATTTGAGTTTTACACATTGTCAATAGTTTTACACATTGGCAGAATTAAAAATACTACATATACTCTCTAATAACCGATCATTGCCTTGTATATTTATATCAACATCTACTTACAAGGCAGATGTAGATATAAATAAAAATGATAGGATTTGATCGGATTAAGCACATTAAAAATTTATGGCACAAAAAAGAATGTTCTCAAAACAGATCACAACATCTGATGCCTTTATGGAAATGCCTGCAAGTTCACAACTTTTATATTTTCATTTAAATATGGAAGCTGATGATGATGGATTTGTGGCCAACCCAAAAAGAATATTACGAACAGTTGGATCAAGTGAAGATGATTTGAAGATTTTATTGGCAAAAAGATTTATACTTGGATTTCCAAGTGGTGTTGTTGTGATCAAACATTGGTTAATTCACAACACCTTGCGAATGGATAGATATGCAGAAACTGGTTATACAGAAGAAAAAAAACTGTTAAGAATCAAGGAAAACAAAGCATATACAGAAATTGGCAACCATCTGGCAACCAGTCGGCAACCCAGTATAGATAAGATTAGTATAGAAGAGATTAGAATAGAAAAGAATAATAATACAGATTATTCAAAAGAATTTTTAAACTTTTATTCTCTCTATCCTAGAAAAGTTGGAAAGTTAGGTGCATACAAGAAATGGGAAACAATTATAAAAAAAGTTGATCCTGTAAAAATTATAAATGGTTTGAAAGCTCAATTGGAAGCAGAAATGTTTTCAAAAGAAGAAAAATTTATCAAACATCCAGAAGTTTGGTTAAACAAGGGATGTTGGGAAGATGATATAATTATTAAAAAAGAAGAAAATAAAACAACAAAAAGTTATTAATATGAAAAAAGAATACATTGTTACTGAAGAAATGGGATTTGATGCAGATAAAACAATACCTGTAATAATCCACAAAAAAATAGTTGAGATTGAAAATGAAGATGGTGATATGCAAGAAGTTGAAGAAGTAGATTTTGTTGAAGCTTTTGAATCTGCTTTTTCATCTAAAACAGAAATTACAAAATTAAAGAAGATCATCACACAAGATTTGGAGTTAAAGAAAATTGATTTTCGCCTTGTTTCTCGTGGCAACATGACCCCAGAAGAAGAAAGTTCAGAAGAATAGTATGGCAAGAATATTTGTGAAGTTAGCAAAAGTTGATCCTGTTTACATTTCCAATGAACGTGCAAGAGGTTTGGCAAAAGACAAAAAAGCATTTGAAGAAAAAAAGATAGAAAACACTTGGATGGATGTAGACAATTTTCATGGCTATCTTTCAGACATCAGATCAATTGTGTTTGATGATGAAAGAATACAATCAAATGTTAAAACAACAAGTTTTGAACCAATGACTGAAAAAGAAAGGATTGAACAAAAAAAGAGAATGAAAGAAATTAGAGAAAATGTATTTGGCAAAAATTATAAAAACGATTAAAAATAAACACACATAAATTATATGAACAATGAAAACATATTAACAGATTTACAAAAACAAAATTTGTTGAAGATGCAAGAAGAATTTGCAAACAGACCAAAACCAGAAAGGAAATACACAAAAGAAGAAATCATTTTGAAGTTTTTAGAAGCACATCCTGATGATTGGTTTCCAACTTGGAGTTTTCGTGGAAATACAGAATGGGGATTCTTATCACATGCAACACATGCTGCATTAAGATCTGCACAACAAAAAGGTTTAATCTTAAAAGATTATGTTGGAAAGTATGTTGTATATTCCCACAACCACAACAAAAAAGCATTATAATACAAG
>ERZ869929.605-NODE-605-length-19040-cov-9.357598_pt1 | contig 19040 bp, 23 predicted proteins | sample MGYA00579312_ERZ869929 | MGnify/ENA primary metagenome ERZ869929 (study PRJEB32216, sample SAMN09231818) | wastewater metagenome | place: USA: Maryland | collected 2016-08-09 | study: EMG produced TPA metagenomics assembly of the PRJNA472060 data set (Reclaimed... | reverse complement strand
CTCGACGCACCGATGACCGGCTGGCCTGTCGTGGTGCCGTTGGCGGCGAGTTCGTATTCGACTACGCCACTGTCGTCCGCCAGCGGGACGGAAGCGAGAGGGGCGAAGCCCAGCATGATTAGCCAGCCGTCGCGGCGTTACCCGCAGAAATGGCGTCATCAATCGGGGTCATATCCTCGTCGGTCCAGAACTCAGCACGGCGCATACCTTCAAGGTGCTGCACATTGCGCTGGATCACGGTGTCGTCACCGAGATACTTGTTCGGGTTAGCGATGGCGTCGTTGATGACCCACACGCTGTCGAGACATGCCGAGTAGTGCTTGGCAATCTGTTCAGGGGTCAGTTCGTCAGGGTTCATGGTTTTGCCTCCAATTGGGCCTTCAGGGTTTTCACTTCTGCGGACAGGTCTTTGATTGCCTGCACCAGAACGGGGATCAGCTTGCCGTAGCCTGCTTCCAGCTTATCAGGGTTCACGTCGTAAACCAAACCGGGGATCGTCACGCCAGCCCATTCTTGAGCCATCTGCAAGTCCTGAGCAATGAAGCCCGTGTCAGCCTCGCCAACCTTGCCACCGTCCCGCATGTTCCAAGTGAACGACACAGGGTTCAGAGTTTCGACGAAATCAAGGCCAGCTTTGAGCGGCTGAATGTCCGTCTTGTCCCTTGCGTCAGACAGCGAGGTGATCGTGGTGACTTGGCAGCGCAGGGTGGTAATACTGCTATTACCGAGGGTGATTTCGTTGGAGACATCTACCGCTGAGGCATCTGCACCATCACCAATCACAATTTGATTGGAGCCTGTGGTTGTGGCGTCACCCGCTTCATACCCGATGTGGACGTTCCTGCCGCCCGTGGTGATGTCATAGCCTGCACGATAGCCCAGCAAAGTGTTCCCAACCGCTGAGGTAATATCGTTGCCAGCTTGATATCCGATAACAGTATTTAGGCCAGAAGTAGCAGTGGCTATTCCAAGACCCATAGCTTCTTCGCCGATGGCAATGTTTCTTCCACCAGTGGTGGCTTGATCCAAAGCGCCGACGCCAATAGCGATATTACCCTGACCAGTGGTCAACTGGAGACCCGCTTGTGGGCCAGCTATAATATTGACTCGGCCCGTAGTGAGGTTCGCACCTGCGCTTGCGCCCAGAAGCACGTTATTGTCACCACTCGTCAGGTCATAACCTGCCTGATACCCGATAGCTACGTTATCCCCAGATGCAGCCGTAGCCACCCCAAGACCCATAGCATCTTGACCAATGGCGATGTTACGGCCACCAGTAGTGGCTGCATCCAATGCACCGTTACCGATAGCTACATTGTTGGAGCCTGTGGTGATGGCATAACCCGCACGGTAGCCGCCGAGGAAGTTATTTGTGCCTGTAGATAAGCCATAGCCTGTTTGCTGTCCAAGGGTTACGTTACGACCGAAGTAAGTTGTTGAAACCCCAGCACCCATTGCTTCTGAGCCAATAGCTACGTTGTATCCAGCCCCAGTCGCTGCGCCTAAAGAGCCGTTACCTATAGCTACGTTAAACCCACCATCGGTTAAGGCATCACCAGAAAAGCTGCCAAGTAGCACGTTTTCAGTGCCACCCGTTATCGAAAAACCAGAACGACTGCCTATGCTCACATTGTTTCCAGAGGCGTTCGTAGCAGCACTGTTGCCCATAGCGTCAGGACCAACAGCGATATTTTTGCCACCAGTAGTAGCAAGGTCCAACGCATTATTTCCAATGGCTACGTTGTCGGAGCCTGTGGTGAGGGAGCCACCTGCATTTTGGCCAATAACTACGTTGTTGGAGCCTGTAGTAAGTGCGCCAAGGGCCGCGTTGCCAACACCGACGTTGCCAGCACCCGTTGTATTCACATCAAGGGCTTGAAAACCAACCGCGACGTTATTGGTGCCAGTGGTGTTGTCGTTGCCAGCTTCATATCCGATGAACGTGTTGTTCACACCAGTGTTGACTGCACCAGCGCCAGCACCAAGCGAGGTCTCAAACGGGGATGCGCTATCGGTCTGACCTGTCAAAGCAGCAGGTGCGGCAATCCAATCATAGTCACTGCCAGTCCACGACAGAACCTCGCCAGACGAAGCCGTGCCAGTGTTCAGGTGGGCGTCAACGTCAGCATTGGTGTAGCCACTGATCGTGGTGAACGACAAAGTGCCAGCGCCATTGGTGGTCAGGACTTGACCCGTGGAGCCATCAGCCGTGGGCAGGACAAAGTTATCCGCGAAGTCCACCAACTCTTGCAGATCAGCAGCCGCAGCCGTCAGGAAGACAACAGCATTGCCGGAGAGGTTGATAGCAGCGTCAGAGTTGTTGCTTTCGATACTGCCACGGGTAAGGGTCGGTCCTGTCGAGGAGTAAGTCCCCAGACCGATTTCCCAGTTCGAGCCATCCTCAATCACATAGCGGACGATGTTCGTATTGGCCACACCAGCATCAGCGAAGGTCTGGAACCCGTCAACCGCTGATCCCAGAGTGATCGTACCAGTGCCAGTGGTGGCTGTGGTCATCTTAGCGCGGTTGACAAGTTTGGTCATGGCTCACCCATTTGAGAAATCACGTCGGCGGAAGATCCGTCATTAAGCCGGATCAGGGATGCCGATGGCGACCGAGGACAGCGTGAAGGTGTTGCCAGATGTCACAGCCTGCGAGGCGGTCAGCGAACCAGTCGCCAGCAGGCGGCTGTTCACGGTGTCCACTATGGCATAATGCGTCGCGGTCCCGGTGGCAGTCACCGAGCCGTCGGTGATCGCAGCCACGACAACCTCACGGCCACCGCCGGAGCGGTCCTGCGGCGCGCCAATCGACAGCGAAGTGCTGTTGCCAAGGGCATAGGTCGCGTTGGCTTCTGTGTAGGTCGTCGCCTCTTGCGAGGTGATGAGGATCTTGTTGGCCTCGGTGTCCAGAACGGTCAGGCCGTTGTCGAACACTCGGTCGTTGAGAGTAGCCATGTCGGCCTCCGTTATGAGGTGGTTATGCCCGCACTATACAGGCTTTTGACGCAGTTAGGAACAGCCGGATCATTCGGCGGGATACGGGTAACGGTCACGGATTTCCTGACGCTTGGCAAGCCACTCTTCCTCGGTGCCTTCACCAGCCTGCCACTTGAAATACAAGGGATCAGCTTCTTCGGTGTAGGCTGCGTGACGCTTAGCTTCTTGTTCTGCCTTGGTAGGAACGACAGGGGGAGGCGGAAGGAACTCACCGTTCTGATAGAGCCAGCCGGGACCAGCTTGAGTGGTTTCCACCCAGTTGCTTTCCAGAGGTGCATCAGCCACCACTACGTTGGAGACGACACCGTTTTCGATGATTGCGAACTTCATGTCAGTCTCCTCAGTAATACGTTGTCACGCGGCAGAAGCCATTACCACCAGCACCACCAGCACCGGAGTTGAAGCCGTTCAAGGAGCCGCCGCCTCCACCGCCGCCACAACCAAGGCCGCCTGCACCACCAGCCCCAGCCGCGCCCCCGGCGGCAAGACCTGCCCCACCGCCGCCACCGCCAGACGTAAGGTCGGTACCAGCCGCACCGTTCAGACCTACGCCAACGCCTGTCCCATGAACAATGCCAAAATTTGGAACCCAAGAACTGGCGGAAACAAAAGTCCCCCCGACTCCAGCGTTTTGTGAGGCGTTTGCACTGTTAATACCTCCACCACCACCACCACCAAAACCAACTCTTGATCCAAAAATTGCGTTAGTGCCGGAGACCCCTACCGATGTACTTGAGCAATCGCCACCAGGCCCAGAAATTGCCGCTGTCGTGGTTGAATAACCAATCCCCCTACCCCCGTTGCCGCCAAAGCCATTGTTGTTGAGAACACCACCTTCGCCGCCCCAGCCGCCTGAAGCTTGTAAGGTGGTTCCGAATAACGAGCCTCCACCTGCGGTCCCAGCAGCACCACTGGTGGCGTTTACAGTAATCGATGCACCACCAGAGCCACCTGCACCAAGGGTAACAGAAACGGTCGAGCCTAGTTCTGACGCCCTAAATTGTTGGACCGATACCCCTCCGCCGCCGCCGCCACCGCCACCGCTACGAACATTTCCTGCGGCCCCGCGAGCCCCAGAACCTCCACCACCACCAGCACCCCAGAGTTCAACGTAAACGAGTTTGGCATTGGCTGGCTTGGTCCACGTCCCAGAGGAAGTGAACTCTTGCACGTCTTGCTGGAAACTTGGGCCAGACGGCGTAAACGTCCCCGTCCCTTCGTCAATCGTCCCTAGAGTGATCCAACCAGAGTTGGCCTCGTTCCGCTTCTTCAACTGGTTGTTGGTGGTGTCATACCAGATCATGTTGGCGTAGGTCGTCGTCGGCGCGGTCGATGCGCTGTTCTGCGAGACGATGGCCAGCAAAGCGTTGTTCAGATCGCTCCGCAGCGACGGCGCGCTCTGGTTGTCGATCACATAATCATGGGTCGCCATGTCGTTCCCCTCAGTTATACCAGACGCGGGCGGTCAGGCCCGAGATGCTTGGCGTCACGCCACTTGTATCAGACTTCAGGTCAATCTTGAACTTGAAAGCGCGGCCATAGAAATCCCCGCCCTTGAACAACTGCCAGTCGGCATAGGTAGAGGCGTCCTGCGACACTGCGATGTAAAGCAGGACATCGGTGTCGGCGAAGTTCGTGCCGCCTGTCAGATCGTCGAACAGGCCAGAGAGTGCGTCAAAGTTTCCAAGCAACTCATCAAACGTGCCAAGGTTTGGGTCATATCGCTCGGTGCTGACATCGAGCCTGGCGCGAACCCGGCGGGCCGTCGTGGTGTCAATGGCTGCCGACATTTCATATGTCGCCGACGTGCCGCTGGTGATCCGCAACTCGCCAGATGTCACGGAGCAGTTCGTCTTGGTGCCGCCGAAGGTCGGAGAGTCCGTCAACGTCTGCGTGTTCGTGAATGTCTCGAAGGCAGCTTCAGGCACGACAACAGAAGTGTAATTCACCGACGAATTGCCGCTCTTGTCCACAGCACGGATCATGTAGGTGCCGGGACGAGCCGGGATGACCACGTTGGAACCGGGCCGGGGAACCTTGTCCACAGCCGTCGTGGCGTTGGCAAACGTCGCCCCGGCTTCTTCCAGCGCGTAGCGGATCTTGTAGTGAGACAGATCAAGATCGCCCACAGGCGTCCACTCCAGCGCAATCGTGCCGCCGTAGACTTGGCCGTGGAAGGCAGCGACATCTTGCGGCGGGTTGGCCGTGCCGGAGACTTGGAAGTTCTCATACAGTTCCCAAGATCCACGCACGCCGAGATGGTTGTAAGCCCGCGCGCGCACATCGTAAAAGCCGTCGCCGACATCAAGGGCCTCATAGATGCCAGGAGATCCAGAGCCAATCGCGTTCCAATCGGTGGCAGAATGCTCCTTGAACTGCACCTCGACGCGCTCAACAAAGCCAGTCGCCGCTGAAGCCGCCGTGATATTGGCCACGATGACGTTGGTCATCTTCTCATAGATGATCCGCGTCTCTTGCGTCAGATTGATGCCGATTGGCGCCACATACCAAGCCGAAGGCAGGCCGGAGTTGTTCGAGATGATCGCCAACTCGTCGGCATCCCAGTCAAAGGCATCTTCCGAGGTCTCGCGCAGGGTCAGCCTCACGCGCAGATCGCCAGCATCCTGATTGGCGAAGAAGCTCCAGCCGATCACCTCAAACTCTTTGGCCGTCCAGCCATATCGGGTGTTGGTGAATGCCACGATGTCGCCGACCTGCACGCCGAAAGCGGCCATCCCGAACTCAGCCGTCAGCGTCATCTGCTCCCGGCCACGGTTGAGTGTCAGCTTGGCAATGCGCTGGGCGGTGGCTGACGAAGTTGTGAACGGCAGCGTCAGGTCAATCGGCGTCTCGACATTATTGTCCTCGGCCAGATAGACAGCGCTGTCCACCTGCGGATAGTCAACCGTGATATAATCCTGGGCCGCGTCATTAAAGGTTCCGCGCACAACGTTGAATACGTCAGCCATTGATTGGCGCGTTTGCAGCGAGATCGAACTCCGCAGATCATCAAGCGTGAAGGTTTTAACGGGCGGCGTGTAGTAGCCGACCTTCAACTGCCACGCGCCTTGGCCCCAGAACAGCGTGCCAGCGCAGCTTGTCATCATCTGCTGCAAGACATCTCCAGGCGTCTGGTCGGCCCGGATGACGCCGTTCATGGTGTATCGCTTTTCCGTCCCGCCGACTGCCAAGCTGACGTTCTCGTCGCAGACGTTGGCCGATGCGGTAAAAGCCGTGTCGTCGATGCCAGTGTCGTCGAAACCGTATTCGGCTGTCAGGTAATCGCGCACGCAAAGCGCGGCGTTTGATGAGAATGCCGTCGATGTTGTGCGCGGGTCATAGACCTCCTTGCCGCTGACAACTGCCGTGAAGATTGGCACGCCATTCGGGAACACGTCCTGATCGAACTCAAGCCGGACATACAGATAGGCGATCCCGCGCCCGACGAAGGCCGACGTGATCTGCGCGCTTTCGGCCAGAAGGTCAGCGGGCGCTGTCGTCTGCGATCCGTCGTATTTCTTGATGCGAACCTTGCTGGCCCAGTTCTGGCTGGTCACGAAGCCATTGCCGTCCAGCGTGACAACCTCGTCGTTAATGTAGATGTCGCCGATGGACGACACCTCATGCCCTGCCAGACAGATAATCATGTGCAGGAACTGGTTGGTCGCCCCGGTGGCCTCAATGTAGGTCACGATGCCGCCTTTGCGGACAGTGCCGTAGACGTATTCCTGCGGTGATGCCGGATCGCGGGCGTTCACCAGCGTGCCTTGCATTGCCGATCCCAGCTTGGGCTTCGGCGTCAAGGCAGACATCGCCCATGACGTGACGACGGTGGTGGCGAGATAGCCGACAATGGCTTGAGCGGTAATCCCAAAGGCGATGACGGATGTCCCGACATTTGCACCCAAGATCCATGCGCCGACTGTCACGGGATCGCGGACGATGTGCGCCGGATGGGAAAGAGCCGTCGTGCCTGTCAGTAGCTTTTTAAGCGGCGTCATCGTGCCTCACCCATGCGCTGTCGATGCTTTCGATGGGGGAGTATACCACGCCGCTGGCAGAAAGGAACGCGGCGCTTGTCCCGACGGCTATCCCAAATCCTACGCCCAAGTAGCCCGGTTGGATCACTTCAGGACCGCCGACAACCAAAGCACCGCGAGGCGGTATGTTGTAGGCCCGCGAAAGACGCTCACACAGCGCGTCCTCGACTGTTTGGTGTCCATACTCGCGGCGAAGTTCCATGCGCGTCAGAAGGCGGCCTGCGTCGATGTAGCGGCCAGCCCAGTCGTCGGCCCATCCCTGCCCGTGCATCCTGCGGAAAGCCGTGTTGGTAAAGATAAGGCAATCCCAGACGCCCCATTCAAACGGGCGGCCACCGACCTCACGCAAGAACGCGTGCAGAGCCTTTAATCCTCTTTCCGGCCCCACGGGATGCCCTTGTCCTGAATGTCAGCCACAAAGCTGAAGAACGTGTCGCCCGGATGGCGTGCCTGATGGCTTTCGTGGGTGTAACGCCTGATGCGCGCTCGGCCCAATTCGACCATCTTGCTTTCAACCGTCAGCGTGATCGTGGATGCGTCTCCGCTGTCCTCGATCGGCATCTGATTCATCTTGCCCGCGAACACTTCCACGAAGTCGTCAACATTGCTGACGCCGAACAAGATCCGGCAATCGCGCCGCTGGTAAGGCTCTTTCAGAGCCAGCGAGACCAACTCAACAGGCACGCCGCTGACAGTGATTGAAGCAGACTTGGCCGACAGGTCGTTCACCTCTTCCAGCCCGCTGATGGCCAGAAGATCGCCAGCGCCGAGATAGGTTTGGCCGTCGATGGTGCGATCCCCGTAACCTGTCCACAGCCTGACCGGGCCGTAGGTGATCGGGTTGCCGTCAACATCCGTGCCGCTGCGCGTGTCGAACATCATCTCGACAGCGTAAAACGGCTGCACCTCCGGCTGGGCAAGTGCGGTCAGGATAGCCGCTGGAACGCTGCGCGCCATCAGACGGCCTCCATCGCGCCGAAGGTGAGGCCGTAGATGCTGGCCTCGTTGATCGACCAAGACTGCTCATTGCTGGACAGCCGGAACAGGCCCTTGGCATTGCTCACGATCACGGTGGCGTTATCGGCTGGCGCGGTGCGGATGTGCGGCCACAGATCAAGCGAGACCTCTCCAGATCCGTTGCTGTTGGCGTCTTGCAGAACCTTGTGCAGGCGTGCCGACGATCCCGTGCCGAGTTGGATATAGTCGCCTGCCTTGAGCCATCCGGCGACATTCGCTGTCGCCCCGTCGATGTTAAGCGTGCCGCCTGTTTGATCCGCGCCGTTGACCAGCGGCGTCCCGGTTGGCGTGCCGCGTGCTGTGCAGCCAAGATGGTCTCCAAGCAAAAAGGTGCCAAGCTGGCCGCGCAGGCTGACAAGCCATGCAATCCATTGCTCAGCGTCTGCACGCTTCATCGGCGGCAGGCTAACATCGGCTTGCCACATCTGCCCAGAATAGGCGAAAGCCTGTCCTGCGAAGGTGAAGGGGCTTCTGGCATAGGCCACCGCGTTGGTGGCCCGCAGTTCAATGCTGCGGATGCGCTTGTTCGTCGGCATCGCCAAAGGGTAGGTGACCGCCATCAGAAAGCACTCCCATATGCGCCGCCGCGCCGCTTAGCGTCCAAGACAGCCGCCTTCGCGCTGTCAGCAATCTGCGGCATCAGCGATTTGATTTCGGTGCGGACGGTCTGTTGCACCCCCGTTGTGACGTTTATCGTCTGGTTGATGACAACGCCACCGCCACCGCCCATAGCCGCTTTGGCTTGCGGAACAGATAGAACCCGGCCAGATGTCGATGGCACGAAAAGTTCTATGCCATGCTCGCCGACAACAGATGCTTGCCCCGCCATAATGGCTCCACCTGATGCGCTGCCTTTAAGTGCTGGGAATACTTTGCTGAAGAAGCCTGCGATGCCAGATCCTGCTGACGTGGCCGTTCCGACGCTGCCGACTAGCCGTTGCACGACAAGAACACGATAAAGTTCTGCGATCACCGCTTTCGCCATGCTGCGAAAAGCATCCTTAGTGCTTTCGGTGCCATCCAAGATCGACATGAACGCATTGGTGAAACCATCTTCCAACACGCCAGCCACGCTTGAAAGATCCATCATCTCGCCGCGTGCAATCTTCATGCGATCCGCCAAGACGGCCAGCGTCATATCGGCTTGCTCTTGCGTGATGATGCCGTTCTTCAGCGCGTTATTGACAACTTCTTGAGCCTTGGCAAAATCTTGATTCGCCTTTGTCGCGCCATCGAGAGAGCCAATCAAGGCATCGAAATCTTCCTTTGCTTTTTGAGCCGGAGATTTTCCACCGCCGCCGCCGCCTTTTTTGCCTTTGTCATCTGCGGCTGCTGTCGTCGTGCCAGAGCCAGGCGAATTGACCACTATTTCTGGTAACTCGGTGACATCGGCCTCAAGCGCTTTCTTCAGGGAATTGACGCGACCAGCGGCTTCCATCGCAGCTTTCGCAGCGGCATCCATTTCCGCGCGGGCTGCCGCGACATTTGCCTCCCAAGCCTCAGCGCCGATTTGCGCCGCAGAATAAAATCCATCGGGATCTTCAAGCGCAGTCAGATTTTCTTGGGCCGCTGTAATCCTGTCGTAAGATGCCGCAAGGTCATCGTTGGCCTGCTCAAGCGCGGCCTGATTAGTTATGTCAAACATCCGGTCGATGCCGGTTGCTACCGTCAGCCAGAAATTATTCCAATGCGTTGTCATCACGCCAAGAACTTCGGTCCACCGAGTTTGCATGATTTTTGCGTTTGCGATCATGCTCTCGTCAAGAATCCGGCCCGTGCTTTCTGCGCTATCACCAATATCTGTAAGTGCCGCCGCATTGTCCGTTAAAAGCGGCGTCAGAACCGTGGCATCAGAAGCCAGCGCCTCCATGTAAAACGTCATTTCTTGCTGATTGACGCCAGCCTCTTGCAGGGTCTTAACGTAAAGGCCAAGCGCCTGATCAGAGGATAACCCGAGGAAAGCTTCTTTCGCAACGCCAACCTTGGGCGCAATATTGTCAAAAAAGTCGGCCAGCGGGCCAGCGCCAGTCGCCATGTAATCGCCAAACTTTTCGTTCACGCTTTTTAGGATTTCGGCCAGCTTGTCCTGCTCAATGCCAACAGTTTGTGCCGCTATGGCGAATTTCTGGAACTCGGTCGTCCCTGTTCCTGCGATCATGGAAAGATTGTGGATCGCAGCGCCAGCATCAATGGCATTTTTGATTGACGCCATCATGCCGGTTGCAAGCGCACCGACAGAAAGCGCGCCGCCGAGACGGCCAGCCGCTTCGGTGAGCATGTCAAAACCTTGACTGGTAGCACTCAGGCTGTCTTTTGACTTGCGCTCAAACTGCTTGATCTTGCGTTGTGCCGCGTCAAGTTCGCGCTGCATCCCAATCGTGCGAGCGGCGATGATAATGTTAAGCTGTTCAGCGTTGATTGCCATCGACCCGTTCCACAAGTTGGCGATATTCCTCAGCGGTCATCGCATCAGAACCCGGCTTCTTTGGCGAATGTGCATCAGACCATCCCTCAAACACAAGCCAAGTGTCTTTCGGGATCATATCACGGATTTCTTCAGGCTTTAAGCCCGCAACTATCCCGCTCCTGATCATTCCCCTGACATCAAGTCGCTTTGGGGCTGGCCCTCGCTGTTCTTTTTTTTTACTTCACGCTCCGACACAGCGTCAGGCATGAAAGCCACGCCCAGAACAGCCTGCGCGATGCTATAAAGCCGCATCAGATCCTCTGGCTGCGCCGCCATAATGATCCTGTCTGCCTCATGATCTTTCTTCCCGCCGCCGACCAGCGCCAGAGCCAAGATGTCCCGAACCTCGCGGCTGGATGGCTTTTTACCGCCGCCAAAGAACCCATCCCAGAGTTCAAAGACGCCACGGTGCTTGTCCTCAAACCGCTCAATCTCGCGGTTTCGCAGGATGAACGTGTAAGAGGTGCCGCCGATATACTCAACGACACCTCCACGCGGCGCTTCAGCCGTGATGCTCATTAGGCGGCCGTGAACGTAACAGCGCCGGAACTTTCCAACGAAACCGAATAAGTAACGCCACCTTCGGTTTCGCCACCAAATTCCAGCGATGCGATGCGGAACGCGCCAGCATAGGTGCCGAAATCAGGAACAACAATCTGGAAGTTTCCGATGTTGTCGGATGCCATCGCCAGGGTGTTCATGCGAAGTTCAGATGCGCTGTCTTCAAAGAACCCGTCGCCGCTGACGCTGACATTCTTCAAACCACCCAGCGTTTCTGTCCACAGCGCACCGCCAGGCGACGAACAATCAGGAGTGGTCACATCGATTGACGAATTGTTGATCGTCAGCGTCTTGCTGTTCAAGCCGCACAGATTGGAAAAGACTTCCGGTGATGCGCCGTCGCCGATCTTTACGAGCAGGGCGCGTCCAAGTTTCTTAGCCATGATGGCCTCCGTTTCTAGGGCTTGCCCAAGGCCCGTTTCTAGGCTTATTCGAGCAAAGCCCGAAGCGCGATCACAGCCGTGTATCCACGGCCATCAGGATCTCTTGTAACATTGTGAGCCTGGAAAATCAATTCGACCAGGGTAAAGCCTGTGACCGTGACGCTGGTCTCTTGGCGATGCAAAGCGGCGCGCACAGCCTCAACAATGCGAACAGCCTCCACCCGACCAGATGCAGATCGACTGTTTGCCTCAAGACTTACGTCAACCGAGACGCCAACTGTGGTGTCTGTGTCAGCGGCATTCGGCGTGATGTCGCCAAACCGCAAATACGGAAAAACCACGTTCTGCGGTGGCTCGTCATAAATTCGCGTCGAAACAAGTGCAGCGACACCAGCGTTTGCGACGAGAGCGGCACGCAGGCCTTTTTGCAAAGCAAGAGCAAAACCGTCAGCCACCTGTCGCATCCTTCATGCCACGGCGCACGGCTGACCGCACGCTTCTGTTGAATTTAGGAGCCTGCGTGGCTTGCGCAGGTCGGATAAATGGATGCGCCGCTGTCGTGCCCCTGTTGCCCTTTTTGCGGCCAAATTCAACCGCATTGGCTTTTGTCTGCGCTTCTTTTGTCGGGGCAGCCGCTTCGACTGATCCAACAAGCCCGCCATTGTCGTATTTGGTGTGAATCCCAGCTTTCAGAGCGCCAGAATCCACGGGAACAAGGGTTTTCGCCAAGCGCGCCGCCTGCTCAGTGTTTAGACGCACAGCCTTGATTAAATTGTTCTCAACCGAACTAGGAAGCCTGCCAAGCTGTCGAAAAAGTTTTTCAGTGCCGGTGATCTTCACGTCGCCACCCCGCGCTCAAGTAGGAACTCAATCACCGCGTTCTTGCTGTCGATGTGGGTCACATTCTTGATCGCCCAAATGTAACCGCGAATAATAACACGATCAGCCGCCGTGATCCCCCGCGTCACGCTGTCGCCCCGGCAGCGCATGGTGGCCATGCCGACATCAGACAGCGCGCCGCCTTCGATCTGTTCCTTGCCAGTGCGCTCACGCATGTCAGCCCAGCGCACGGCGTGCTTAGACCATCCGGTGTAGACGTTGCCATAGTCATCAACAGCGCCTGCATCAAGGCGCTGGAATGTAGCACGTTCACCGAATGCGCCAGCCTTAGCCATACCAAGAATTCCGCTCGATGTTCATCATCTCCATGAAGCCGTAGGGCAGATCCTGCATTTGCTTTTCCTGCGCAGTTTCACGGTTCTCATACCAATGTGCCACCAACATCATCAGCCCATGACGGACCGTTTGAGGGACGCTGGCTGCGCTGTCACCGTATCCGATCACATACTCAATCTTAATGGCATCGTCGCGGGTTTGCGTGGTCGGCCAAGCCTTACCAGTCTTTGGCGTGATCGTGATCCTGTTTGGCGTTCCGAACACGTTGAAATCTGCCAGCGTTGCGGTCTGCAACACGCCGTCAACATCATAATACTTGATCGCCGAAACAGATTGCACCGGGCCGAGCGAAAGCATCACAGTGCTGGGGTTTGGCGCGAGCCATTCGCCCCAAGTTTGCGTGATCATCGCTCGACCAAGCACGCCCTGTACATCGACAAAGGCAACAGCCGCCTCAATTAAGCGCTGAATGATGGCGTCATCGTCGCTCCCCTCAACGCGCATCTGAGCCTTGGCCTCGGCCACAGAAATAGGCGAGACGGCGGGCGCGGTTACGCGAACGAGGGAAAACTGCGGCGACAGCATCGTTATTCCTTCACGGCTTTCTCAACAGCGAGCTTCTTGACCGCGCGCTCAATCTTGGGCTCGGCAGAAACCAAAGCCTCAGCGATGCCAGCCTCAATGTAACGCTGAGCGGTTTGATCGCTGCACTCAATCACGTCGCCCATGTTATGGACGAAATCAACGCCAGCCATCGACGTGAGCAATTTGACTTTTGCCATTTCGGCCTCCTTTTCGGCTTAATGAGTGGGCCAGTTTCCCGGCCCACCTATAAACCGACCTTACGAGGCGGCGGTGATCAGGTGCTTGATCGCAGCCGTGTTGGTCAGCACGCCGTCGAAGCGGATGTAACCCAGGATGCCGTAGTCGGGGGCGAAACGCTCACGGGCCACGAACAGCGAGGGTGCGCCCACTTTGCGGACGTAGAACTTCGACATGTCGCCGAACAGCATGACCTTCTTCGAGGCAGCCAGCGAGTCCATCGCTTGGTTCACGACCACGTTGTAGCCGAGAATGTTCTGCGGGATGCCAGCTTGATAGTTGCCCATCTGCCAGAGGTAGTTGCCCTGACCGTCCTTCAGCTTGCGGACAGCGGCGAGGGTGCTGTCGTTCATCATGATGGCGGTGTTGGGTGCCGAGCGGTAAGCCGGGTTCACCGAGTGGATCAGGTCGATGATCTCGTCAGCGATCACAGCAGCAGCAGCAGCGGCGGTTTTGCCGAGGCCGGAGTTGGTGACGATGCCTTCGACATCAGACGAACCCGAACCAGTGGTCAGCTTCGAGTTGGCAATGCGGCCCATGCGCTCGCCGAGGAGATCGCCAAGCAGCGATTCCATGTTGAGGATAGAGTCGTTTGCCAGTTCATACGACCAACGCACCCATTCGGTGTCGAAGGCATATGCGCCGAGTGTCTTCTGGCCGAAGGTCACATCCTTGCCGCCGTCGTCGGTCGGCTGGGTGCCTTCCGTGTGGGCTTCAGCAGTGACCGAGGTATCGTCAACGGTCGGGATGTTGAACGTGTTGCCGCCCGTGGTGTTGATCACGGTGAACAGGTTCGAGTCATACATCGGCCCGGTTGCGATCATGGCCTTCTCGATGAAGGTGGCCAGTTCGGTCGGGACGGTGTAGCCACCAGCCGAAGCAGTGCCAGCGGTCTGCGTGCGGAGTTCAGCACCGCGCAGAACCTGACGCACTTCGCTGTCCAAGCCTTCGACGCCGCCATTGGCGATCATCGCATAGAAAGCCGAGCGGTAGTCGGTGGCAAAGCCAGCATCAACGGCAGGAGCCGAGGTGCGCTCAGCGACCGGGCGCTTCGACAGATCAACCGACTGAGCGGCGCGAATGGCAGCGTCAGCCTTTTCCATGCGCTGAGCAACGCCGGACAGGCGGTCATGCTCGGCCATCATGGCGTCAAACTCGCGCTCGATTTCGGCAGCGCGTGCTTCTTCGGTCTTGTCGGTAACTTCGGCAAGTTTCGAACGGGCTTCCGTGGCGATGTGCGCCATCTTCTCCCGCAGGTCTTTAACGTCAGCCATCTTGGCCTCCTTCAATGTGCCTTGCCCAAGGGCTGGGGGTTTGGGCCAACAGCGGGAGACCGCCGTTATCCTTGCAAGCGGGCCTTCATGCGAAGGCGGCGCGCCGCTTGATTTTTATTCTGCGTTGCGCGGTGCTGCTCCAGCGACCGCAAAGCAATCTCGGTCCCTTCGTAGGCTGACGTCGTCACGATGGACACGTCAAACAACTGTGCCTCACGGATCGTGCGACGCGGCGGGCTCATGGTGTCATTCCATTCCTGCCGCACGGGAAAGAAAGCGAAGGACATCTTGTCCAGGTCGCCGCGCTTCATCTTCGGCACGATGCTGCGAACATCAGGATCCGATTGGTCGAGCATGGCTTCCATGTAAAGCCCGCGCTCGTCCTCGGCCAGCTTCAGAGTGCCAGACCTAGTGCGGGCCAGAGGCAGGCCGTCGTGATTGATCAAGAAGACCACGTCATCGCGACCGATCGCGTTCCTGAACGCGCCGCGCTCAATCACCTCGGTGAACATGCCGCCGATGTTGGTCTCCTCGCCGAAGACAGCGGCATAGCCAGAAACTCGGATTTCGCCCGCGTCATCCTCGCGGATTTCAACAGGAACGCCGCGACGGATTTCTTTCTTAGACATCTCAAGCCCCGTTTGTTCGGGCGATTGTAGCACAGCGCGGCCTTCCTCGTCCACGCCCTCATCTTCTTCGTCATCTTCCTCATCTTCGAGGATGTCTTCTGCCCAGTCTTGGCCAGCATCACCGCCCCAAAGCGCCCACGCGATGCGGCCATTCGACGGATAGCCATCTTCACCAGGTCGGAAACCCTCGGCTTCCTTGTCAACTTCGTGGCGCGCAAAATAACTGGCCATTCGCTGGACAGTCTCCATCGACAGATCAACCTTGTTCGAGATGTCCCGCGCGCGGGCGATGCCAACCTCGGTGCCGCCGCGCCCAAACTCGCGCCGCCAATCAAGGCCACGCTGGGCTTCTTCGGCCATCGCGTCATTAGGCACTGGCATCAGGCACCCCCGTGTTGGGCTGGCTTCCAAGCGGCACGGTCGCGCCTTGGATCAACAGATCGTCGCCATTCGGCATGGCTTCCATGTTCTCAATGGCGCGCACCTCATTAGGCGTGCGGATGCCGTTCTGGATTGAGGTCGCATAAGCTTCCATCCGCGACTTCAGATCGCCGCGCAGGAGGCCGTCCACGTTAAATTCCACATAAAAATCAGAGCCGCGCCCGAAGAACTTAAGGTTCATCTCCTGCTCAAACTGCTCGACCCACCGTTTCACGGTGTGCTTCACGAAGTGCAGATCCTGCTGTTCCGTGTTGCTAAAGGTGCCATGCGTCAGATCCTGCAAGAACACAGGCGGCAGAGAGTAAATGCGCGCGATCTGCTCAATGCTGAACCGCTGCAATTCCAGAAGCTGCATGTTTTCCGGCGTGAAGCCGATTGCTTTCAACTCATGGCCAAGCGGCAGCGCCATGATCGGGCGGCCTTCTCTGGCCAGCTTCGCCGTCGTTGCCGCGACATCCTCAGATGCCCTATTAGCCGCCGCGCCAGATTGGAATGGGCCTTGCAGAACCGCAGGCGGGATGCCTCCAGATTGGAAAGCCTTGGAGCCGTAGCGACTAGCCGCAATCGCCATGCCGATGGCGTCTTTATTCTGGGCAATCGGCCCGCGCGCATCCGTCATGTTGGCCTTCAACATAAACGGCAAGTCCAAAACCTCGCTTGCTTCGTAAACCCGCGAGTTGACCCGGTAAATCTTGCGGCCATCAATCAGCCGCTCCACGCGAACCTTTGTCGGATCAAGCGGATACAGATTGACGATCTGGCCAAGAGCGTTGCGCTCGATGTAAGTTACCGCACGACCGCCCGTCAAAACCTGTTCAAACGAGTATTTGCGCCACTCGAAAGACGACATGTCTTCGTTGATAACGTCGTGAAGGATCAATGAGAGGTCGTTTTCGACCTTCGACCGCCCGCCGTCCGCGTCTTTGCGGTAAACGTGCAGCGGCAGGCCAGCGATGGTGCCAGAGATGAAGTTGACCGCAGCCCAAACCGCAGGCACGCCCAGCGCCGTGTCCACGTTGACCGTGACGCCAGAAGATGCGTAAAGATCGCCCCAGCCCATGATCTGCAAGAAGTCATTCGCAGAAACAGGCGCGGTCGGGTTCTCAAGATTGCGGTTTTCCGCTTTGCGGAAGCGATCAAAGATGCTCATCAGGCTCGATCCATAAACGCGGCTTGCCGGAAACATAGCATATCAGAGGCTAAGCGTAAAGGAAGGGTCGTCCCAGGGAGAGGATGCCTGGATGCCAGCATCATGCGACTCAACGCCAAGCGCCATCGCAAGCGCCACCACGCCGTCGATCCGGCCAGATGATTTGGCCTTGGTCAGCTTTCGGTCGCCCGCTGGGCTGCGCTCTGCCACCGCATTGGCGGCGCACATGTTCATCACCGGGTTCGCCCCGTGCCGGATCTTGCGTTCGGCCACCAACCGCTCCAGCTTGTCAACCGCCGGGGCCATGTCCTTAAAGCCCTGCCCAAACGGCTGCATCGGCAGGCTCACCCCGATGGCGTCCAGTTCCCGCGTGAAGTCATTGATGCGCCAGCGGTCGTAGGCCAGCAGTTGCAGGTCGTATTGGTCAGCCGCGTCGGCCACCGCCTGCGCCACGATGGCCGGGATGATTACCGGGCCATCAATCAGCGTGATGAAACCCTGCTCGGCCCAGACATCGTAAGGCACCTTGTCCTCTTTGGCGCGCTCACGAATGCCCTGCGCTGGCATGAAGAACTGCGGCACAACGTGATAGACGCCGTCCTGCGGGAACACCATCACGAAGGCCGTCAAGTCTCGGCTGGCCGACAGGTCAAGCCCAGCATAGCACAGCGCGCCCGTCTCAACCTCTGGTTCCTCGGCGTTGGCCTCCCATTCGCTGCGGTTCAGGAACGGGCTGGTCGCCTCAATGCGCTGGTTCAGGAACAGCCAGCGGAAGCTGTTCTCCTTGGCGGGCAGTCGGTCGGCCTGCTTGGCGAAGTCCTCGATGTCGGTCAGGCTGCGGAACTCGCCCAAGGCCGGGTTCGCCGCCGCCCAGGCTTCGCGGTCCATCACCTCGCAGCCTTCCGGCGCGGTATAGACATGGCTCACGATCCGCTTGTCCTTGGCGTTCTTGGCATCGTCCAGCCAGATGCTGAATAGGTCGCCGTCCGTCGCCGCCTGCGTGCTGATGGCGATCAGGAGCGGATCGTCATGCGCGCCTTGTGCGGTTTCGATGGCTTCGATGAAAGCATCGGTCGGCCCGCGCACCTGGCCCACCTCGTCCAAGATCGCCAGCACAGGCGAAAGGCCGTGAGCCGTACCAGCCTCCGCGCTGATGGCTTTGTATTCCACGTTCATCGGCAGGCCGATCAGCGATTTCTGCGACGGCACGATCCGCACGATCTTGGATAGTTCCGGCGAGAGCCTGACCATTTTTTCGGCCAGCTTAAAAACTAGACTAGCCTGATCCCGGCTGCGTGCGCCGCTGATGATCTGGCTGTTCTGCCGTGCCTCTGGGCCGACGATATGGGCAAGCAGGATCGCGGCGATGAGCGCGCTTTTTCCGTTCTTTCGTCCGACGGATAGGTATGCCCTGCTTGTCCCGACCTTGTTGTCGTAGATGTCCAAGATGAATTTGCGCTGAAAGGCCATCAGCTTCAGAGGCTGGCCGACGTGCTTGCCTTCAGGCACCTTGCAATAACGCTCGACGAAGGCGCAGACTTTTTCGCCGCGTGTCATCAGTTTGGCCTTGCCAGAAGATCGTCCTCAATCTCAGCGCCAGCCTCAATAGCTTTCACGCTGTCACGACGCTTGCCGATGTCCCTGGCCTCTCCACTCTGCGCACGCGCGTGAAGCCCGAGGCTGCGTCGATAGGAAAGGATTGTGCTGGCGTGCATCTGGATGACTGTCTTGCGAGGGTTGACGACCGGCGTCCCCTTCTCAGTGTAGACCACCGACCCTTCTTGTCGCAGCGCCTGCTGTTCCGTGTTCAGATCCGACATCGTGCGGGCGAGCATCGCTGCCAGCTCCAACTGGTGAGCCGTCCACTCGCTGCGCGCGAACTCCTCCAGCACGTTTGCAAAAAAAGGCAGGTCGCAATCCTCAAGCGGAACAGTGCTTGGCGGTGAAATTTGTTTTTGCGCGCTTTGCATCACCGCAACCGCTTCTGATGCGCTGCTGATCGGCGCGCGACGCGCTGGTTTCTTTGCTGTCATGGCTTGTTCACCTCGAAAAAACTGTATTCACATTAAAAGAAAAGAGA
>ERZ869929.604-NODE-604-length-19044-cov-121.662436_pt1 | contig 19044 bp, 20 predicted proteins | sample MGYA00579312_ERZ869929 | MGnify/ENA primary metagenome ERZ869929 (study PRJEB32216, sample SAMN09231818) | wastewater metagenome | place: USA: Maryland | collected 2016-08-09 | study: EMG produced TPA metagenomics assembly of the PRJNA472060 data set (Reclaimed... | reverse complement strand
GTCCGTTGTAAAATCTTCCTGTTCTTCGGTTAGGGTAAAGCCATGCGTCTTTCGTTACAACCGTTGTGCTGGTGGTGTCTTCTAGCCCGTTAATCCCAAAGTAGCTCGTCCACCCGTGTCCGCTTCTGCTGCCGTCAAATCCCGCATAAGTCGATTCTTCGAGCGGAGCTCCGGCCACCGCTTCATAAACGTCGCCACGCTTCTGGCAGGCTATCACCGCCCAGACTGGCGCGGCAACGCTAAAGCTGGGCGCCTCCACCGTGACTTCCTGAAAGGGATAGACCAAATCCCAATATTGATCTTCGGAATCGTATTCGCAAACATAGCCAGTCGCTCGGTTGACTGGCGAGCCGCTGGCAATTGCGGGGTAGAGTGGTTCCGTTAAGGCGATCCAGACAAGCGGGGAAGATGGCTTCCACTCAATTTTCTTCTTTGGGATCGGCATCAAATTACGCGGGATGCTTGCATAGCTTTGCCGCTCGCGCACGATCATTCGCCGCAAAACTTCAACGTCAGCATCACTAAATGCTTTCAGGTTCATTGTTTCGCCCGCCTATGCCTCGCTCGTGGTGATCGCCAGCGTCTGTTGCATGCTGGGCAAATTGGTGCGCGTCACCGCCTCTTTATTCAAGAGCAGGGTTCCGCCAGGGAGGTAGAGATTCTGCGTCGTCATCGTGCGGGCGGCGCCGTTTTTCGTTTCGTCCCACGTTCCGCCGTAGTGGTTGTGGGTGCCGATGGTGCCCGTCGAATTCCAATAGGCGATTCCACCGTATTGGGTAAACGTGGTCGCGCTGGCCGCACCCTCCAAATAGATCGTTCCGCCGTACTGAATAATCGTGGTGATGCCCGAGGATCGCACGCGAACTTCGCCGCCGTAAACGTGTAGCGTGGTGAGTCCGCAGCCCGAGCCGATCAAAACTTGGGTGCTATCTCCCAGAACGCGGGCGGTCGTGATCGTCGATGTCTCGCCGTCCAATGCGGCAATGCCAACCGATCCGCCGGCGATATTGGCAACCGTGATCGCCGAGCCGCGCAAATACAAACCACGCTCACCGCTCGCCGCCTGCCCAGTCCCAGTGATTTGAACCGGGATGGCCGCTGCCCCAATGTCAATAAACGCTTGGCCGCCGAGGGCCAAAAACTCGAATTTATCGGGATCGAAATAGGCGTAGTTTGTCGCCGTTCCGATGTTGCCGGCGTAGCCGTCGAAAATCACATCCCCGGAAGCGATGGCCGAATAATCCAGGCCGCTGGTAGCGTCAAACGATGAATTCGGAAAGCGAATATGCTCGGCGGCGCGGGGCGTCTGGTAAAAGCTCACCCAGCCGTTGGTTTTGCTGTCCGGGTCCGCCCCATCGCTCAGCCGAATGTAAATGGTCGAATAGCCCAGCGCGTCATTGTCGCCGTAGCCCCAGCGAGCCGCGGCAAGGCTGCCTGGCGTGCCGCTGGTGACCGCCGAGCCGTTCGCATAAACGGAATCGGGCGCGGCCGCAAACCCCGGATTCGCCCCGCCAGCGGTGCGCAAATAGTATTCATTGGTGCCGCTTCCGCTAGCCGTCCAAGCATAGGCCGAGTTCCGCACGTTCACCGGCAGCCAGTTCACGGCGGTCGAAAGGACGGCGGCGCTATTTCCCCAAACTTTGGTAAATGGCATGGTTAGGCACTCGCGAGAGCAAAGAGGGTTGCGAAGCTGGTTTCTTCGTAAATTTGGTATTTGAGATAGACGGGTTCTTGGCCGGGTTTGAGCATCTTTCCGGCTCCATCAAGGTGCCCTGCAACAGCAATCGGATTGCCGTTTACGTCGACCGCTTGTTCAACAGGCGTGTTGCCCAGCAGATTTAAATCAACCGAGGTCCATACCTCGCCGTCTGGATCGCCGATCTTTGGTTCGCCGGGAACGAGTTGCGTTCCAAAGCCCGTATCGAGCACTTCCAGCAGCCACCCGTCCGGCTTGTAGATCACTTCCAGGGTGATCGACCAAAACGCTTTGCGGTTGGCGATCTCACTCCGCCCACCGTACTCCCGCACCTTGAGCGTGCCGGCTGGATAGTTGGCCCTAAATCCCAACTTTGGCATAGCAACAAGCAGCGGATTTGAGTTGACTTTGCCGATAAACTTAGCCGCTTCCGCCTGATCCCACTCCGCCCGGTAGAACGTGCAGCGGATGGTTTGCGTGTCCACCTCTTTCATGTGCTGAACGTCAAGCTGCTGCATGAGCGAATTAACAATTGGTCCCACTCGCCCAGGAAACAGCCGATTATTGTTCACCGGGCGAGAAAACCCGATAAACGTGGCCCGCTCAACCGCCATCGCTGTTTGCGAATAGCGAATATCAAGCTCGGTTCGCCACTTGGTTGGATCGTCGGTCGGGTTGCCTTCGTTGTCGGGCTTTTCGTCTTTCTTTTCGGCCTCGCTGCTGAATGTAGCCGAAACGTCAAACGTGTTTAGATTGCGGCGGATTTTGATAGATCGGCAAGTAGCAAACGGATCGCGCTTGGTACCGTAGTTCCATTCGCGGCCATACCAAGGCATCTTTGGATTGGCGCGTAAGAACGCCCGCGCCTCGGTGATCGTGTCTTGCCCCGGCGAGTCGCTGATAAGCTGAACCGAGCATTGATAAGTCCGCACTTCGGTCGATTCCGAACGTCCCTCCCCGTCGCAAGAGTCGGATTTCAAACCGGTTTCGGCTTCATTATTTACGCGAAGCGTCACAGTTTGGCCCTTCCAATCATGGGTGCTTCGCGGAGTAGTTCAACAATTTGGCGCAGCAATTCATCGCCAACCGGATTGTTGAACCGGAAATTAGCATTAGCGGAAGCGGCGGCGCTTGTCCCACGAATCAACCCCTGCGGGGCGTCGATGCTATTCAGCCGCCGGCGAGCGTCCGCCGCTGCGTTGGCCTCGTCTTTGTGCTGGCGTAGGGCCTCGGTTGCTTTCTCCATTGCCCGGCCAAAGGTTCGCGGATCGATCGCGCCGGCCTGTAACAGCTTCCGCAGCCGGGCCTGCTCTTCCGCGAATCGTTCCTCGGGCGTGGCCACATCTTCGCGGATGCGGTTGGCCTCTTCCTGCATTTCATTAAATGCGGCGAATGTCTGCTGGGCGGCTTTCTCGGCCTCGGCCCGTCGCCGCTGGGCATCGGCAACGGCGTCAATCGCAGGGACGGCGGCAACGGCGGCGTTTTTGGCGTCTTGCGTGGCCTTGGCCGTGGCGCTGGTTGCTGCGGCGGCCCCTTTGGCGGTTTTCTCCACATCGTCGAACGCATAGTTAAGGGCGTAAGTAGCAGCGGCGGCAGCCACTGCACCGCCCGCCAGAATCGCCCAGCCCTTCGGCCCCGAGAACGCCAAGGCGATAGATTGGGCAGTCGCCCAAGCCCGAATGGCGGTCACCATTGCAACGACGCCAGAAATCACCTTGGGAATGATGATTACAGCGGCGGTCAATCCACCAACCCAAGCCGTGATCTTGATAACGTTTTGAGCCGATTCAACATTCATATTTGCGAGAGATTCCACCAGGGGGATGGATATCTCTACCACCTTGGCCAGAGCCGGTACCAGCGCGGCCCCAAACGTGGCAGCCGCCAGCTTTGCGTTGTCGCTTAGAGTTGACCATCTTCCGGCGATAGTCTTCGAGATTCGTTCCATGAGGCCGGCAAATCGACCGGTGCCAGTAGTCATGGAAAGCATCGCCGCTTCCACATCACCAAAACTGATCTTCCCCGCCTCCACCATGTCCCTGATTTCTGCCTTGGTTTTTCCAAAGCGATCAGCAAGAGCATCCATGAGCGGAATGCCCCGTTCGTTAAACTGCCGCAGCTCGTTCCCCGTGAGTCTCCCCGCAACCGAAACCTGCCCAAACAACCCAGCCATTTCGTTCAACGGTTGATTTGTCCCCGCACTCACATCGCCAAGCATTTTGATCGTGCGCATCACATCATTCACGCCGATGCCCATAGCCAACAACGTTCGGCTGGCGTCTCGCAATTCCCCAAACTCGAACGGCGTGGCAACGGCAAAATCTTTCAGTTCCCCAAACAGTTGCTTGGCCCGCCCGGCATCCCCAATCATCACCTCAAAGGCGACGGCGGCCGTTTCCATTTCGGCGGCGAGCTTCACACCCCAGCCGAGCACAGCCCCGCCGGCAAGCCCAGCCATGCTATAGCGCAGGGCGTTAATTTGGTTGCCAATCGCCGCCAAAGATGCCTGCGCGGGAGCCAAGCCAGCAGCCACGGCCGTGGAGCTCGCCCCCAAATGGATATTTAGCTTTGCGACTGTTGCGTTTGCCGCCATTCGTAGCCGCCTTTTCCATTGGGGATGAGTTGGGAGTCGATCAATTCAATCTCGGCAAACAGTTCCTCGGGCGTCGGCCCATCTTCAAAATAGGGATACAGTGCGCCGGGCGTTTCTTGGCCCTCAGTCGGGCCGAACAAACTGGCGATTAGTCGGCGACGGAACACCTCCTGGCGGATATCGTCCCGGTGCGGTCCCCACGGTTGCTTCTCGTAATAGGCTTGCCATGATTTAAACTCACTTGCGGTCATTTCCTCTAACATGTCGTCCGGGTGGGTCCATCCACGGCCGTTGCCCGCCAGCGCCAAGCAGAGAGTGAAAGCAAACTCCCTGCCTGGCTCACCTAGTTTTTTGTCGAGCCCTCGCCGGCGCCGTCAGCTTCCACACCGGCCAGCCCGTTCAGCTTCATCGCCGCTTGGCCGAGGGCCGCCAGCGCTTGGGGTGAATTCCGCAAAAGTTCCTCATCGCCCTGGCGGAACAGCGGCGAGCCGCTCCCATCAACCGCACAGGCAACAATCACCCGTACGTAAAACTCGGCGATATTCTCCCCGCCGGTGAGTTCAACGTCGCCCGCTTTGCTTTTTGGAAGCGATGAGCAAACGTCGAAATACTGGGCCGCCGACATTTGCCGCAGGGTGATTTCAACACCCCATTCAATGATGGGAACGATAGCCGTGCGGCGTTTTTTGGCGACAGATTCGCGGATGAGATGGATAGTTGCGTCTGGGGCGGTGGGGGCTGTTGCGGATGCGGTGGTTGCCATGGTTTTGCCTGTTTGGGATTGGGGGAGATTGGGGAGAGTTGAGCAAATGGGCCCGGCGGAATCCGGGGAGGAAGTCCGCCAGGGTGGGTGATCGATTCGCGTTAGGAGAGCGCGGGAACGGCGGTCGTCACAACCACAACCGTGGCTTTGAAAACGTCGCTTTTGCCGACTTGCGGCCGGCTGATCGACTTGATAAAGCCGCGGAAGGTCTCAGTGACCGGCGTGGCGTGGCTGGTGACAATCTGCCAGTTGGGTTCATCGCCGGCGCGCCGCGAAGTGTCCAGGTCTTCGTAAAGGTCATCCCCTGAACGCCAGAGCGCCGTAAATTCAAATTCGCCGGCCTTGTCGATGCCGGGAATCATCTGCTCGCGGGTGTCGTCGATGCAGCTCGCATCAACCATTTCAGTCTCGCCATTCACCGGCGTGATTTGATCCACCTTGCCAATCGTTTCCCATGTAGAACCGCCAGTCGGGTCCCACTTAACAACGGTCCCCAGGGCAATTGTCCGGGTTGCATCGCTGGCCATGTTCTTTCACTCCTATTTATTCGTTGGGTCGGATTCGGATTTGCAGGGCAGCCATGAAAACGCCTTCGTCACCCTGGCTGTAGTAGGGTTCGTAATCGTCGCTTTGATCTTCGACGAACACGCCTTGAACGGTCATATCGCCGAACGTGCCGCGGTAATCACTGAGGGCGTCCCCCACGGCGTCGGCGAGCGTTTGGGCTTGATCCAGGTCGAGAGCGGCACATTCCAAGGCGAACGTCTGAAACAGCGGCCGATAGCTCCCGCCCTCGATTGATTGATCCCGCTCGCTCCCGGTCCGCCCAAACCAGATATGTGGGAATTCCGAGCCTTGCGGCACGCGCGATTGATGTACGCGATCTTCAACGATATCCGTGACCGCCGGCGTGGCGAGCAGGAAGGATCGGAGATTAGTTGCGAGATCGGCCATGATTGGGAGAGCGTGGTAAACGTGCTAGGTGTCGGAAAAATCGGCGGGAAGTGATCCCCGCAAGCTGGCTTGGGCCTCGCGAACGGCTGCCGACTTGGCAAACTGGGCGGCGGTTCGCAAAAACGGGTTGCCGGCTACTCTTCCTCCGCCAGGGGTGTTGCGTCCGAGTTCCACGATGTGAGCGTATTTGTTGGGGTTTTTGCCGTTTGCGTATTTGCGATTTCGCGGGCCAATCACCGCCAGTTGCCTTTGCCCTCGCCGGTAGCTTTTGGCCCGCATCGTCATTGATTTTTTCATGGTGCCGGTGTCGACAGGGGACCAAACCTTGCCGCTGGCGATCAGCGGTTTCGATCCGGCACGAATCGCCCGTTTAAGCGATCGCGCCGGGATCTTCGTTGTGGCGTTGCGGAGTCGCCGCTGCGCCACGTTCAGCCCGTCAATCCTGGCCGTCAGTCGGAGTTGAGACATTTACGATTTCCCCGCAAAGCAGCTCGGTTCCGTCCTGGCCGATGTCCTTAACTCCGCCGATCTCCAAAACCTTGTCGCCGTGCCGCAAGCGATCTTTGGCAGTGAGGCCGTTCATTCGCCGCACAACCACGCGATGGGTTGCCTTAGCGTAGATTTGCCGAGCCGATTCGCTTTCATCGGCCCGCAGCGGAGCCACCTTGGCCCACTTGAAGCCGCCAGACTTCCAGGCCGTGGCAGCCGGCTGGCCGCGGTCGGTTTGCCCGCCGCTCAGTTTCAGCACTTCCACCCGGTCCCGTAGCTCGCCTGCGTTGATCGTGCCCATGTTTTGACTTGCTCCCGTGGCTGATATGTCAGCTCACAAACTCTTTCACTCGATATGGATTAAGCAGCCGCTCAATGGCCATCTGGCGTTGCTGCATACGTCGTTGATCGCCGGCCCCGCGGTAGGCGTCGTAATGCTGTTCGATGATGAGCAACACCGCCTGGCGGATCGACATCGGCACAGCCGAGGCCGCAGCCCCATAGCCAGCCGTAAACGTGATCGTGATTGCGTCCGTGATTGGCCGGATCGTTGGCCAGGTTTCGCCCCAAACCGGTTCCAGCCTCGTCGGCGTGCCGTTGGTCACCAGCCGGTAAAGGCTGCTGCTCAGCGTCTGCGTGGCGCCGTCGCTGTCCACATAGGTGATCGACGAAACAGCGGTTACCGGGTTGCGTGGGAGCGTGAATTCCCACGGCGGGAAGCGATCCAGCGTCCAGCGCCACGTTTGGGCGAGCAGCGAACGGCGGAGATAGTTTTCCGCCTCAATAGTCGCCGACTCCCGCAAGTTGCGGAGATAGCCATCCTCTTCCGAGTGGTCAATTCGCAAATGCTCGCGAATGTCAGTCTCGGCCCAAAGGTAGGCGGTCGGCGCTACTGTCTGCTGCAAGCCCATGAGCGGCGTGACTCCTAGTTGCTGCTGGTGATCGCGGCGAACTAGGCGGACGCAATGATTCCGGCGCCGCGAAGGGCCGCCAGAATCGAGTTGATCGCGGTTGCGTTAGCGGCTGCCGTGGCGCTGCCGGCCGTCGCGACATCGCTGATCGCGGTGGCTTGCGTGCCGCTGTTCGGCACAATTGAGCCGCCGGTTTCGATCTTGATCGATCCGCCCGAGGCGACAACAAGCTGTTCGCCGCCCTGCTTTTGGTACACCTTGGCGTTGTAGCTCATCTCTCAAAATCCCTGTTTTTGCGTGGAATTGACCAGTTTTCAGCGGGCCAAATCAGGCCAGCCGATCAAAAACTAGGTGCCTTGGGTCGAGAGCGGAGAATTGCGGCCATGGCCGAGGATCGCCACGGCGCACATATCGGCGTTGCCGCTGTTGCCGCTGGGAGTCACCACCAGCTTGGTGTACCGCTTTTTGCCGATGTAGCCGATTTTCACCTGCTCGTTGTCGTCCGAGAAAATGAGGGCGGCGCCGGCTTCCGTGCCGATCAAGTCGGCATCGGCCACCGCGGTATAGCTCCCGCCGCTGGTGTCGCATTCCTGCACCTCCACGGCCAGCGTCATATCCGCATCGGCCAGCGAGCCAACCGCCAGCACGAAAGTAACGGAATCGAAGTTGGCGCCGTCAACTGCCTGGCTGGTTTGGGCGGTGTTGTCGGTGACCCGCGTGGGGCTGATCGCTCGCACAACCTTGATATTGTTGCAAAGGTCTTGCATGGTATTTAGTCCTGAAATTTACTGATTTGCGGGGAGTTTTGCGAACAAGCCCCAGGGCCAAGCCGGCCCCAGGGCGATTGATTTACCGGGAGGGCAAACTAGCCCAGTTTCACGCGGGCAAACGCTTCCGAGAGAGTGGGAGCGCCATCGGTTTTCAGCCGGCCAATGAAGCCGACTTGATTGGTCCGGGCGTGCAGCTCATCCAGCCGCTGCATATCCATATCCAGGCCATCCACGATGGTGTAATGGCGGAAGTCGCCCAGCAGGCCGACATAGAGGCCGCTGGTAAACGTGTTGGGCACACGCTCCGATTCGGCAACCGGCAAGCCCAACAGACGGTCAAAGCCGCCATCTTGAGCCAAGCCGACCTGGAGCATGTAATGCCCGTCGCCGTGCTTGAGTTTGGAAATCATCTTCATCGCGTCCCGATGGAACATCCAGCGAGCGTTTTGACGATGGCCGGCCTTGAGCGACCAGTAGCAGTTCTTGAGGCCGTCCGCGGTGATGGCCGAGCTGGTGTTGTCGGTGCTGACGTCGCGGCTGGTGGGAATGCCGTCATCCGATGCCACAAACAGCCCCAGGGGCTGGCTGGCGCCGCTGCCGAGCAAATAGGCATCCTCCATCACTTCGCCGGCGTTGCGGGCCATTTCCTCTTGCACGATCATTTCCGGCGACATCACCGCCATATTCATCAGATCGCGGCTGACGACAATTTCGCCCGTCATCGGGTGGGGGGTGAGCGACCGCTTGCCGAACTTGAGGGCGGTATCGGCGGTCGGGGCTTCCAGCTCATTGCCCCAAGCAAAGGTGCTCATCTTGGCATGCCGGGTGCGGATGCCGAGCGACTTGGATTGCCGCACGGTGTACACCGTTGCCCACTGGCGGATGTAAAGCACATCATCCAGGGTTTTCAGCAGGCCGCCGGCGAATTGCTCGCTGGCCACCAGATAGCCGCCTTGCGAGTCGTCCGAGCTGCGAAGAGCCGCATATTCGCCATCATTGAGAGCCGAGGCGCCCGAGGCCAGAAACCGCCGGAAGGCTTCGCGGTAGTTCTTTTGCCCGCGCTCGCCGGCCCGCTCTTGCACATATTCCACGCCGCGCGGGGCTCGCACAGCCACCATTTCGGCGCCGTCGTCGCCGCCGCGGTTGCGCTCGCGGGGAGCGTTACGGGGCGGGGGATCGTTGATCGGATCGCCCAAAGACGCCTCGGCCTGTTCCAGCAGCTCAATCTGCTTGGCCTGTTGGGCGAGCGCGCCGGCTTGCTCCATGATCTTATCAAAATGGGCCTGATCTTCGCCGCCCAGCACACCGTCAACGGCCTTTTCGTCGTTGATCTTGCGGGCGTCCGCGATCAACTTTGCCCGCCGCTCGCGCAATTCTTTTGCCGTAACTGCCATGGTCTCGTCTCCGGGTTGAGCCGGCAGACGAGACGCAAGAAACAAAAAAGGCAGCGCCTACCGGCGATGTGGGAAATACATCGCTGATAGCCGCCGCCTTGACTGGGCAAGATCGGGCAATCTATCGCGTTGCGGGAAACCGGCGACTAGGCGCTAGTTTGTGCGCAACGAGTTGAGTTGTTCGCGTGAATTGTTCAGAAGTTGGAGGGAAAGTCAATAGGCGTATGGGGAAAATTCCTGATGACTTATTGATCCTTGGCCAACTTATTGAGCCTCGGCCAAGCGGATTCGGTTGGCGTTGGCCATCGTCCGCCCGGCGCCGATCCGATCAATCGCCATGCGAATCACCTCGCCCACCGTCGCCACACCGTCAGCCATGCCAGCCTTCACCGCATCCTCTGCCAGCACCATTCGACCGCCGCCAAACGCTTCGGATGACGCCCGCTCAGTGGTCGTCCGCCGGCCCCGCGCGACTGCCCCCACAAATTTGGCGTATTTGTTCGCGTGGCGTTGCTCGATCTCGGCCCGCAGTTCATCCGACATCGGCCCCCAGCCCATCCCCTTAGCGGAAGGCGTGGCCACGATGGTGGTAGAGGCCATTTCGTCAGCGCCCGGCGCCCGGTGAACGCTAACGATTCCAATCGAACCAACTTCTCCGCCAGGGGTGATATAGATTTGATCGGCCTGCGAAGCGATCCAGTAGCCGGCGGAAGCCGCCACAGAATTGACCGCGGTATAAACCGGTTTGCGTTGGCGGGCCGCATAAACGGCGTTGGCGGCTTCCTCAATGCCATAGGTGGAGCCGCCAGGCGAATTCGCATGAATCACGATTGAGCCAATCTCGCCGTCAAGGCTGGCCCGCGTGATGGTTGCGGCGAAGGATTCGGCGGAAGTCCCGCCGCTGCGCTCAGTCACCATGCCAGCATGCTGAACGATTGCCCCAAATAGCGGAACAACAGCCACCTTCTTGGGGGCTTGGGGCTCGGGGCGAGAATCTTGGCCGACAATCGCCGCCAGCTCTTCCGGCCCGAGACTGCCGCCAGCCGCGCGGGAATCAAAGGCCGCAATCATGGTTTCCAGCTTGCTGGGCAGGATCGCCCATTCGCTGGCGAACAGCATAGCCGCGATTTGGGGATATTGCTTGCTCATTGTGGGGCGATCTCCGTGAGAAATTGAGTTGCTAGACCTTCGCACACTTCCGACTCGATTTTGGTTGCCAGGGCTTCCGCAGCGGCCTTGATCGTCGCCGCCGAGGCCGTTTTGGCAACCTCTTGCCCATCGATCGACACGCGATCCAGGGCGATTTTGGCCAGTTGGGCGGCTTCGCAGCCGAGCACCGCGGCGGCCGGGGTGAGGATGTCCGCCAGGGGGGTTGCCTCTGCCTGCGATAGCTCGTCCACCCATTTGCAGAACGTGCCGCCGTCTTTGCCCGCCCGCCGGCATTGGTTGCCCAGCCGTGAGCAAGTCCGCTTCACCCCATCGCGAACCACCACCCCCACAACTTCCCCGCGCTGTTGCGTGGGTGGCGGGGCGGCCGGTGCGCTCGGCGTGGCCACTGGCGGCGCGCCGGCCCCGGTGACTTGCTCTTCTCCCTCAATGCCGATATTCGCCGGCCGGCGAAAACGCTTACCGAGGCCATCGGGGAGCATCGGCCGGTTTTTGATCCGCCGGTATTCGTCCAGATTCAGCCCGCCGTTGTTCAGCTCCATAATCAGCGATTCGGTTTCGGCCTTCAGATCCACGCGCCGCAGTGATTCCCGCAAGAATTCCGCCGCAACTTCATCGCTTTGTTTTTCGTCCTCAGTGAAGAGTTTTTGCCGAATTTCTTCCTCCCAGATGCAAAACCAAGGATCAATTGAGTCGTCAAGGAAGGCTTGGTTTTCCTGCTCCAAGCTGTTGTAGCTCGTGCGGCCGGGGTGACCGAGTTTGTGGGGAGGAAGCCCAAGCCAGTTGGCCACTTCCAACAGATCGAATTCGCGCGACTCCAAAAACTGGGCGTTTTCGGGCGGAATTGTGAGCTGTTGAAATTTGGCCCCGTCTTCCAGCAAAATCACCTTGTGGGATTTGCTCAGCCCGGCGTGGGCTTCCTCAAAAGACGACTTGAGCCGCTTTTCCTCATCTTCATTCAGCCCAGTTGGGGCGATCAAAACGCCGCTGGCCGTGGCTCCCGAGCCAAAAAACCGGGCGCCAAACTGACGGGCGGCGATCCCAACCCCCAGCGACTCGGCCCCGTTTTCGGTGGGGTTATAGCCGGCCATTCCATCCCAGCTCAGCCCGCGGATATGCAGGATGTTTTCAGCGAGAAAAAACCGAGTTTGCCCGCCGATCTTGGTGCGGTAGAGCAATTCCCCGGATTTCTCCCGCACGGGTTTTGTCACATCGGGCAGCAGCGGCAACATGGAAAGCGGCCGGCCTGCCTCGTCTCGCTCAATCCACGCATAGCCATTGCCCCAGGTCAGCGCGTGGCCCATCACCTGGCGGCGAAACTGCCCGGCTGCCTGCTCGTCATTGGCCTGATTGCGCAACAGCCGATAGGCCGGGTGTTCCTTAAACCGCTCTTTGCCGTCGCCGGTGCTGCGAATCACAAAAAGCGGAACTTTCGCCATGTAGTTGCAAATCAGGTTCACGCCGCGCCAGAACGGCGCACATTTGAGCACCGTTTCCTCATTCACTTCGACGCCAGCTTCGGTACGGGCCCCGCCGCCGAGCAGCCGGCGGATTGCCGGGTCTTTGGGGTCGATGGGATCAAACACCGTGCCGGCGAAGGTGGAGAACATATTGGCAAAAGCGGCTGCGATCATGGCCGGGCCTTTCTTTGAGTGGTGAGCATGGCAAGCGCAACCCCAGCGGCAAACAGCAAGCAGCCGGCGACAAGCCAGCCAGCGGCGGGAGAGAGCAAGCCGGCGCCGTAGGTGAGGCAAGCCCCACCACCGACAACCGCGAAATTTGCCGCCGCAACTCTCATAGCGTGATTACCCCGCGCCGCGAATAAACCGATTTGCGTTTGTTGGCGCCGTTCATTGCCCCGAACAAACTCATAACACCGGCCACCATGCCGTCAATTTTCTTAATATCGCCATGCCGGGGCTTAATCAGCGTTTTTCGGCCCTTGGAATCGGTGTGAACTTGGCAATGTCCGGCCTGCCAAGTCAAAATTGAATGGTTCGCGTGCCGCAAATTGCCCTGAATTACCCGCCGTTCATATTCGTCAATGGGCCCGGCAAACATCGCCGTCGTCTGCGGAAATTCAACCCGCGTGATTCCCTGCTGTTGCTCAAGTCTCAGCGTGATATCACTGGCGAAAGTTCTATCATAATAAATCTCTTGGATTGGGTGCTGTTCGTGCAGGCCGGCGACAAATTCCTCAATCGGCCCATCCTCAATCACTTCGCCGCGGATCAGCTTTAGTAGACCTTCGGCGGCCCAGCGAACAAACGGCGCCGCGTGGTCATTATCGCGGGCGGTTTGCTCGGGCAACCAGAAAAACGGGAATTGATAGTAATTCTCGGCGTCTTGCGGATCTCGAAACGTGAGAACTAGGGCCGTCATATCGCGAGTTTTGGACTTGTCGAAGCCAGCCCAGCAGGGTTCGCCGGCGAAGTCCGCCAGGGTGAGTTGCCGCCCGTCCTTGTATCCGCCGCATGCGTCCCAGTCACTGGCGCGAATCCAGGGGTTCGCCGAGCGTTGCCAGATATTAAGGCGATAAGTCTTAAAATCGGCCAATTCGGTGATTGACAGCCGGGATCGATGATAATCGGCCAGATATTCCGTTTCGTGGACCGTGTGGCCCCAAGCCGGATTGGCCATTTTGCCATATTTGATCGGATCGGCGGCCAATTCCGAATCCGACAGCTTTTGCGGAGCTTCAAAACACGCGAAAAAAAACGAATCGTCATCAACCTGGCCAGATTCCACCATTTTGCCCAGGTCGTATTGCTTTTTTCCGTAACAGTCCGGGTCTTTTCCCGCCGTGCTCACCTCAATATGTAGGGGTTCGCTGCGAGAAATACCCATGCGTGAGAGTCGGCGGATAAAGTCCTCGTCCACAACATGGGTTTCGTCGATCAGCAGCGAGCCGTTGAGCCCTTCCTTACTCTGCTGCGTCCGCGAATCGCTTGAGCTCATCGGCTTGAGCACGCTTCGGGTGGGTTCGTGAGTAATCCGCATTTCGTTGCGGTTGATCGAGCATTCGGCGGATAGATCGGGCGATGCCAGCACCATTTCCACGGCGTGCTTGCCGGCGATATCGCGGGCCTGCGAGCCGTCCTTGGCCCCAAAAAACACCTTTTGGCCGAGCTCGCCGTCCGCGCAGAGCAGGTAGAGGGCCCACCACGCGATTGTGGGCGATTTTTTGTTTTTCTTCGGTACCCAGATCGAAGCCCGGTTGAATCGGCGGATCTCGCGGCCCCAGCGATCGGAAGGCGTCACCCAACCGAACAGCCGGCGCGCGGCGTCCAACTGCCAATCCCGAGCAATGAGCGGCTGGCCGGCCTGCTCGCCTTCGTACAGTCGCAAATAGTGTGCGGCAAAGTCAATCGGGTGCTGCGCCCGCTCATCATCAAACCGACAGCCGCGCAACGCCGCTCGTTCGTCGGCCGGGCCGCGAATCCATGAGCGTGTGAGGTAGTCAATATGTTTGAGGTTGGGCATGGTTTGGTAAGGTTTGCCAAGGTTTGGCGGGGTGAACTACTTCCTTTTGCGGGCAAAATTGGTCATTCCCTGCGGCGCCGTGGCGTCTTTCTCACCCTTGGCGGATCGACTGCCGGGCGTCATGCCGAACTGTTTCTGGAAATGCCGCATCACGGCTTCCGCGGCCTCCCTGCGCTTGCAGGCCGGATGCACCAAAATCCCTTGCTTCGTGGCCTGGAATTCCCCCTCTTTTTTGATAATGGCCCGATATCGCAGCCAATCGGACCACGCTTGGCAATAGATCGACACCGCATCGCAATCGCGTTCACTCAGCACGCCGAACAGCCGGCCAACGGTCGTCCGCCAGTGGGATTGGGCCACGAAATCCAGGCATTCGGGCGGACCGCTCCGCACCCATGAGGGGCCGCCGCTGATCGCGGGAAAGGCAACCTCCCCTGGCGGACCATTGGCAATTTTGATCGTCGGTTCCATTGATTTACCTACTCTCCGCGGGCCGTGCGAATCGAGTGACATCGCTTGCACAGCCCCAACAAATTGGAAATTTCTAGCCGCAAGTGCGGCGCGTCGCGCACTTTGATTTTGTGGTGAACGTCAACCGCCGGTTCCGTTCGCCCGGCTTCCGAGCAGTCCGAGCACAGCGGGTTTCCTGCCAAAAATCGCTTGCGCAACGCACACCAAACGCGATCGTAACCACGCTCCCAAGCGCTCGGCCTCGAATCGTCGTATGCCGTCGACACGCATTCACAGCCCGCCCCCTTGATTCGATGACAGCGCGAGCACAGTTGTTTTGCGGCGGTTCCCATGTGCCTAAAAGGCCCTCATCGGAACCACGGGCACGGGCACGGTGCGGGTGAATTTTGGCCGATTGTTCCCGTCATATAGCCGGATTTCAAGGCGGAAGTTGCCAGCGGCGGCAACGTCGGCAGTTTGAAATTGGTAGCGCACAGTTCCCACCACGTAAAACGTCATCGTGCCGCTGCCGGCGCTCGAGATGTCCACAATGGAGGAATTGGGCCGCAAGCTCACCTGAAAATCATTGGGGGTGACATTGCGGACGAAATACCGCGTGGCCGCGGCGAGTCCGCCAGGGAGGGAATCGCCTGCCAAAACGATTTGCTGGCCTTCGCGGAGTTTGTGGCCGTTCGCGGTAAGCCGATTTTCGCTCGCGCTCGCGGTGAAATTTTGCGTTGGGTTGGCGGTAACTCCGGTGGTCGTCTCGGCGATCCAAGAGCCGCCGGCAGCCGTCTCCCCGTAAGCCTTGGCGGTATAGCTGGCGATATCAACTGGATCGCCTGAATCATCAACCAAAAGTGTGATCGGGGTTCCCGTTTCGCCAACGCGAAGTTCGTGCGGTTCAATCATTGCGGGGCGCTCCGGGTGGTGCGGTTGATTCGTGGGCGGGTGGGCGTGGCGGAAACTTCGGCGATTGCGCCCGTGTTGATATGGATTGAGTGAGGGGCGGAGCTGGTGAGAGAGGAAGAGCGGGGGGCGGTGGAGGTGGTGGAAATAGAAACAATCTCAAACCCGCTCTGGCTGGGCGCGACGACAACCGCCCCGCTTTCGGCCCCTCGAAACAGCAGTAGGAATAACGCTGCGTTCACGCCTAGACCTTGCTCTTGAAGCCGACAAGCGTAACTGTGATGGTGCTAGCCGATGCCGACGGGTCCGCACAAACCGCCGTGTTCGCCGAGAACGCCAGCGGTACGGGAAGGGACATCACAACGCCTGCGGTATTTGCTGGAACTGGAAACGTCGCTTTTACGGTCCCCGCTGAACCGTCGCGAATATCCACCGTTACGGCAGTCGCCGAAGTGTTGGCAATAATTACGCTGGTGATATACACCTTTACGCCAGATCCAGCCGCCGCGATTACGCTCGTGCTGCTGCCGTCAGTGATCGCCGCAACGCCAGAGACGATATCCTCAAGCCCGGTATAGGGGCGCGTGATTTGTACGCCGTCGATTCCCGCGTAAAGGTCGGTTCGGTCAGCGTTCGCAACCAGCGTCAGTCCGCTAAGGGCCGTGGTTGCCTTCGCTCCGATTTTGTGTGGGTTGCCGCTGTCCGCCGAGTCGTGAGCAATCCCTCCGCCGGTGAGCGTGGTAACGGTGCTGACCGTGGCAATCACGCCCGTTGAATCGTTCGCCAGCGTGACCCGCTGGGCAGTCGCCGCCGCTCCGTTGCCGACAACCGCACCGCTATCGGTGTTGGTTTCGATGTCGGTTAGCTTGGTGAGTGCGGTCCCATCGACCTGCACCGCAAACGTACCGGCATTAACCGCCGTAACCGGGAGCGGAGTTGAGGCGCTAACCGTGGCGAGCGTATCCCCGGAGTCTTCCCAGAGGATGGCCGTTCCGGTGATACTCGCGTCGGTGTCGCCTTCGGTGTACTCTGTCCCGCCTCCGCTTCCGCCAAAGCTGGTAATCTGCGTCCCGCTGCCGTCCACGATTTGGACTGACAAAGCCCGCTCGCTGCCCCTCGTGGCCGATGTGAGAACGTTACCGCTGCCGTCTTGAGCACGAACGGACCACGTTCCCGACTGGGCGGCTTGAACCGCAAAAGTTCCCGCGTTCGTCACGGCATGGCTTGGAACGCTGGCCAAGCTGACGGGCTGGGTAGCTTGCCAAAAGGTTCCGCTGACGGGCTGCGTTACCGCCGATCCGTCAACCTTCAGGGCTGTCATCCCGGTGACGCCCTGGACCGTGATAACGTCCGCCGATGCCGTTCCGGCCGTTCCGAGTGCCGGCTGTTTTGCCGCAGTTGCCGCTCCGGTCGGAAGGCTAATTGTCCCGCTGACGTTGGTGATGTTCCAAGTTCCGCTTTGGGTTGCGGATACTGTCCCGGCCGTTCGCACAACAAAGCCGCGATCTGAGCCGCCCGGCGTCGTCGTTGCCGTGGCAATCTCGTTTCCGCTGGAATCGCGAAGGTTGGCCCAAGGAATCATCACGGCGAAAGTGCTGCCAGTGTAAGGCGTAGCCCCGTTTTGGTACACCGAAGCGTCGGTCGGGTCCATTGACTTTCCGACAATCGCCCAGTCGCCGCTTTGAGTGGCTTGCACGGCAAACGTGCCCGCGTTGCTAACCGGCTGCGTTGCCTGCCAGAACGTGCCAGTAACCGCGATGCTCGGATTGTCGATTGTCACGTTATGGGAGTCGGGAAGCTGGGCGGCTGCAATGGCCGTAAGCAGCGTTTCAATGCCGTCAACGTGCCCGATGAGCGTGGATTGATTTGCGGCAGTTGCAAACCCCGTAATCGCCGCCGGTGGCGTGAGCGTGGATAGCTGGGCTGCCGTGAGAACAACCGGAACAGAACCAGCGGCGAGAGCCTGCCCAAGTGCGGGCGTTTTGGTGTCGATGCTGGCAACGCTGGTTGCAATCGCTCCGGTGTCGGCGTCGATAGTGCTTAGCAAGCCGTTCGCTGTGGTTTGGTTGTTGGCCGTGGCAACGCCGCTAATGGTCACTGGGAGCGGGTCGGATGAGCTAACGTAGGTAACGCTCCCCTCGGCGCCGAAGGCTGTTTTCGAAACGGCGTATTGTTGTCCGTTGATGGTATCGAAAACAAAATTGCCAGCGGTGTTGCTGTCGCCCGTTGCGTATCGCTGGCTAAAGGTTGATTCGCTCATGCTCCGACTCCAAGTAGCATTAGGTTGCCTGCGGTTCCTCCGCCTCCACCCCCGCCGCTTCCTTCCGTCTCCGTGCTCGGCGTGATGGTGAACGCCTTGCGTAGCGGCGTGCTGCCCTCGTTCCCGCTGGCAGTTACGTTTGACGCGTTCGTGTCGCGCGTGTAGGTCCAGTTTCCCGCAGAGCCACCAGTCGTCCAGCCGCTGATAGATGCAGGCGACGAATCGTTGTAGTTGAATTCGCTTGAAGTGCTGCTATCGAGAGTGACGGTTAGCGTGCCTTCGGTTGGTGAGTCTGGGAGCGTGACGGCCTCGATTTGAGCCTGCCCAGTTGAGCCGTCCGAGTCCGTGCTTGTGCTTGGGTTGGTGTCGGTAGTGTTGCTGCTGATCGTTAAATCGGCAATGTCTTGATTCGCAAGACTGCTCTGAAATGTAATCGTGAACTGGTTGCTGCCAACGTCGGAAACAGATGTATTTCCGCTTCCGTACATGGAGTCAAAAGCGGTTTGCAGATTCGACGAGTCGAATGGCGCCGTTACTTGCGTTGAGCCAATGCTAAATTCGACATAACCAGTTGTTGCATTGTCGCCATTGAATCGCTTTACCTCATTGGTTCCGGCTGCCCCGCTTTGTGTCGTGTTGACGCTAACCGTATCCGCTGCCCGTTTCAGCGTGTTAGACGAAACCGTGATCTCAGCAACGTTTGTATCGGCTAGCGTGCCTTGGAATTCGACGCGGGCATGGTCGGTAGACCACGTAACCACTACATTCCCAGAGCCGATGTTTGGCAGAGCCTCAAGAGCAGTCTGGATAGCAGCGGCAAAGACAGAGCCGGCCATATTTACGTCGTACCACGGAATCGAGGCCGTGGTCTGACCGTCAAACGTAAGCTCGAACGCACCGTCATCCAGAAGGGTAACGGCGTCGCTCGGCGTCAGGCGTTGAACTTCGTTTGCCATTATTCCGGCTGGTCGGCTACGTTGCGGCGGAGGATCGTAATCGGCACGTTGGTTTGCACGCTCTCCGCATCGGTGTGCGTGATTTGCAGTTGAACGGTGCCGTCACCGTCGTAGCCTTGCGGCGGCATGCTTCCGAAGTCCTGAATCACGTTGGCGCACTCTAAAACGTATTGCGTCCCGCCGTTCTGCTGAACGCTGCCGAACACGCCCGGAAGTGCGCCGTTGACCATTGCGAAAAACGATGCGTAA
>ERZ869929.603-NODE-603-length-19088-cov-5.470078_pt1 | contig 19088 bp, 27 predicted proteins | sample MGYA00579312_ERZ869929 | MGnify/ENA primary metagenome ERZ869929 (study PRJEB32216, sample SAMN09231818) | wastewater metagenome | place: USA: Maryland | collected 2016-08-09 | study: EMG produced TPA metagenomics assembly of the PRJNA472060 data set (Reclaimed... | reverse complement strand
AACATAAACTCATCTGTTCGTAACCAAAATGCTGGTCTACAACGTCTACTAGGTTCTAGAGGCGCTGGTAACTCATCGGCTGCTCAAATCCTTGCACCATTTGCTGCTGCTAAAACAGGAAACCAACAAAGACAACAAGTTCAAACAGCTTACGGACGAAATATGCAAGGTCTTGACACAGCATGGGGCGATTACAATAAAGATTGGGAAGAATCAGCTGGCGATTTGGCAGTTCAACGAGATAATGCAATTACTCAAGGTGTTGCTGGTCTTCGACAAACTGAAGCAGGTCTTTTGGAAGCAAAAGGTAATGCTGCTGTTCAACGAAACCAAGCTGGTGGACAGTCATACACCCAAGCTAGAGGTGCTCGTCAACCATACTCGACAAGAATCCAAGAACTTATTGGACAAATTGACGCTGCTGGTGCAACTAAAAACTTTACGCCTAAATCTGCCGCATACAAAGCTCCAGAGCTTGCTTCATATACATATGATAGGTTCGCTGCTCCTACGGCTGGTTCAAACGTTAATCCTGGTCAAGCACAACAAACCGGTGCCTACTGGACACTACTAGGCAAAGACGAAGACAAGAAAAGACAAACGGTTTAGGAGGGCCTAACTAATGGCTGACATCCTAAAATGGGCACGCGACCGGAAGAAAAACGTCGAGAGTATAGCTAATAAAGCTCAAGGTGTCTATCATCAGGTCAACATATGGGACGATGGACGCACATTTGATACTAATCAACGTGGCGTCACTCCAGGAACACAAAACCCAGTAAACATTAAAAGTGATGATACCCCTGGTTTTCAATGGACTAATAATTCATTGACCAGGGGTCTTAGCCGTGGCTATGACCAAGCAAATATATTTGACAACGGTAAAAGTTGGCAACAACGAACCGCTAATACACAGAACTCAGTAATAAGCCAAGCTCTTCCTATTGGTAAAGCACTTATAAAAGCTCCTGTTCAGATGTTAAACACAGCAGGTGCTCAACTAGCTGAGATTCCAGCAACAGTTGAAGGGTACGTTCTTACTAAAGAACAGTCAGATGTTACTAAAAAAATGCTCGAAGCTCAAAAACGAGGTGACCGAGCAGCATACGAAGCGTTCAAAGCAAAGTCAGATGAACTGTCTGGAAGAATTAGTGATGTGTTTGCCCGTCAAGAAGCTGGTCATGATATGTTTAACCAGGATTCTGGTGGTCTCTTTAATATGGGTACCTTCTATAATGCAGAAGACTCTAGAAGAGGTGACCTGAAGACTGGTGTTACTAAAATTGGAGGTGGTACTCTACAAACAATGGCAACGGTCGCTCCTTTTGCTAAAGGTGGTTCTGTTGCTACTCTTGTTGGTAGTAAAGCGCTTCTACCTAAAACAGCTATACTCGCTGCAGAAGGTGCTGGGTATGGTGCAACGTTCTCGGCTGGTAGTCAATTACAAAATGAAGGTCGAATCGACCCTAAAACACTTGCTAAAGACACTATTATCGGTGCTGGTACAGCTGCTGCACTTCCATTGGCTGGTGCTGGTGGTCGTGCAATTATTCAAAAAACAGCTCCTCGAGTACTGTCTACTGCTGAAAAAGCTGGCTCAGTTGTTCGAACTGGTGCTACACAAAGCAGAGCCAAAATCAAGCCTATTGGTGCTAGCCAACCACAAGTGAAGGCCGATAAAGTATACCAAACACTCGACAAACGAGTTAATACCGCTATTGAAAACGCTTCTACGTCTACAGGTAAGCTAAAAGAAAACTACCGAATCGAAGCGGTTGAACTTATAAGACAACGAAATGCACGTGTCGCAGAACTTGCTAATACTCAAGGCGGTTACATCAACCCTGGAGCAATGGCAGATGACGCTAAGAATGCAGTTAACAAGGTTAAGAAGGCTGTTACCGGTAAAGGTGATGACTTTGGAACCAAAGACAAGTATGTTTATCACGCAGACGCAACCAACGCGTCAATCGATGATTTTGCTAAAAACGGAATAAAACCTTCTAAGACTAGTCAATCTGGTCCAGGAGTATACCTTGCTAATGCAGAAGACGCAACTCAATACAACTATTCACCTAAAATGGGTGACAAAGCTACAATGTACCGCGTTGACAAGCAAAAACTTATTGAAAAGTATGGAAAATACCCTCAAAATAAAGATGGCGTTCAGTTTGATGAAACAACAGGTGAAATCCTATTAGATGGAAAACGAAATATACCACCTGAATTCCTTGAAGTTAAAGGTCAAGACGGAAACTGGTCTCCAGTTGTAAAACAAGACAAGTCTAAAGGTCTTGCTCAAGTAGGAAAATCAGAAATCTCTAAAGAAGCTGAAGCAAACACTCTAGTAGAGTTCATTAACAGTCCATTCTCTACTCCTAAAGAAGTTAAGAAGGCAATGGGCCGATTAAAAGAACTTTCAGGTAATCTCGGTGAAGACGGATTTGTTAAAATACCTGGAAAAGTGTCGAAAGATACTAGAAAAGTTATTCCTGGCGCACAAAACAAACCATCTAGGGTTCCTGTAGCGTCCAAAACTGAGCCAGATGTAAGAAATACAAGGTTTGCTTCAAAAACAGTTCAGGGGTCACCAGAAGTGTCCCAGGCTGTCAAAAAAGGTGTCAAAGAAGCAGATAATACGTACGAATTGGTTCATAATAAGGACCAAGTGGCTCGTTCTGAGAAGTTTATTAAGAAAAACAACATTCGAAAAGCTACAGCTGATGTCAAAGAACGTCTGAATGCAAAAGACTTCGACGACCAAACAATTTCGGACGCTATTGCCGTTGCGAAGAAACTAGACGCAAGAGGTGGTAAAGCCGACCTCATCGAATCTACTGAAATCTATAACCAAATCAGCAAAAAACTTACAAAAGCTGGTCAAACGGTTCAAGCTGCACGGCTTCTAAACAATAGAACCCCAGAAGGTATGAAACACTGGGCATTGTCTCAACTTCAAAAAGAAGGCGTTAAACTATCTCCAGAAAAAGCAAAACAACTTGAAGGTCTTATCGGTAATGTACGTAAAGCTAAGCCAGAATCATATGAAGCTGGTCTTTCAAGGTTTAAGGTTGCTGAATTCGTAGGTAAAAACACTCCTCACGCGGCGACTTCTAAAGCAATTCAAATCTGGAAGGCTGGACTATTGAGTTCTCCAAGAACTACAGCCGGTAACTTGTTTGCTAACTCGGCAGAAACAATCTTCAAAAAAGGTTGGGTTGACCCAGTAGCTACAGCGACAGACAAACTTATGAGCGTGTTCACGGGACAACGTTCACGCTCACTCACAGCTAGAGGTATGGCTTCTGGTGCTAAAGAAGGTGTCATTAAGGGTGTTAAATACTTTAAGACTGGTTATGACCCACGAAACCCAGATGTCAAGTGGGACATTCGAAACATTCACTTCTCAGATAAACCAGCTGGTAAAGCCGCCGAAGCGTATACTCAAACAGTCTTCAGACTTATGGGTGCACAGGACCAACCATTCTACTACGCTAATATGCGAAACAGTCTTTATGACCAAGCTATTACAGCCGCTAAAAACCAAGGTCTTAAAGGTACTCAAAAACAAGCGTTTATTAGGAAGTTCGTAACTGAACCAGCTAAAGACGCTCTAGAACTAGCTGACAAAGAAGGTCGCTACGCGGTATTCCAAAACGAAACAGCACTTGGTAAAGCTGCTTCAAGACTTAAAGGAATGGACGGACCAGCTGGAGACGTTGCTGAGTTTATTATGCCGTTCTCAGGTGTTCCATCAAGTATCGCTACTCGTATAATCGAACGAACTCCTATCGGAACAGCTACTGAAATCGTTAAACAAATCAAAAAAGGTAAGTTTGACCAAAGAGCAATGACAAAAGCTATCGCCAATGGTTCAGCTGTCGTGCCTCTAGTTGGTGCAGGGTATGCACTAGCTGAAGCCGATATGATTACTCTAGGTTACCCTAAAGACAAAAACGAACGTGAACTTTGGGAAGCTGAAGGAAAACAACCATACTCTATTAAACAAGGTGATAAGTGGTTGAGCATGAACTACTTCCAACCTGGTGGTACTATCATCGCTGCAGGAGCAGAATATAAAGCTGCGCTAGATAGAGGCGAATCTCAAGCTGACGCACTCAAAGTTGCAACAGCTGGTGCTGGTAAAGCATTTACTGAGCAATCATTCCTTAAAGGTGTATCAGGTGGACTTAACGCTATAACTGACCCAGTCTATGCTGGTGAGAAGTTTGTTGACCAAACAGCTGGCTCAGTAGTACCTAACTTTATACGAGCAACTGCTACCGCCACAGACGATGTTAAACGAGAGGCTCGAACAGTTCCTGACCAAATCAAACGTGGTATTCCAGGTCCATGGGGTCGACAATCACTTGATGTGAAAAAAGACCTATTTGGTAGAGACGTTAAAGAAAACACAACTGCTCCTAATGCACTACTTAACCCACTTCGACCAAGTAATGTTAGAAATGCAGATGACCCAACAACGAATGAAATCCGTCGCTTGACTGACGCTGATGAAGGTATTACACCTACCCAAATTAAAAAAGACGCATTCATGAAGGACGGTAAAGGTACTAAGCTTACTGATAAAGAAGTTGATGACTTTAATGCAGAAGCTGGTAAAGCCGTCAAAGTTGAATGGGACAAAGTTATGTCAGACCCACGATACAAAGACATGGCAGATGACGAGAAACGAAAACTTCTTGATAAAGTCAATGGCGATGTATATGGTGCTCTTAAACGAAAATATGAAGCCGATAAAGGTGTCGGTGAATACTCTGCTGACTTCGATGGTAAATCAACTAAGCTCTCAACTAATGAGAAGCGCTACCTTGAAGGTAAAGCAATTGACTACTACTCTAAAGATTCATCTGAACGAACTCCAGTTGAAGAGTATGAATACCAAAAACAAAAATTCGACGAAGAAAAAGACTCATACAATGAGATTGAACGAGCTCAAAAAGAAACTGAGATTAGAAAACTTGGTATTAAAAAAGACTACGACGAAATTACTACCGACCTATATGACCTAAACAAAGGTGACGCATACGACTATATTGCTTCTAAGGGTAAAGACGGTGAAGCTGCCTTTATGAAGGCCGTAGAGTATGGAGACAAACTCGTCGAGGCTGGAATCATCGAGAAAAACAAATGGCGAGACAAATATGGAAACATTGACCTTGAATCTGGTAGTAAGACTGCTAAAGCTGCAAAAGCTAAAAAAGGTAAAAAACCATGGCAAGCTCCAAACAGTAATGCAATTAAACAATCTGGCGGAGATAATCGTCAACTGATTACAGCCGTATCAGGTAAAATCAAAGCTAAACGTACAAGAAGGAAGTTCGCATAATGTGTTACAATAACCATCAAAGAGCTACTAACAAAATACAGAGCTTTCCATCAAGGAGAATTCAATGTTAGTAGACACAGCTATAAATAAAGTAAACCTATTGGCCAACGGTAAAGGAAGCACGCTTACTGTTGACTCTACAAAGTATACAAAAATCCTGGCACTTCTTAATCTATATAAAGATGTCTGGGCACAAGAGCCTGGAGTTCAATGGAATAGTCTAAGAAGCTTCTCATCACTTGCTGCAACGGTTTCGACTGCTACAAGTTACGCTTTACCAACAGCGGTTATTAACGGAACAGCAAAACTCTCAACTCAAGAGGGTGATTTTGTTCGTATTCTTCACGCAGATGGCGTTTCTGAAAGTCTATACACTCTTGTTCAAGACAGTAAGCTATATAACGATGGACCAACAAGAAACAACGCTGGTGGAAACTGGGTTGCTCGAAGAGGCAATAATCTGATATTCCCTACTGCATTCACCTCAACAATGGCTCAGTATGGTGGGACAATTCAAGTTCCTATTTATACAACACCAGCTGATATGGTTTCAAGTACTTCAGACCCAACTGATACAGTTGAGGTTGATGACCCTTATTGGATTATCTTCATGGCAGCAGCAGAGTACATTCGAAATGATGTTACCAAACAAAACCAATATGCTAACTTGATTGCGCAAGCAGTCAATGCTATGTATGGTATGAAAGAAAATAATGAATCCCAACACGAAGAGGTTTATCAACCAAGTTTGGGTCCTGCTATGGGGGAGACTTGGTAGATGATTCCAGTACCTAAAGTTGGAGCACCACCACAAATTGACCGAATATCGGTTAAAGACTGGGAAAAGGGTACAGTTACCGCGTTTGACGACGGTCGTACTCCTCTTCAAGGGCTCCGTGCTTCTGGTAATGTCATGCTCGACCAAGACAGTATAATTCGACCTCGTCCATCTCTAATTAGATATGGAACACAACCAACGGGGACGGTTCTTGGTGAAATCTTTGAATTTGTTCGAGTTGAAACAAACGTGCCTGTTACTTATATGCTTATTATGCAGAACATCTCTGGTACTACTAAGCCGGCATATTCTAAAGACGGTGGAGCATGGACAACGATTAACGGAAAAACATACGATAATTCAGCAAAAGCTCACTTTGTCCAAGTAGATGACAAAATTATGGTTATGAACGGTACAGACAACCTTTCATATGTCGATATTCCTACTCTAGCGGTTATTCCATATACAGCACTTTCAACACCTAGCGCACCATCTATATCAAGAACTGGTATGGTCGGTACTACCTATACTTATTATTACAAGATTACAGCTAACTCAACTGTTGGTGAAACTGCTGCCTCAACTGCGACATCTCAACAAGTATCAATGCTTCGCGATGTTTGGGACCCAACAACAAACTACTTGACTATTTCTTGGTCAGCGGTTTCTTCTGCAAGCTCATATAACGTGTATATTGGTGATGTTTCAGGTCAAGAAGTACTACTCGCTGCTGGTGTTAACGGTCTATCTTTCAAAGATGACGGTTCAATGGCGCCAGACATCACACGACTTGCTCCTGTCGGTGATTCAACAGCTGGTCCAAAAGTAACTCGTGGTTCCGTTATCAACGGTCAATTATTCCTAACCGGCGACAAAGACTACCCAAGATACGTTCGTTATGGTGGCACAGGTGCTTCAGTTCTAGACCTTTCACCATTTAATGGGGGTGGTTATTCTGAAATCGGAAAAGGTACTAAAGAGTTCCCAGTACGAGTTATAAGCTTCCGAGACGGTAGAGGTAACTCAGTTATTACTGTTCTCTGTCGTGGTACAAACGGTTCAGGTAAACGTTACATTATGACTCCTGACTCTGTAACCGTTGGAGACACAATTATTTCATTCTTTGCTGTTGCAGAAGATAACGGTCAAGACGGCACAGACTCTCCAGACGCGGTTATTCTATATAAAGACAGTCTATGGTACCCATCAAGAGATGGATTCAAAACTACTGGAACTAAACCTCAACTTCAAAACATTCTGTCTACTACCACTGTTTCTGAAACTATCATGAACGATATTCAAAACCTTTCATCTGCATATATGGACAAAGCGGTTGGTCTTGCCAAACAAGGAAGACTATATTTTGCGGTTCCAAACGGTTCAACTACCAATAATGAAATGTGGGTTCTAGACCTAAACCGTAAAGGTGCATGGATGAAACCATGGAACATTAGTGCTGATTGGCAAATGCTTTATAACGACAACTCTGGTACAACTCACCATATTATTCACCAGGCTGGAGTTATCTATGAACTTACAACAGCGCAAGCAACAATGGATGACACAACTGCCTTTAGAACAAATATCACATCTGGCTTTATTAAGTTCTCAGAGGATGGTCTCGACTGGGCCAAAGTAATTGACATTACGTTTGTTGTTCTAAGGCCACAAGGAACATTAAACTTTACCGTATCTGGTAAAACTGAGGACGCCTCACTTGAAACGGTTGGTCAAGATTCATTTACGCCAACGTCAGACGTTGCTGGTTGGGGTGAAGCTGGTTGGGGTGGTGCTGAGGACGATATTTATGGATGGTCAAACTTTGGTGTTGTACCCCTAACATATGGTGACGCTCAAAGATACATCACTATAGAAATCGATGAAGAACTACAGTGGATTGCTTGGGAGCTTAACACAGATGAAGCTGGCGTTGAGTACGCGTTAGCGGATGTAATTATTAGATATGTTAAAATTGGGGTTAAAGACCTTTCATAGGGAGATAAAAATATGGCAGCGAATATAAACGACAAATTCACAGAAGCAACAAATGGTTCACGACCGGTTGCTACTACATTAACAGCGATTCTACCAAGTGGAGCTTCACCAGGTACCGCCACTTGTGGCGCGTTGACTGGTTGGCCTACAGCTACAGCAGTTCACTTCATTATCTATACTGTTGATGTTAATGGACGAAAAGTATCAGGTTCACAAACAGACTGGAAAGGTATAGTTTCAGGTTCTACTATTACTGGTCTAGTTCTTAAAGCTGGAACAAACAACGGCTATTCAATTGGTGCAGTTGTAGAGGCGGCTCCTACCGCAGCGTGGGCAGATGACGTTACAGAAGGATTACTTGTATCACTTGACCAAGACGGTACATTAAAAGCTGGTGCTGTAGATACTACAGCGGTTATAGCTGATGGTATTGTTACTGACGCAAAAATGGTATCTGATACATTAACAGAAACAAGTATAAAAGTATCAACTGCTAATAGCCTTCGTTCAAAAAACCTACTACACAACGGTAACTTCTCAGTATGGCAAAGAAACACGTCAGCTACACCAAACGATGATGTGTATTCTGGTGCTGACCGTTGGAATTTCTTGACAGAAACAAACGGTGCGTGGACCGTTGCAAGAGATACAGACGCTCCTGTTGGTTCACAATACTCAATGAAGTTTAGTAATGTTACACTAAACAACCAATGTGCTATCGTGCAGATTCTTGAAAACCTTGATACAAAACCACTTGATGATGGAAATGTGTCACTTAGCTTCTATGCTAAAACATCAGGTACTGAAATAGCTAACTTAAGAGCCGCAATTATTACTTGGGGTTCAACAGCTGATTCAGTAACGTCCGATGTGTTTGGTACATGGGCACAAGACGGTACAAACCCAACTCTTGCTACAAACTGGACATATGAAAATACTCCATCAAACCTTGCACTTACAAGTTCGTGGACTCGTTACACTATAGAGAACGTTGCAATCGACACTGCGACAGTCAATAACCTAGCGGTTGTTATATGGGTTGACGATGGTACTATAGCTGCAAACGACGACTTCTGGATTTCACAAGTTCAACTAAATTATGGTTCAAAAGCAGCAGTTTTCCAACACAAATCATATGTAGAAGAATTAAACGCTTGCCAACGTTACTACGAAGTACTTGGCCGTGGTATACAAGGTAGATGTGGCTCTGCCTCTACGGGTAAACTAATGGCACAGTTTAGAACCATTAAACGAGGTACGCCATCTATGTCAATTCTAAACACCTCTGGTGCCCATGAAGAGACATGGGTAGCAGCACGAACACCATCACCACTTGGATTCACTTCTACATCACCTACTGCACAAGGTGTAACTATGAACTTGAATGGTTTTTCTGGTATGACTTTACAAAATGGTCTACACACAGAAGCAGATAGTATTTATGCGGCAGACGCAGAATTATAGGAGGACAAAATGTTTAATGGCCAAACGGTAGTAAAAATAGAGCTGGTAACTGAAGATGGTGGCGTAGATGTACAACCACAATTTATAGTCACGTTTGATGATAAAAAAAGTATGGCGGTACCAGCCGACAAGGAGAACCGTCACTATTTTGATGTAAAAGCTTGGTATAACGCTCAAACTAAAAAACCATTCAAGTTTGATTTCGAGGCATAACATGGATTTTGTAGATACACTAATCACACAAGGAGGACTCGGTCTTATGGCCGGTATCTTTATGTGGTTATATCTACAAGAGAGAAAAGAACACAAAGAGACTCGCAAGGAAAAAGATACCCTAATGGAAGCTCGCAGACAGGATGCTAAAGAAGTTACAGAAAATCTTTCAGCTCCACTACAGAATATAGCTCAGGGGATTGCTCAACTAAACGATAAAATCGTAGTGGCTCAAAACCGCGGGAGTAAGTAATGTTGTTTTGGAAATCAAAAAAAATGAAGAGACACATAAGACATATTCATGAAGATGAGCTTACCTTAGAGACTCAAAAACATAAAGATAAGACTCGAAAAGCAATAGATGAGACCACCAGAGTTACAGCTAACTTTAATGACCTCATGACAAAAAACCATATTACTTTTCGTATTTATAGGGCTACTCATGCTGGCGGGAGCAAAAAATGATAGATAATTACGCGATTTTTGGAATAATAATTAGACTACTTGCTGGGACTATTCTGGCAATAGTTATAGTTAAACAGTTACAACAATTCAAATATAGCAACCAACTCGACTATATAAAGAGATTACTTCTTGCAACATCTATAGTTTTGTTTGCAGGTAACTTCCTTGCGATAATCATAAATATGTTTAGAGCAGAAGACGGAAACCTCATAGAAACTGCTAGACATTTTGGTACAGTATTCAATTCAACAGCAACCCTACTAGTGTCAATCACACTATACTTGATATATAAATATAAGATAGACGAAGGAGACGAATAATGGGTTATACAATCGAAGTCGTACCATGTTCTAAGGCTGGATGGTTCACACCGGCTGAAGCTCGTAGTTATTATGGTAAGTATGCCAGAGATGGAATTACAGTTCACTGGTGGGGTGACGGAACAGGTGCTAGCAACCACGATAATATAGTTCGCTATCTTAACGGACGAGGTGCAGCAGGTCAAGCTCCTACTGCAAACTATGTACTTTCAGATAATAAAATCACTGAATGCGTTAACCCAGATAATGTAGCTTGGACATCTGGTAACGGTAACGCAACAACAATAGGTATTGAAGCACAGCCAACACTTGGAGCAGAAGGTTACAAGAAATATGGCTGGCTTGTTGACCAACTTGAAAAACGATATGGTAAAACTCTAAAACTTTACCCTCACAATTATTGGATGCAAACGGCATGTCCTGGTACATTATCACTAGACCGCATTAGACAAGAGGCAGACAAATGGAAGCGAGGTGAATATAACCCAGCTCCTCCTACTCCTACACCTCCTGCTGCCGCTGACATACAATGGGTTAAACTTGATAAGCCAACAGAATACGTTACTAATAAAGCTCCTACAAAACTATGGAATTTCAACCAAACTACATGGGCTGGTTTTGGCAACGGAGTTAAAGACTTCGCTGGCGGCGAAAAAGTAATCATCTATGGTAAGGGTATAAACAAGACTCTTAATGCAACATATCTCGTGACTGAATACTCATTTACTAAAGGTATTACAAACGGTTTTAACGAAAAAGATATGTCATTAGTTGTACAACCAGTTCCTAAGCCAGACCCAATTCCAGCACCAATTCCACCTACTCCTACAAAACCAGAATGGGAATTGAACTTGCGAGATATTGATGACACTAAGTTTTGGTTCACAAAAGACCAAGATTTAATTAACATAGCGACTGGTCAACCTGCTACACCTGCTAAGAAATTCATTAAAGATGAAGAATTCGTAGCTTCTGCACTAACTGTTTCTGGAGGAGTAGAATATAGAATTACAGACTACTCATTTAAGAAAGGTATATTTAATGGAGTTCCTACGTCAAGTCTGACGCTTACAGCTCCAGGTGTACCAAACATTCCACCAGTCCCAGAAGTACCGCCAACGGTAGATAGAAATCTTGTAATACAGTTTCTACTGGGATTAGTAAAGACAATAACTGACTTCATTGCGAAGTTGAAAGGTTAATATGGACAAAAACACCCCACAAGGAAAAGGTTTCCGAACAGCATACCAAGCAGTAGCTGGTGCTGTAGTAGCATATTTCACTGGTCTTTTGGCAATCCCAGAAGTACGTGAATATACAAGTAATTTCATCCAAACCCAAGGTGTTGCAACACTTCTACTAGTATTGGCAGCGTTTGGAGTAGGAGCTGGACTTATCTCGTTCCTACAAAACAGGTTAGGAAAATAATATGAGTATCGGTCTAATTTTAATAATCATAGGTGTTATACTTTTAATTCTCGGTAAATAGTCATGGAAAATTCGCTCAATATAAACACGTTTCCAATGAAACAAAGAGTCGCAAGAATCAACGGAATTAAGACTCATTTAGAGGCCCTCAGTGATGAGGAACTTGAAAACCATATGTCATATGCACACCAACGCGTCGAAGACGCTGTGCGTGACCTAGAAACCCTAGGAATTGAATCTGCACTACGCTTTAGTATTCAGGAGCAAATAGGGGAAACAGCACTAGCTGAAGTAATAGAATTACACCCTGGGCAAGGTACGCTTTTCCCAGATGGCGCAGCATAGGTAAAAGGGGAGCTTTTCGGCTCCCCTAAACACTTACCTGAACTCTACCACACAATCTTAGATTGTAGGTAGTTTTTTATTGTATTGAAACCCTTTTTAACTAGACTTGGTTTCTTAGGTCTGAGTATACTACTATCATACACCTTTCTTGGATTAACTTTCGTTGGAATGTATTTATTCCACTTCATGTTAGTACCAATGATTAGCGTTCCAGAATGCAACAGCTTGCGGGTAGCCACCATAACGAGCTTTTACATAGCCGTATTGTGCTTTCAAAGCCGCAACAGGGTCGTTCCAAGCGCCAGCCCATTTTCCACATGGTAATTGCTGACCAAGTCCACACGCTCCAGATTGCTTGTTAACGGCATTTGGATTCCAGCCACTCTCACGAGAGACTATAGAATCAACTGCCCACCATTCAGACTCAGGAATACCGGAGGCTATTAACCAGGAGTGTTTGTCTCCGGTAACACGTTCAGTAAACGGAACTGTCGGTGCCGCTGCAGCATACGCCTTCGCTTGACGGTCTTTTAATTCCGCCTTAGCTTGGAGTTGAGCCTCGAGGTCGGATTTCTCCTTTTCGAGTTGCTGGCGCTTCTGCTCCAGCTCCTGGATTTGTTGCTCGTTTTCAGCATTTGTACCGTTCAGTTGGTGGAAATCTGTTTCAAGTTTCTTTAGTTTGACTTCGTTATTTTGAAGTTCAATTCGCTTAATGTGTAGTTCTTGATTTGACTTGTTAACGTCCCTTATTACGCTGAGACCAAAAACTAGGAAGGTAATCGCAGCGAGGACCAAAATGAATTTTTTCATATTAAGTTGCGGCTATAGGACAGTGACAGAAAAGCCAGTAAACAAATTGTCTCCTTTTTGGTTACCCTTTTATTATATCACTATTTAACTACTGTAAACGCTTTAGCGGCGCGAACAGCTGCGTCAGCAACTAGAATACCTGCTACAACTTTCAAGCTCATTGTCTGGCCTGAGAAGTATAGAACGTATGCAGCGATTGACTCTGCTACTATTACTCCTAGGTTAAGAATACCAATTAAGGAATCTTTTACCTGAAGTTTTGGACCCTGTGGGGCCTTATCTGTTTTGTTTGATTTTGTCATAGTGTTTTCCTTTCGTTAATGACATAACCATTATAGCACGCATAAGCACTATTGTACACAGGTTTTTTTAGAATTTGTTGTTTTCTAACTTCTTAACCTTCTCTTTGTACTCTTTAATCAAGAGTTCTAGTTCAAAATCAGTCCAGTGGGCTGGTTCATTTTTAAGTGCTAGAAGGTAATCTACATGCTCCTGGCCATATTTACGTATCATGAACATTGCATAGCCTGCAGCGTTACCCTCGTCAAACCTGTTACAGGAAGAGCATTGTGCGTGTACGTTATCTTCACGCCAACGAGTGGACATCCATCTACAGTTGATGAAGTGTCCACCGTCAGCTTGGGCATATGGCTTTGTTTGACCGCAAGAACAGCATTTGAAATAACCGTTTTTAGTATCTCTCAGTCGACAATACCTCTTAAAGATATAGTCCATTTTTGCAATCATTTTTTTACTAGCCATTTTTACTCCTACATAACTTACAGAAACATTTTATACCCTTACGAGTCAAGTAGTCATGCAGACCTTCACTAGGCTCCCGAGTGTTTTTAGGCTCCTCGGGAGGTTCTGGCTTTATTGTACCATTGAAGACATCTCTCACAGTATGTAACTCTTCTGGTAGGTCTGGGTCTGTTATCTTATAGACCCGAACCATTATCGTTGCAACAGTATGCTAAATGGGTTACTACCAGCTGATGTTGTAGGAAGTTTACCGTCCCACCTCTCAATAGCCATTTTCTGTAGTAGTTCAGGTGTTAAGGTTTGCTGTTGTAGTCGTTGCGCTTCAGCTTGACCACGTGCAGCTGTAATATCTTTTTCAGCTTGAACTTTGGTTGTTTCTAGTTCTTGGCGTGCTTTTGCGACGTTCTGATTCGCTACCTGCACAGCTTCGATTGCTTGGTTAAACTCAGCAGAGAAACTAAAGTTGACGATATTTAGGTCAATAACGTTAATTCCATATTTCTCAAGTCGGTCTTTAACTAGTTCGAACGCCTTGCCCTTAACTGCGTTACGTTCAGTGATTAGTTGAGTGGCAGTGTATTGAGCACTCGCAGCCTTGAATGACTCTTGGAGTGGTGGCACAATGACACGTTCTTTATAGTCTGGACCAATTTCTTTATATAGTTTCAACGCTGTTTTCTGGTCAATTGAATAGTTTAGTGCCAGTGTAGTCTGGACGTCCTGAAGGTCAGAAGTTGCAGCAGCGACATTTTGCTGTTCCTTTTGAACTCGAATGTCCATCTTGTGTAGGCGCTCAATTGGCCATGGTAGTTTAATTGCGATACCAGACGGGATTGTCCTGTTGACTTCTCCGAACCTAGTAACGATACCAACTTGACCTGCTCCAACAGTCCTGAACATAAAAATCATGAAGAATAGAAAAGCTGCTGTAAGACCAATTCCCCATTTACTTCCAGTTGTTAAAACTCTGACTTCCTTCTTTCGCTTCTCGCCGTAACCGTTGATGTACTCGACTTCTTTCGTCTTCGTAAACATGTTTTCTCCTTATATTAGTAACAGTATGTTGGTTAGTATATTTGGCCAGATGAGTATCACTATAAGTAATACCCATCCAGCGATTGCAAGTATATTTACTAGATATTCAACAGTTTTTCCCACCATTTTCGGTTGTCCTTCACCTTCACGGGGTTAACAGTAACCTTCGTTGGTCGAACGACCGTTCCTGGCTTAGGAACTGGATGACTCTTAGTATTGTTCGCTCGGTACTCTAAAAAAGTCTTTGCGTTCTTTACTCTTCGAATTGTTTCTGTTGAAACTTTTTGATTTAACGCTGCTTGCTTCAATGTAGGAGCATGCTTGATAGCATACTTAATGTCCTTGAATTTTTGTGCGTCGATTGTAGTTCTCATTTTTTACCCTCTCTTTAATTGTTAAGCAGTTACTTTTTTGGTTCTTCTCGATATAAGACCTCCCTTTCGACCGGCGACACTTGCGAGTTTTCTATTTGCATAGAAACCACCAGTATGACCTTTTTTACCACCAAGGGCACCGATTTTCGCGTAAAAATCGTTCCCGTATTTCGATTTGTTAGTTGCTGCGGCTTGCTTACCGCCTTCTTTTGTACCCGCCATTATTTGGCTCCTTTCGAGTTTACTGCGTCAATTACTTCTTTAATATCTAGGTCTTCGACCTTTTGAGTATAGACTTCAGACTCGACAGATTTAACATTTGGAAATTCAACATATTCATAAACAGCACCGTCGTCTCTTTCATTTCCAGAGTCTGCGACTTTTTGGTACTCACGGTCTGTGAATTCTTTTTTCTCAATCTTTGTAATCACAATCTTGTACATTATCGTAAGTCCTTATTATATTTATAGTGTTTGACAAATAACTTGTTTAGCTCATCAACGTCTGCGTCTTCAGAATGTTGTGGTAGCTTGTGAAGTTGAACACCACGGTTTCGTAACGCCTTAGCGCGATACTTAACACCGTCTCTACCTAACCCCGTTGACTTCATTACTTCATCTATCGACTGAGACGTAGCCCAGCAGACGACGAAGTCTCTGTCTGTAACTTTTGTTGCCATTTTACCCTCCTTTTAGTTTTTACTGTAGACTTGCGATGAAATCTCTCAATGAATCAGAGTTTCGCTCCCAAGCAAACTGTTTGGCATTCTGCACTATATTTTCGACCGTATATAGTGTTTGAACAGTCCCAACAACTCCCTTAGGTAGTGGTTCGGTTTGTTCTACTGGTTTCTGTGCGGAGTCAACTCCGTATGGACGCTCATCTGACAATACGTAGTCTTTAGGTTTTATGGTATGTGCGTCGGCTGGTATAGTCCAAATGCTCTTATAGCTTTTAGGGATTTGCTCCTGTATTAAGATTCCCTTCTTTTTCATGGTTTGTAGTTGCTGCCAACCACTTCCGTGAGATTTGTACTGTCCGGCTTTAATCAACTCAGACGTTGAAATCGGAGTACCAGCTGGCTTAGAACGGATGTAATCTAGTATTAACTGACGACGTAACTTAAGCTTCCTCTTACGGGTCATAATTGGTCCGTTGAGTGTTGCTTGGCTAATTGTTACTTTAGAGGCTTCCACGGTACTTCTCCTTAATTTCCACTCTATTGAATGGCTTATAAACATCTATATTATTTGGGTGCATATCTTGCGTCTGTAGGCCGTAGAAAACATTTCCAACTTGACCAGACGGTATGAAGCGTCCAGCGACTGTGACGTCCTGAATTGGGATGTTAGCTTTGTATTCTTTTTCGGTTCCTAATTCTCGAAAAATGAATAACCTCTTTATGTCTCCGGCTTTAACGCCGCGCTTAGACTTGAAATCGGTTCCTATTTTGAAGAGATATGCGTCAATTGTTTTGCTCATATTTACCCTCTTGTATTAGTAGTTCTTCAATTGAAGGGAACGGTATGTGAATCCCGAAACGTTCCCCGATGTGACGATTTATAGTGTCAAAGACTTCGTCTATCTCTTTAGTAGTCAGTTCGGTGGTTGACTTCTTCGCGAATTGTGCTTGTTGTATAGGCCTCCATAAATATTCTTTAACTGCCATCTTGCTCCAAGGTATCTCTACTTCAGGCTTCAAGGTTTTCCTCATATCTAGACCATTGTTATTTAACTCCTCTGCAAGTAAGCTGAATAGCACGTGCAGGGCTTTATTCTGTTGTTTTGTCCGTTGAGGGTATACCTTTTCGTCCTTCATTAGAAGCTTAACCTCTCTACAATCTCGTCCATTTCACGAAGTTGTTCTAGTTGGAAGGCCTGGAACTTGCCAATTTTATCTCCCAACTCTTGACGTGTTACTTCTATTATGTGAAGTGGTACGGACGCGATACGTGGGTCGTAGAACACAAAATACAGTGATTCTAGGTGTTCGTTGACGATGAAATACTGAATCATTTGCGATTCGAACTCTTTAGGTACTTCGTTTTCAACAACTGCTTGTATGTGTCGAGCAGGTGAAAGACATTTAATCTCAACAGCTTCAGTGTATTTCCTACCCTTTTTAATAAGACCGTCTGGCGACTGAATTATATTTGGGTTAATATCTGAAACACAGACAGCTGGTCGTTCGACCTTCTTGTCCATGGCTTGTTCGAATAGTTCGATAGCTTCTGCTTCTAGGCGTAAACCACGCTCCATTCTGTCTTCTTCATCTGGAGCAAGTGATAGTCGTTCTGCAATAGTTTCATAGAAACCTATCTTGCGACCACCTCGAGGAGAGTAAACCTCTCCAAGTCGAGTGCCAGAGATTTTACCTCGTCGAAACTCTTTCCATTCGTCAGAGCCTTGTTCGAAATCGTTAATTATTTGCATTTTTAGCCTCCAACTCTGCTTTTCTCTTATCTTTTGCTGCAATAATGGCTGGTTCTACTTTATTGGTTGTAGCCCAGAGTTCTTTTAGCTCGTCGATAGATTTAGCATGGTCAAACAGTTCAACCTGTTCTTGAATGTAGGCTTGACGCTTTTCTTCTTTATCTCGTAGGAACTCTTCCATCTCTTCGAAGGAAGCAATCTCACCTGAGGCAAGGTAGCCAAGGATTGCAAGTGCACGTCCGATAGCTATTGTCTGAAGTTTTTCGAATTGCTTCTCTTTTTCGAATGACTTAGCTGGTGCTTTTGCCATTCCGTCAGAGTCGGCTGAATCTAGGTCACCACTTATATATGTGTCGCGGTCTCTCCAGATGTATGCCTTAAAGATAACGTCTCCGTTTTCTAATGTAATTTCACGGCTTAGGATTTTAGAGTTTGGGTGGTCAGCACGGAATTCCTTAATTCGCTGTGCAACCGACGCATAGTCTTTATTACCTAATTTAGTTGTCTCAGTTTTTCTTGTCATTAGAAATCTCCTTCAAAAGGTCCCTCATCATATCAACCGCCATTGTTGCTAATAGTTTTGGGTCACCACTTTCCATGAGTTGTTCCATAATGTGTTCTTGTGTATGGTCTAGGTGCCTAGCAAGGCTCAATAAAACAGTTGGCTTATCTACACCCATAATGACTTGGTGGCAGCCGATTGGGTCGCCATTCTCGTCGTTCTCAGTTTTAACCATGATGATGGTTTCACCTGACCAGTTGTCGAAGAACTCCTGAATCTCTTTTTGCATTTCAGGCATACGCTTTTCACGTGATTTAAGCATGTCTACGTATGAACCCATTTCAACTTGGGTCTTGTTCTTGATTTTCTTTTCGTCTTCTTTTCCGTTAAAGTTAAGCTTCATTTTTAAGTGCCTCAATTACATTTGCTATTTGTAGTGCTGCGAATTCGTATGCTTCAAGTTCATTCGCAAAGAACGTTTGAGGTAGGCGTGGTTCGTCTGGGTGGTTAACCTGGACGATAAAACCGTTGTCGATTTTCTTAACGTCTACTTCGAAATTGTTAGCTAGTCTGTATTCCATTATTTTCTCCTCTTATTTAATACTCATCTCTGTCGTAGTCTGGTTCTGGTGGTTCCATAGCAGCCTCGATGTAGTCGTCTATCTGCGAATCCGTCATATCTTCATTGTGACAGTCGTAACAATAAACGCTCCAACTTGGTCCTGGTTCTGTAATACCATCACCACCGACATCGTATTCGACCTCTACGTTGTCGTGAGGACAGCGAACTTCGCCATCCTCGTTCCTCACATCC
>ERZ869929.599-NODE-599-length-19135-cov-7.969811_pt1 | contig 19135 bp, 26 predicted proteins | sample MGYA00579312_ERZ869929 | MGnify/ENA primary metagenome ERZ869929 (study PRJEB32216, sample SAMN09231818) | wastewater metagenome | place: USA: Maryland | collected 2016-08-09 | study: EMG produced TPA metagenomics assembly of the PRJNA472060 data set (Reclaimed... | reverse complement strand
CTGAACCGCTCTTCCGATCTTGAGGTTTTTGAATTTTTTAGAGATAAATATAAACTATCCGGTACTCCACAATATTTTACTGGTGGGTTTTACTGCTATACTATTAACGATATGAAAGATACAACACAATCAAATCGTTTATTTACCGAGTTTGAAACATATAAACAAGCAAGTGATGCTTGTATAACAAAACTTATAGAAATTGTTAAATCTAAAGATTTAACATAAAAAAAATGGAAACGTATAAACTAAACGATAAACTAATTGCTGTATATGTGCCAAGTGATGCTCGTGATTTTAAAATAAATAATGCAGGTTGTATACGATATGAGCATAATAATGGTATAGAAAATTCGGCTATTTTACCAGAGCAACTTGGATTTTATGCAGATAATAATAGTTGTAAAATAGTTGGTACAGTCGAAAATAATAATTTAGATTTCGATTGTAGTAGTTATGTTGCTTTGTGTCCTAATTATGGATATAGGAATTATTTAAATGAGGATTATAACGGTGGTAGCAATCCCTTCGATGTGTGGGCAGCATATCATTTAAAAACAAAAGAAGTATCATTTTTATCTCTTTTAGAATCGGTTGGTATATCTAATAAAAATTTGATAAATAGAAAAATTTTAATCGTAGAAAAATTTGGTAATTAAAGATAATTGTATATATTTGTGTAAAATTAAAAAAAATGAGTAGAGTATATCTAAATTTAAAGTTCGCAACTAAAAGAAATTATGTTGATTTTAATTTGAATCATAAAATTTCGTCTTTTATTTATTCTGTTATTAGTTCTGATTATAAAGAACTACATGAGCAAGGAAAAAATAAATTCACTTTTTCAAATATTATGTATGAGAGTTTTAAAGTTCTTAAAAACGTAATACAAGTAAACTCCGATAGAGCAGCCCTTATTATAAGTTCACATGATAAGAAATTTATTGAAGATTTCTTAAAAAATTTAGACAAAAACAAAGTCTATGTTATTGATAATTTGGTATTTAAGATTTCTGATATTAAAGTAGATAGTACTGAATTAAAAAACGATTTAGTGCTTATGAAAACAATAACACCCGTTGTAATTGATAAAAAAGATGAAAAAGGTAAGCGAGTTTATTTATCTCCAAATGATAGTGAATTTAAAGATTTTTTCTTGAAAAATTTAATTAAGAAAACGGAAACAAACATTAACTTAGGTGATATTATATTTGAAATTAATCAAAAAAGCGTTAAGCGTAAGAGTATTAAATTAAAAGAAAACCAAACTGTAAAAGGACATGAATTTGAATTTATTTTAAAATGCTCTGATTTAAATCTTTTGAATAAGGCATTTTATAGCGGGTTTGGTTCAAAAAACTCAGCCGGATTTGGTATGGTACAAGTAGTTAAACAATAATTAAAAATGGAAGAAAACGTAATTGAAGTAGTTCATATGGACGAAAAGTGTGTAGAGGTGGTGTTAGAATTAAAGCCATTAGCACCTATTTCTATAACCAAGCAAAAGGGTGTTTTCAATAAAACATCTGTAATACCGAGTAACCACAACCTATATGGTTTATTAGAAAATATTTTAGGTATTCGGATAGGTTTAGATACTCGGAATAAAATTATTAAGAAGTTAAAATTAAATTCCGAAAAAAGGCAAGGTAAATTATTTGTTAGTTTAATATCACATAATGTAGATATTTTAAATATCAAAACACCTAAAAAGATTGTATATTTTAATGATTCTATGTCTTATTTAAACAGGAGATTAGGTGAAGAACCACATATCAAAGGGGTTAAAAATATTGATAAAAGTATGGTTTATTCTACCATGCAAACCTTAGTTGATTTAAAAGTTAGAGAAAACTTACCCAATTATTATACATCTATCTATAAACAACAGTATTTTAACACAGATGATAGTTATTTTATCACATTAAAAACAACCCAACAATTATATAATCAACTCGAAAAAGCACTAAGGGATAGAAGTACTTATTATCTTGGTAATTCTGATGGTTTAATTGACGTAATGATTAAAGAAGTATGCAAAAAGTAAAACAATTAATTGAAAATTTTAGGTATAGTGATTTATATACATCGTATGGATTTGCAAACATAATCCATGATTTACATAAAATCAAAAAGGATAACAATTTGTTCATCTTGGATGATAACGAATTTTTGGAATATGAGGTTAGTTTTGATGATTTGTGTGAAGTTGTAAATTATTATAAAAACAGAACAAATTATATTGTAACCGAAATTAAAGAAGGTGTAACATATTTTGATTTTGCTCCGGCAACTAAAGATAATGTACAGGATAAGGGAGGGCATATTTTAAGTTCTTATAAAGGATTTGGTAATACCTTAGCTTCTATTGAATCTTTTTTAAATAGTAAAGGGAAAGATGTAGAACTTACAAAATCTATGTCGGTATCTAACACTAAAAATGTAAATCCCTTTTCTGCTATGTATCAACGCTATGATATGTATGTTATTGCTTCGAACATCGTAACAACAATAACCACGCAGAAATTTAATGAGTTAATGAGTTGTTATCTACCAGAATTTGAAAATTTTGAATCTTATTTGTATTATTTTAAATATGTTATGGATTTACATAACAACCGAACATATCTTAATAATAAAGGCAAAGAAAAAAGAAGTGGGGTACTAAGACCTAATCATCACTTCAAAAATTTTGATGAAAAAATCACATGGTATATTAAAGATAAAGATATGAAAGAATTGAGTTATATCAATTCGACATTACATATTGCAGAAACAATTAGTAATGTGAACAACTTATCCAATAAATTTAATGTCTTTAAAGAGGATATAAAAAATGCTACATGGTATAAGTATGGTGATACTATACAAACCTTTAAAATTGATTATTTAGCAAATAGTGTTATTTATAACCATTATAAAAACGTGAATGTTTATTTAGATGATTTCAAATATGCGAAAAACGATAACAATCGGTTTAAAAAATACGTAGCGTTAATTAATTTTTTAAAGAATTGTAATAGTCATAATATGTATAACATTTTAAACTTAGATGTTGAGTTTAAAGAGTCCAATAAATTTATTAATAATTATAAAAACAAACTAAAAATGAAAAACAGCGAATTAGTTGAAAAATTAGCAAAAAATGTAAACAAAAATATTTACTTTGTTTATAAAGAGCGTTACGGTACAGATAAAGAAATGCTTAATAAAAAAGTTAGTGTTATGAAATCCGAGGTAGCACGTAAACTTAAAAAAGCAAATGATATTGTAGATTTTTATGGTGTATTATCTGATTATGCTATTAAACATCGTTTACCATTCATTGATGTAGAAATTTCTAATTTTTTAAACTTAGATAGTTCTGAATTTGAAAAATTTAAGCAATTATTTTTAATTAATTTGTTTACTCGATTTGAAAAAGTAAATCAGGTAGAAACACAAAAAGAAGAAAACTTAGTTTTAGATATTGAAATTTAATAATTATATTTGTGTGTTGTTAGGTAAAAGGACTAATCGAACAATCCACATAATGAATAAATAGTCCTGAAAATTATATAAAACGTAAAAAATGAAAATTAGAGCAATTAACGTATCAACGGAGTACAAATTTGAAGCACACAATGTAAATGCTAATGAAGATGGACAGCCTAAACAAACAGGCGATGGTCGAATTTATGTATCGGGACAAAAAGTTCGGTATATGTTATTAGAAACTATTAGAGATTTATATAAAAATCAGACAATCTCAACTGCCGATGGTGTTTTATGTGATATTACAAAAGATTTGCGTTCAGATTTAATCGGTTATATGGATACCGAAAACTCATCTTATGCAAATAAAAGAACAAGTGTTGTTTTAACAAGTTTTGCATTAGCTAAAAAACAAAGTAACTTTTTTGAGGATTTGTTTGTTCGTTTTAAAGTAAATCCAAATACTACCAATCAAAATCAGCAGCGTATTAACAATAAAACATATTCTGAGCAAGATATTATCAATTTCAACTATATGTTAGATTGTGTAAATCTATCTACTACCGAGTATTTTAACTTTGATGAAGCTAATAAATTTGTAAGTCGGGTTTATACTAAACATGTGAGTGAAGAAGAACGCAAAAAACGTGCTGAAATGTTCCTACGTGGTACATCTTATTTATTAGGTTTGGCAAATCAATCGCGTAATGCAGTACAAAATACACCAGAGCGCGTTTTTATTTGTTTCTCTGATAAAATGAAATTCGTTAAGTTTTTCGAATTAAGTGAGGAATCTCAAGCGAAGATGTTAGCAGATTTAGATTCAAATAATATTACATACTTCTTAGGTGGTGATGGCTATGAAATGAGTGTTGATTCTGCTTATAGCGCAGCAGTTGAATACTTATCTACTAATGAATTGGTTGACTTATCCAATGAGCAGTTAACACATGAAGAAGCAAGAAATAAGTATCAAGTTTTAGATAAAAAAGAGAAAAAGTCTAAAAAAGAAGATGCAGCGACCGTTTAATAATTTAATAAAAGGTATTGATAGTAGTGTATTGGGTAAATCAAATGGTATATCTTTAGTACAACACACAGATAACCTTTTTAAAGAGTTAACAAGTATAATTGAAACCAATCCATATATTTTTAAAAAGTATATGGATTGGTTTTCTATTTCCGAAGAAGAACTAAAAAAATATTTGGAAATTGTTATATCTCTACACGATTGGGGTAAAAAACATCCTAAGTGGCAAAAGCATTGTAAGGATTACACACTTATAAATGTTGAACTTCGGCATGAGTTTGTATATCTATTTAGTATATTAAATAGTTTATTAAAAAATTCAAATCCTGATTTAGATTTTTATAAAGAAAATTCAAGCAAAGTTTACTTTTTAATATCGTCTATTTTAGCCCATCACAACAATTTAAACATTGATAAAAAAGAAAAGGTAAACAAAACCCAACAATATTTAACCCAACAAGAAAACGAACTATTAGGAAATATAAGTTTTTTTGATTTTGTTGTTCAGTTTTTCAATAGTGTGGATGATAGTGGTGATATTTGGTATAAACAAGCCCTTTTGCGATATGTTTTGCAGTTATGTGATAAGAGAGCATCTATATTAGAGATAAATGATGTTAAACTGCCTTATTTTAAAAAATTTGATTTTGATAGTAGTAGTTTTAAGGAATTACGTTATCTACAAAAAATTGCAAAGGAAAGTCAAGACCGGGTAACAATATTAAGGGCAACTACGGGAGCAGGAAAAACATTAGCAAGTGTTTTATGGGCAAATGAGCAAATTGAAAAAGGTTATGCAGACAGATTAATTATAGCAATGCCAACACAATTTACAAGTAATAGTTTAGCAAACAGTGTTTCTAAATATGTAAATGATGTAAACGTTCAGCATGGTAATGTTAAAAATTTATACGATGTTTATAAATTTAAATGGGTTAGAAATCTCCAAAGTGCGGTAACTGTTTGTACAATAGACCATTTGCTTATCGCTATGAGTTTAAATTCTGAGGAACATCAGCATACGTTTTTTAATTTAACAAACGCTTGTTTAGTTATAGATGAAGCCGATTTTTATGATAATTTTGTACAGGCAAATATTGTCAAATTATTAGATGTTTTACTAAAGTACAATGTTCGTATTCTTATAATGAGTGCTACACTACCAAATAGTTATGTTGATTTTTTGAACGAAAAATTAAAAATAAATGCTAAGGTTTTAGATGATTTAACAAATAAAGATAAAGTTCGAGTAGATGTTAAAAATATTACAAGAAGTGATGAGTTTGATTATGATAAACTGTTGGATAAGAAAACTGCTATTATTTATTGTAATACAATTGAACGTGCAATAAACACATATAATACGTTAATTGAAAAAAATGTAGATAAGAATCGAATTGTTTTATACCATAGTGCATTTACGCAAAAAGATAAAAATGATAAAGAAAGACGTATTATCGAAATGTTAGGGGAAGATGCTTGGCGTAACAACACACAAGATGGTATTGTAATTATGACCCAAATTGGTGAGTTGAGTATTAATATTAGTTCGGATTATATGCTAACCGATATGTGTATTTTTGATAGATTGGTGCAGCGTTTTGGTAGAGGTTGTCGATTTGATTTTTTAGAATCAATGGGACACAAAAGTATATGTGAGGTTGATGTTTTAATGGTTTATAAAAAGAATAAAGAATATTGCGCACCGTATGGAAATTTGGTAAGTAGAAAATGGATAGAAAATGAATATTACACAAAAACAAAAGAATATCTTAGGTTAGGGGAATATACATATAGTGATTATTTAGATATTATAAATAAAATTTATGATGTTATAAAATTAGATTCTGAAAGCATTAAAAATGCGAACATATTACAAAGTATGTTTACAAATAATGCTATATTTAATAGGGATATTAAAGTAGATGAAATGGATAGTGAGAGTGATTGGCGTACAAGAAACATCTTAGAACAAACTAAAGTTTTTGTGGGATTTATGGTAGATAGTTATTATAGGTATGATGATTATAAATTTGACTTCGATACAAATTGTGTTAGTATGCATAAGTATAATTTTGCTGTTCTAAAAGATGGTGGTTATATTTCATTGCAGACGATTATGGTAGGTGATACTGAAATGAGTGATTATTGCTTAGATTCTGCTTGTTATAACAGTGAATTTGGGATTTATAAAAATACTGAAAATAATTTTATATGATTAGAGGCATTGATATTCATTATTATATTTATTGTAAAAGAAAACTATGGTTATCTAAACAGAACATAAGTTTTGAACATACTAATGAGCATGTTAAATTAGGAAAGCTAATTGAAGAAAATACTTTTGATAGAAGAAGCCAAAAAAATAAACAAGTTCAAATAGGTAGTATAAAAATTGACTATGTGGATAAGAAAAATAAAGTATTACATGAAACCAAAAAAAGTAGTAAGAATATTGAAACTGCTATTTGGCAAATGAAGTACTATTTATATCTTATTAGAAGCGGATATACAGGTATGATAGAGATACCAAAGGAAAAGAAGAAAGAAGTAGTAGTATTGTCTGATGATGATATTTTATTAGTTGATACTATGATTTCTGAGATTGGTGAATTATTAACTAAGCCTATCCCACAAAAATTAAAAAATATTAGAATGTGTAAAAATTGCTCGTTTTACGAGTTTTGTTTTAGTTGATATGAAAAAAGATTATTATATATTCACCTCTGGTGAATTAAAGCAACAAAACTATAATTTAGTTTTAATTGGTACAGATGGTACAAAAAAAGTTATTCCTATTGAGTCTATTTCTAATTTATTTGTGTATAGTGTATTACATTTAAACACTACACTATTTGAATATCTTGGGCAGATAGATATTAACATTCACTTTTTTGATTATTATTCAAATTATAAAGGTTCTTTTATATCTAAAAATGCACAACATAGTGGTAATACACATGTTAAACAAGCACAATGTTATTTAGATGATAATAAACGTTTGTATTTAGCAAAGGAGTTTGTTAGAGGGGCTATGTTTGGTATACATAAAAACATGCAGGATTATAACATAGTAAGTCAGTATGATGAATATATAAAAAAATTAGATTCGTGTAGTAATGTTTCTGAGGTTATGGGAGTTGAAGGTACTTTTAGGAAAAAGTATTACGATGCGTTTGATTATATGTTCAATCGATATAAGTTCGAAAAAAGAACTAAACAACCACCTAAAAATGAAATAAATGCTCTGATTAGTTTTGGTAATAGTATGATGTATTCATATTGTTTAAATGCTATTAAGCAAACATACTTAAACAGTACTATATCCTTTCTACATGAGGCAGGTGATAGAAGACATTCATTATGCTTGGATATTTCTGAAATTTTTAAAGTTAATATTGTTGATAAGGTTATTTTAAAAGTCATTAATAAAAATATTATTAAAGACGAACATTTCAATAAAGAAGATACTTTTTGTTATTTAAATGATAAAGGCCGAAAAATATTCGTTAGAGAAATGGAAGATAAATTAAATTCTACATTTTTTCATAGAAAAATAAATAAAAATACCTCTTATAAAAACTTAATTAAATTAGAATGCTATAAGTTATGTAAACATATACTTGATGACGAAGTATATGTTGCATTAAAATTAGATTCTTAAAATGCAAATTATTTTAGTTTATGATGTAAGCGAACAAAAATCAGAAAAGATAAGAAAATTATGTAATAAATACTTACATAGAGTTCAAAACTCGGTATTTGAGGGGACACTAACAAAATCGAGTTTACAGGAACTTAAAAATAAACTTATATTAAAAATTGATAAAAATAAAGATTCAATTTTAATATATACTATTGAGAATGAAAAATGGATAGATAAAGAAGTAATCGGTATCGAAAAAAACGAAATTGATAACTTTCTCTAAAAATACATTATCGTTAATTCGCTTAATTATATTAATAATAACTTTTTTATTAAATTTATTATTAATATCTTTAATAAAAAATATATAAATTATAATGTTGATTGTTAAATATATAGAAAATTTTAAGTGTAAATTTAGTAAAATTGATTTGCTAAATTTGTTAAGTTTGTGTATATTTAGACCTCTTTAATCAAAACCATAATGGTATTGAAACATTTGTGTTACATCTTTAAATTGGAATTTCAATTCTTTAATCAAAACCATAATGGTATTGAAACTTACCCCCTGCATGTGCGTTATCCGCCGCCGCTATTCTTTAATCAAAACCATAATGGTATTGAAACATGCACTAAATACATTTGGTTATTAATAATTAAATGCTTTAATCAAAACCATAATGGTATTGAAACAAACATGTTTCGGGTTTAATATCTAATCGCATCAACTTTAATCAAAACCATAATGGTATTGAAACCTTTGAGGTATGTTGGTTAGAAATGTATTATTACTCTTTAATCAAAACCATAATGGTATTGAAACAACAGATGGGGTAGGAGAGTTTACTTTACAAAATAACTTTAATCAAAACCATAATGGTATTGAAACCTCTCATTTTTCTATCACCTGTCGTTTTCTTTAAATCTTTAATCAAAACCATAATGGTATTGAAACTTATATTACTGTTATTTTTTCACTTAAAAAGGATGACTTTAATCAAAACCATAATGGTATTGAAACCTTTTAATATTGCACATCCTTTACGATTAAGTGGATTCTTTAATCAAAACCATAATGGTATTGAAACTTTTTGATGATGATAGTACCATCTTGATTTACTTCTTTAATCAAAACCATAATGGTATTGAAACAGAGTTAGAACCCGCACCTGAGATTCAACCTTCAGTTCTTTAATCAAAACCATAATGGTATTGAAACACTTTTAAAAGCAAAATAAACTTTTTGAAAAACTATCTTTAATCAAAACCATAATGGTATTGAAACACGATTGCTAGACCTTTATCTTCTGTGTTTATACCTTTAATCAAAACCATAATGGTATTGAAACCTCCCAAATTTTTTTTTCTTCGTTCCAAGTCTTCCTTTAATCAAAACCATAATGGTATTGAAACATCATTGCTTATATGAACATCTTTAATTATTTCTCTTTAATCAAAACCATAATGGTATTGAAACATATCAGAGACCTTTGGCGCATCTTCCTGATTATCCCTTTAATCAAAACCATAATGGTATTGAAACTTCGGCGTTCGGGCGGAAAACGCTCATATTGGGATTTCTTTAATCAAAACCATAATGGTATTGAAACTCGGGCAAACTATCATACGCACTAAACTGCGGAATATCTTTAATCAAAACCATAATGGTATTGAAACTTGAAGTACAAAACTATATTGATTATTTACAAACTCTTTAATCAAAACCATAATGGTATTGAAACATAGAATTTTTATAATCTAAATTAATAATATCGCTTCTTTAATCAAAACCATAATGGTATTGAAACTCGACTAATACATAATTATTGTGTAAGATAATGGCTTTAATCAAAACCATAATGGTATTGAAACAAAATAAAATAAAACGTATCGTTATAAAAATCTAACTTTAATCAAAACCATAATGGTATTGAAACATACGTACGGTTGAAAATTAATATTAAATTGTTTTCTTTAATCAAAACCATAATGGTATTGAAACATTTTAAAGCTAAAAGGACAATATTTAAGAGAGTTATCTTTAATCAAAACCATAATGGTATTGAAACATTAATTCTTCGCGACCAACATCCGGCGAGGCTGCTTTAATCAAAACCATAATGGTATTGAAACTCGGATAGAATACATTTTTTATATGATTTAATGCCTTTAATCAAAACCATAATGGTATTGAAACAAGTGATAGCTCCGAATTGCTTTATGATTATTTGCAAACTTTAATCAAAACCATAATGGTATTGAAACATCTTAAATTTGTAATATCGTTATTTCTTCTTTTCTTTAATCAAAACCATAATGGTATTGAAACATGAAGATTATGTACAAGTTAACTTACGTACTAGAACTTTAATCAAAACCATAATGGTATTGAAACTGAAAAGTGAAAGTTATCATGTTTCCATCTGTTTTTCTTTAATCAAAACCATAATGGTATTGAAACGAATATGTGCTATTTACGATATGTGTTAAATCAGAACTTTAATCAATACCATAATGGTATTGAAACCTATTAACAACTTTACTCGAAATATGCGGTATTACCTTTAATCAAAACCATTATGGTATTGAAACGTGAGTATTGTTTTGCTATTTGCCCTGTATGGTTTTACTTTAATCAAAACCATTATGGTATTGAAACAACACACTTGAGCGTGATTATTTATTTAACAGAAACTTTAATCAAAACCATTATGGTATTGAAACGTTAACAGACAAGTATCTTTTAGCGGTAAAAACATAACTTTAATCAAAACCATAATGGTATTGAAACTATTAAAGAACGGCCTTACATCATTGCACGAAAGCCTTTAATCAAAACCATTATGGTATTGAAACGTACAAAACTTTGATTATTATGTTTCTTTAGCAAAAACTTTAATCAAAACCATTATGGTATTGAAACTTGAGAAGCGAATATATTAGATTGATGCAAACCAGTTTAATCATAACTACATTGGTATTGAAACAAATATCATAGCTTATTTTTTCTCAGCTTTGGAAAATAATCCTAACCAATTTGGTATTTTAAATTTTTTGATTATCTTTGTATCATGAAAACATTTTTACCAACATTAGAATTTTGTTTAGATGTAGTTGAAGCTAAGTCAAATCTTAAATTCTTCTACAAAACTCATACAATAGATAATACCGAAGTCTATACTTTCGACTATTTTATAGCTTCTGAGTCAGATTTCTATCATTTAGGTAAACCTTTACACGAATTGCGTGGTCTTACATTTGTTAAATATTCTGATGATAAGATTGAACGATTTTTAAATCAGCATAAGTTTTATAACATTAACCAAGTTGAATATACTCAACTTAGTTATGTTAAAAATTTTCAGATTTTAGAAGTGTCCGAAAAACATGATGGTAGTATTATAAATTTTGTTAGAATAAATGATAAAATTTATGCGAAAAGTAAAATGAGTTTTGATTCTGAGCAAGCAGTAGCTGCTAACAAAATTTTAAATTCAAACAAATATATTTATAATTTTGTTAAAAATTGCTTAGACAACAATCTATCTCCAATTTTTGAATATTGTTATTATACTAATCGTGTAGTATTAAATTACGATGAAGAAACTTTATATTTACTACAAGTTAGAAACAATCTAACGGGTGAGTATTTAGATATTAGCACATTAGATACAACCAATATTAAAATTGCAGAAAGAGAACCTGTAAAAGATTTTGAACACTATGTTACATTAGCAAAAACACTAACAAATCGTGAGGGTTGGATTATAAAATATCTAAATGATAAAAATGAAGTTAATTTTTTAAAAATTAAAACCGAGTGGTATTTTAATCAGCATCATATTAGAACTGAACAAATCCACCGTGAGGATTTTATAATTTCATTATATTTAGAAAACAAAATTGATGATTTATTATCGCAGTTAAATCCTATTGATAATGCAAATGAGATTCAAAGAGTAAACGAAATAATAGCTATTATTGATTCGCGTATGTTGTATATTGAAAATGAGGTATTAAAGCTACAAGAAAAATTCACTAACTTTAAAGATTTCTCTAACGAATATCATAAACATTATGCGTTTGATTTCGCAGTAAATAATGTAAGAAATTCAAACCTTAGAGAAAAAATAGTTGAAAGAATTTTAAAAGCTACGTATAATTTACAGTATGCCCGAAACTTTCTAACTATTCCCGAATCCGAAGTTTTTGATGCACTTACCTATGCCTACCGATTATAGAAAGCTTACGAACCCGTAGGCTTTTCTTTCTTTGTATTTCTTTCTATATGTGTTAGCTTCTCTATTAAAGCTCATATTATTTTTTACATCTTTACCATATTTGAATATCTTTATACTGTATTCAATTATGTACCAAAGTACATAAAAAATAATAAGCATTTCTAACTGTTGCTTACAGCGTATTTTTTGTCTATCTATAAATGCATAAAAAATTGGGTTAAGATATTCTTTTCGAGATAGTAAAATAAGCCATCCTATACTAAACATCCCTACACTATCGGGTAAAAAACTTGTTACTAATACTTTCATTTCTTAACTATTTTTTTAAACCAAGCATACGCTTTTCTATTTTTTAAATAATCTAAATTTCTTTCATTTTCGTATGCTTCCCTTTCAAAACTTAAATCCCTGTATACATCTTTTGCTGTTGTGAAAAACTTAACAACATATTCCAACCCATACCATAAATAAAAAAACACAATAAGCATTTCTATTTGTTGCTTAATGTGTATTTTTTCGTGATTTATTAAAACTTTGTTATTTAATAGTTTCTTATCATTTACAAAAATGAATGGAAATATAGCCATACCTCTTATTCCACTTGGTAGTAATTTATTAACGAGTATAATCATACCCTATATATTAAATTATACTACCGAGAAAATATCCATAATGATAGATAATCTATCCGAGATTTTAGGTAATCCAAGTGGTTCGATTAATAAATTAATCGGTGATAAAAAAGATTTAGCAAATTGTTTATCATAGTCAATCTCCGGTGCAAACTCGATGGGGAAACTACCACGCATGTATGCAAATATTTTCATACCATGTTCACCATTTTTACAATAGTAAAATCTAATTTTACTTCCTGATTTTAAAAATTCATATTTATCCTGATATTCTTTGTTTTTGTTTAACAGATAGTTATAATATGCTGCCGCTTTAACACCAAAGTGTGTACCTTTTAAGAATTGTATGCTATTTACATCATCTACCACTTGTCTATCGTAATTAGAACAACTTGATTGACCTGAAATGTTATCAATATCTGCCTCAAACTCAAATTTTCTTCTAAGTTGTCTTACCAATCGAACAAGTTCATCAATTCTAAAATCATCCGGGTCTTTAAACAAGTATTTAATAACCTCATATACATTATCTCGCACAAAACTTGGTGTAGATGAACGCACAAGCTCTAAGCCTTTAGGTGCAATATAATTTAATCTATCATAATAAATACCATCTTCCCATACCGTGTGTTGTACGTATTTCTTTTTAGCTACGTTAATAATAGATTCATTCACCCTTTCTAATTCAAAATCCTCAATATTTTCAACACCATAGGATTTAGCATGTTCATTTAAAATTTCTTTAAAATAATCTGCAATCTTGTAATAATCAATGCCGTGAATAAAATCTAATTCAGAGCTAAAATTACAAACCTTACGTAATGCTTTTTTAGATTTAATTACTTTTTTGTGTTTTAAGTATCTACCATCTAATAGTATAACATTCGAATCATGTTTTTCCAAGAAAGCATCTAAATCAAAACTTTCATCGTTTAGTTCTTTTTCATATAAATAACTTTTAAAGAAAGTTGAGTTTATGTCAAATCTATGTGATTCATCTTTAATTAATACAATAAAGTTTTTGTTAACTTTTTTAATGTATTCTTGATTGAATGTTTGATTTTTCCAATCACATGATTTAATAGCACCATAGAATGATACAAAGATTGAATCGGTATCACCATATACTGAAACTACTTCATTTGATTTAATTTTTTTAACATTTTTAATATTTAGTAGTTTATGCGTAACGGTATCATTATGCCATTCATTATACCAATAGTCTTGGTTTAATTTATCCATTTTTGATGTTAGTTCTCTACCGTGTGCTGTAATTGTAGAAGCTACTTTAGGGTGGAAAATAACGAAGCCGTACTGCCCAAACGCCCCATATGTTTGATTTAAGATAAGTTTTAATGCTAATTGGTATGCGTTATAGAAGTCGATTTGTTTCTTTAACCCCTCTGCTTTAATTTTTAGTTCGTTTAATCTTGTTAGTTTTTCTTCTTTAGTCATACGTTTTTTATTTATTATAGTCTGAAATAAATAAAAAGTTTTAGATAGCCATGTAATTTTAATATATAGAAATAAAAAACGAATGCTGCAATCTAAGTTTATTCAAATCAATAAAGATGTTTTGCTTGAGTATATATATGATTCTTCAAATCTTATATCAGAAACCTATAAAGTTCTTGTAAATACAATAGCCAATACACGTTCTTTTATATCATCTGATACATCTGCTACAAAAAATACCCAAGATAATACCTTATTTATTTTAGATAGGATTTCAAACAAATATGGTTTAGTTAATACGACAAAATATCCTTTTTTACAAACTATTAACTATGCAAATTCGTTACCTATTCGTTATGATAAAGTTCGTTTATACTTCCCTGCTTTATATGATTTTAATCAATATCAGGGTTTCCAACTTTCAATATATGCAAAAGATAGATTAAACAACAATGTTTATTTAACTGATTTCTTTTATGATAAAACAAACCCATCTACTATTTCATTGATAGATTTTGCTAACCCATCTATTCGATTTGCTGAAAAGGAGTGGATAAACTACATTGAGATAAATATTCCATCTGCATTTGCGGTTGCAAATCAATTGAGTGGTAGTAATCCTGCACCAAATTCAATAAATTCGAATCTTACTAATGCGGTTGGTTTATCAACAACTTCACCAATATTAATTGATTTTTCTTTTATACAATTATCGCAAACAATTAATGCAACAACTACATATTTATTGGAAGCACCTATACAAACATCTGTACCATTATCACCTGATTTTGAAACTATATCTGTTATGATTGAAGAATCTACAAATGGTGATTTCTTCGAAATATATGGTACATATAACTCAAGTTTAGCAGATTTTAATAAGTTTATAAATGATTCCTTTTTAGCAGGTAAACGTTATGTTGTTGAATATGTTATTTCGCTGTATCAAGAAAATATTAAATCACGCCCACAGGTTCGCAGAGTTACATCAGATTTCAATTTAAAAGAAGAGTATAGACCTATCATTAAATTATCCACTACAACGGCTATAATCGAAGTAGAAATGCGTTTAATTGATTTGGTTGATGATTCTACTATCACAAGACGAGCTACATTTGGTTTATTGCCATATCAGGTATCAAAATATTCAACTAATTTAACGAAGATACAAGTACAAAACGCTAACTCGCCTATTATTTATAATAAAAAGGTTACTAATATTTTAAGTCCTACACAAGTATCTAATAAATCCAATGTGATTATTGAACAAATTCAAGTACCATTCCCGGTAATGATTGATAAATATAACGTTGTTGCAAAATCAAATTCTGTTCAAACTAATAGTGATTTGTTTTATGGTATTGGTAAATTACAAATTATTGTATATCCTTTTGACAATATAGTAAAATTTGTTGTGCAGCAAAGTGTGGATGCATCTTCAAAGATTCCTTTTGATTTTACATCGGCAGGAACTATTAAATTAGTATTTAAAAATGCACAGTTGAATGTTGAATGTTTGTTATTGAATAACAATCCTGAATTAGATTTAAAAAATGGTGTAGTTATTTTTAAGATAAACAATAATCAAATATCAGATATTCGAAAAATTTACCAAAGTGGAGTGAATCCTTTTTATATTAATATAAGTTCCAATGGTGTAACTACTGTTGTTTACTCAGGTACATTTATTATGTATGATGCTGTTAATAATTTAGAACAAATAAACAATGCACAGATAGAGCAGGTTAATACTAATTTTGAACCTACTATTAATTTAGGTAGTGAACCAGTTGTTGAAACAATACCAACGGTACAACCTTCTGTAATTATACCAGCAGCACCAAATAAAGTTGATGGTAGAGGTAATACCGGAGTAGGTGGTAAAGTTGATGGTAGAGGTCAGATTGTCGGTGGTAAGGTAGGTGGTGGTAAAACACCAAATAATGGACAGACAGGTAGAGGATAAATAGGTGAGGGATTTTAACCCTCACCCAAATATTTACTTTAAAAGAGTGGCTAAAACATTCATAATATCATTTCCGTTTGCTAAACCTTTCATCTTTTTGGTAGCAACTCCCATAACTTTTCCTTTTTCGGAAATAGATGTTACATTTAATTCTGAAATGATAGTAAGAAGTTGTTCTTTAATTTCCTCTTGTGTTAATTGCTTGGGAAGAAATCCTTTAATCACTTCAATTTGTGCTTTTTCTTGATTCGCACGTTCAAACTCTCCTGCATTTTCATAAATGTTTGCAGCATCGGTTCGCTGTTTAATCATTTTTTGTAGCGTTTGATTTTGCAAATCAGTATCTACATTTTTACCTGATGTTTCTAAAATCATAAGTTCTGATTTAATAGCACGTAGTGCTTCTAAATTAGATGATTTTTCTTTCATGGCTACTTTGATAGCCTCGTTCACTTTTTCTAACATATATCTATTTTTAATTATTACTACTTAAATCTTCTTCAAATGTATCACATACGCAATATTTACAACCACATGCTTCCATGTTCTCATGGCTATCAAAATGTCTGTAATAAGAATGACCACATTTACATTTTTTGTTATCACCAAAATTTGGGTCATATACTAATGTATTTAGACTTTCATATTCAGAAATAAGCCTTTTCATTTCCAAGTATTCTTTTTCTGTTATTTTTTTCATGGTACAAAGATATAGAATATTTTTCAAATTACCAAAAAAACTTTTACATAAAATATCACTATAAGTAATAAAAAAGTTATGAAAAAAATTTATTTAATATTTGGAGTTGCGGGTAGTGGTAAAGGAACACAGTCTAATATGATTAAATCTTATTTTAATTTAGAACATATATCAGTAGGTGATTTAATACGTGCGGAAGAATCGAAAAATTCAAAAATAGGTAAGTTATCTAAATCTTTGGCAGAAAAGGGTAACTTCTTGCCTGACAACATTGTAGACGAACTTGTATTAAAAAATTTGGAAAATAGAAAAAATGATATTATATTAGATGGCTATCCCCGCACAATAGAACAAGCAACCACTTTAAAAAAGTTTATATCCGAGCGTGGTATAGAATGTTTGCTTATTAATTTAGAGTGTGGCTATGATGATATTAAAGAGCGTTTAGCTAAAAGGGGTAGAAAAGATGATAAACAAGAAGTTATAGAACATAGAATAAAATTATACGAGGAAAAAACCTTACCTGTATTATGTATGTTTTCCGATAAAATATATATAGATGCGAATGGTACAGTATCTGAGGTTAGCAATCGTATTATCTCAGCAATAAAATTATATAAATATGAACACAGTAGAAATTAAATCAGTATTTGGAATTAAGATAGACGATAATATCGCTAAAAAATTAATAGACCCGTACATAAAACATAAAATTTGTAGATTGTATATTGAAAAGGGGTTGAATTTTCATTCAATCCCTTATGATGTTTATGACTTTTTAAAAAAAGATGATGAGCAGTATTCTTTAATATGGGATGAAACCCATGTCGATAAAATAGATAAGTCTATTTATAATTTAGAACTTTTGTTTGGAATAAGTGATAGTGTAATTCACCGCTTGTATGAGAATTTATTAATACCACAAATATCATCATTTGAACATAATGTGGTTGGTATTAAAATAAATGAGGTAAAGGGTGGTATTAGTGATGATATAGATAAAATTATTGGTAAAAAAATAGTAGAAATACCAACTACTAAACCATATATGGCAGGGATTTATAAAAAATCAAAGCAATATTACATACATAATGTAGAGCATTTATTTTATCAAACAGACTATGATAATATTCCATTTGAAGATAAGAAAATTTTATTAAGTTCATATAGAAGTAAAGACGATTTAATAATATCTATCAAAAATGTTTATCAAAAGTATAATACTTTTTATAAAGATTATCCTCAAGTAATAGGTGAAAATTGGCATTACGGTAATACAAATTGGATTAAATTAGATTGTTTATTATCCTGTATAGATGATATTTTAGGTACTTCTTTAAATAATTACAATAATTATAAATATTTATTAATTAAGAATAAAATTTCGGATTAATGGGAGAGTTAATACCATTAGATAATTGGTTTATTTTGAAAGAAAGAGGATTGGAACACCTTTTGACTTTTGAAGATTATTTTAATAACAGACGTAGGTATGTATTGTATAATGATAAATTATATGATGCATCCGAACTTAACGTCATTAGACAATTAAAATTACATGGGTTTAATCCTAATTTTGAAATTGATTATGTATCCCAATTTTATAAATATGTTGAAGATAATACAGTTTGGAATAATGATTTATTTATTAATGATTTACCAATTATCACATTAGGTAATTTAAAAGAAATTAAAGGTGGTTTATCGTTGTATGGTAATAAAACATTAAAATCATTATATAACGTAGAAAAAAGGGGTTTGCTTAATTTAAGTGTACATGCTAAAATTTAATAAAAATTCATACTAAATTTAACAAAAAATAACAAAAATATTTATTTTTTAATATCAAAATATTTATTTTTTATGAAAATTTAGGGATTGGTACAAAAAAAGGCAATTTGATTTTTTAATATATAGAAATAAAAGACAAATTATATCAAAAAGTTTAATTGTCAAAAGAGGAAAGACAAAAGATGGTCGTCAGATATATT
>ERZ869929.598-NODE-598-length-19168-cov-14.750903_pt1 | contig 19168 bp, 15 predicted proteins | sample MGYA00579312_ERZ869929 | MGnify/ENA primary metagenome ERZ869929 (study PRJEB32216, sample SAMN09231818) | wastewater metagenome | place: USA: Maryland | collected 2016-08-09 | study: EMG produced TPA metagenomics assembly of the PRJNA472060 data set (Reclaimed... | reverse complement strand
GCATTGTATGGAGTATATTGAAATTCTTTTTCGACTTCTTCTCCGTATTCATTTTTTACTTTTGCTATCAATACAGGGTTTCCACTTTTCTTTTTATTGAAATATATCGGAGTGGCGGTTTCGGCTTGCCCTTTATCATTCACAAGAACAAGTGGTTTGTTATCTGATACGTCTGTATGAGAAAAGGTAATTATCTCATCTCCTTTTGGAGTTACGCTGTATTCCCACCTGTTTTTGCCGTCAGCAAATCCGTTTCCTGATGATGAGAATTTAGACGATTCTCCCTGTGGTGCGCGCCCTTCTTTATACGCACTTCTTATTGTCCATTTATTTTTTGCGAGTTTTTGTTTTTCGATCCACTTTACGTAATCTTCTTCTGACCCATTAGGCACTTCCGCTTCAAATGCTTTTTTTAATGCCTGTCCTTTTACGGTTTTATCTTTAGCGGCTAACTCTGCGGAGGTACGAAGTTCAACAGGGCTTACTTCCGTCCTTACGGTTTCGGTGGTTGATCCGTCAGGGTTTATTTTTTTTACAGTCCTCACTTCAGGAACAACGCCTCCCTGTAATATAGAACTGAAGTCCACTTCTGATAACTGCTTCATTAGTTCAGGCTTTTGCCTTTGTCCTATTGGAAGTTGATCGTAACTCATTAGGTAATCGCCTGTTTCCTGCGGGTGTTTTTCAGGCGCGTTTCGCCATTGCGGATAGTTTCTGTCAAAAAACTCTCTGTCTCGAACCGATTGAATTAATTGAGGCATTAGTTCACCGTATTTTACATGGTCTATTTCCTGCTTTCCTTTTATGTAATCTGTATCGCTTATTTGCCCGTTCATTCTTTGGGCTTTAAGTACCGCATCCTGTTGTTTTATTGCTTCTAATTTTTGAGAAAGCGGAACTATATCGGGATCAAACACCCTTCCCATTAATCCGTTTACTCCTGAATAATCAGAGGGTAATTCAAATGGCTTCTTTTGTTTTAAAGAATTTACCCTTTCCTGCTGTTGGTATTTTAAGTAATCATCAACAACAGGGTGATTAGATGATGGCAATATTACTGCTTCACCCGTTCCATCCCTTCCTGAAAAAACACTTCCTTTTCCTTCTATCATATCGTTTCAGGGGATTGTGACATTAATTTTTTAAATTCAGCGTGTGTCATTCCTGCATACTTAGGATTGCTTGCCTTGAACCTTTCAAAACTTAACTGATCGGGAATCTGAATATTCGGGGCTGTTACTCCATTTGAGGATATGGGTGTCATGGCTGTTGGTGTTTCGGTTGATCCGAGACCTGATTTATTACCAAATAACATCGGGGTTTTTAAGATGTCTGTGAGTGCGCCATACTTATTATTTATACTTGCGTTTCTTAATGCGGAAGCGGCAGCCATATCATCTAAGTATTTGGTCTTTTTATTCCAATCCCACGCTTTGTTTTCTTCTCCCGCGAGTGCTGTATTTGCGTTTGCTAATTCTCTCCCCGCCTGATCCCGATACTGCGCTCCTTTATACGTCAGTTCTGCTTCTTTATCCATTTGGGAAGATGCTGCTGAACTTATAGTGCTTAGTATATCTCCTGCTCCATATCCGTATCGTGAAGCGGCAGCCCCCGTATTAGAAAGGATTCTGTCAAAACGACTTCTTAGGAATCCTTCGCCCGGCAAACCCGATCCGACCCTGTTTCTTGCCGCATTTACATTCTCATATATCCCCTTGCTTATTTCATAAGCAGGACGCGGAGTTTTGGCATATTGATCGGCAAGTTTACCTTGCTTGTTTCCAAGTAAATATTTTGCTCCTGCTCCTATTACGGATGCGGCTATGGGGACTGCGAGTGGTAGTGGCATTAGCTTAGTTCTTTATAGAAATATCCTATCACACTTTTTAACAAAGGTGCTAAATTATTTGAATCATTTGAAATTGATACGATTAAAACATCTCCCTGCATATCCCGCCCGTTTACCCACGCTTCATCAATAGTAGGAGGGTTAAGCATTTCAGGAGGTGTTAATTTGTCTTTCGGGATTTTTGCCCAAAATTTGCCTAACACCTGATCGAACATTGGTTTGGTTATTTCTGTGTCCATGCCCGTAGGGTTTTGATCGGTAAACGGCACAGTAAGGTTAGGACAGAATGGGGGGCTATTGGTAGTAAGGTCAATCCTGATAAAATCTTTTACCTTTTCTATATCTACATTGCATACGTATTTTACGGTTCTTACGTATGGTACTCCGTAGAAATTATTGTATTGTGAAGTGTCTCCATGTAACCATAAATTTCCGTCTTTAAAACTTACATAATCAGATTGCAACGCACAATAATTCTCTGGCTTAAACGGATAATTCTGAATCCATCCCTGTTTTCCTTTTGAATACACGAGAGTTTCACCAACGTATGGCGTACCCGTAGCTGCGGGAGTGCCGTCAATAAATATAAATGTAAAGTCTTTTTGAACAGGATTAAGATAGGTAAGTACCGCTACCTGATTCTGATATAGTGAACCGCCCCCCGGTGCGCTTATTTCCGCGTTTCCAAACTTATCTATTGCAGCTGACCATCCGTTGCCGTAATTATTTACTTCCCTTACAATTATGTTAGCTGTGTTAGGATAGTCGGGATCGGTATTTAAAATAGTATCTACAAGGAGAATATTTAATGGTTTGATGTAAAGTTTTAACTGTGTTGTGGTAGTTAATGCTTCTATATTCGGAACAGTAATTAACACCTTAGACTTAATCTCTGGCTTTGGAATCATTGGCAAAAACGACACGATATATAGATCATTTTGCTTGTCATATACAGCCGTCACCTCCGAGTTGTAATTTGCAAGGTCAGCGCGTTCCTTGCCTATTTTATTAAATGTGGTGTTCATTAATACTGAACTTATTGCTACTATGCCATCACCCTGCTGCATCCATATTACCGAGTAGTTTCCATCCCACCCGAATAATTTTCCATCGTCACTATAACAAATACTTTCGGGGTTTTGAGTTCCGTAGTTCCTTTGCATATCATGTGTTTGCGGAATGACATCCTTGGTAAGAGAGAGTAGTTGTTCTGTGTTGCCCTGTGTTATACTCTTGATGATATTTTGATTAATGTACATACTCACCATGAATGAATTGGAGAATATGGCTTTTAGTACTGTCTTATTAATAAGGACTAATTTATTGATTCTTCCGTAAGTAGTAGCAAATTGTTTCTCATTTAATGCTTCAAAGTTTCTTAACCCGTTTATTAATGTTCCGCTTATATACCTGTTGGAAAATCTTACCGTGCTTATCCTGTCAACCTGTCCTTGTGTAATAGCATCTGTGTTTGGTCTGCCCCATCCGTTTGCCCGACTGCTGTAAAAATCAGATACCGATTCGTCCTGAATATTAACTAATTTAAACTGTGGTACTAATGTAGGTTGCGCGGGATCGTAATTGTAAGGCACGTTTCTTAACCTGTAATATACATCTCCCCATGTAGTAGTTATGATTGCGGGGGTTACTATAAGATTTGGTAATGTTCCGTAAGTTTGATTCTGAATATTTCCTTCGTGGTATTTTTTTAATACCCCGTTTATAACAGCACTTTTTACTTCATAACACTGCCCAAATTCGTAAAATATTTTTGTCTGATCCTGTCCTCTCGGAGTATAGACTTCAAAGGAAGCCCCTGCCGCCCATGTGATCGTATTATCAACAGGAATATAAATATAGCTGTCGTCCGCTGCTATCACTTCATAGTCGTATAACGTAGTGAGTATGCCCGAATTTGCATCGCGTGTTATAAATCTTAACCTGTCACCCTTTTGAAAGGTATAGTTAATTACAGCGTTTGGATATTGCTTGGTAGTATAATATCCTATGTTGTCAATATTTATTCGTACCTTGATAGGGTTAGTAGTTGTGACTACATTGTTTGCATCTACGTATTCTACTTTGTTGGCTACCCAATCCAAAAAAGATTCCGACTGTTGGTTTTTAAGTGCCACCATTTGCCATTTAACAGCCCAATCGGGCGGCTCATTAAATATACTTGCTGTGATGTTGGCTGCACCCGGTGGATTCAATACTCCATTTGAATCTCTTTCTGTAAAGAATGTTATATGGACAGCCTGATTAATTATTCCTACTGCGCATTTACGGTCAAGTTCATCGTAATACACGATTCCAAAATATCGGTCGCTTCCCCTTTTCCACTTAGATATGCTTTGGAATAAAGACACTATTGTTACAATGACATTAGCTACTGAATACGTATTTGAAAAATTGTAATCGTTTTGTCCGATTGGTATAGAGTAAGGTATTCTATCGGGCTGGAATAAGAATTGACACAATGCCCCCGAAGAAGACAATATTAATGCGTCTGTCCGTGTAACGGGTTGCGATCCGTTGCTCTGTGGTGCATACGTGGTTATTGAAAAAAATCCATCCTGATCGGTATTCTCCCATTGCCCGTGAGTATTTACTACGACAACTCCAGAAACACCGTCTCCAGATGAATCAACAACCTGACCCTGAATTTGTGTGCGTGCATTATCATGGAAATTAACATTGTTTACATAAAAAGCTCCGAGTTGTCCTATCGGGGTTGAGACCGAAGTCCATGCCGCCCCTGAAATTAAATTAATCGCACTCGAATAATTAGCAGTAAATACAGACGATCCTATAAGCCCGTAACTAACTCCGCTTACGTTTATAGCTAAAGACCATGTATAGCCGTTATGATCTGCTATTGGATTAACTAATGAACTTTGAAATATCGGTGGAGGCGCGCCTCCTGTTACCTGACGAGCTGATAATTCTACCCTTGTCTGCGATAAATACTCGCTTATTGTTGTAGGCGCAGCCACTCCCGTTTCGTTCGCTACGGTATATCCCATTAGTGCAGTTACTTCTTCGTTCGGATCGCAAAGATCAATGACTACCATATCCTGACCCGTTACATTGGCATTATTAACCACTATCTCAAGTTCGTAATTAGGTACTAATTGCCCGGCAGTATTATATTGTCCAATATTGGTGCTTGTTTTTTGCCAATTTTTTGTAATGTCTCCTAACTCATTTGCTGTAAGGAGATGGCTGGCTACACGCAAAACATATCTTCCGTTTGGAACATTATTTATTGTGTATAGTTGAGGAATTACTAACTGATTATCGAAATAATAATTTAACAAACTAAATAACTTGACGTTATCTGCAAGGGAACTTATAATAACTATTCCGTCTGGGTCAAGTGCTATGCCCAATCCCGTACATAAATTTCTAAATAGAGTATCTCCCTGTCGTGTTACTGCATAATACGGAGTGCCTGCAAGATAAACAGTAAATCCAGCTAACGGACACGTCTGAAGGTAGGCTGCCGAATCACCGGGAAACGCCCCGAAATTAGGAAGAACACTTTCTTTAAATCCTCCCCATAATATTTGTCCTGACGAGCCGTTTTTATAAAGAATTTGCTGTTGGTACGGATTGTGGTTTCCTGAATAATAAACATTCTGAATAGGTATATTACCGCTTACGCTATACCTTGCGCTGATGGCTACTGGCTGTTCATAATTAATATCAATTTCTGCGTCTATACAAGGAGTATTGTAACCTTCAAGCCCTCCCGCTGTAAATGCCCTGTCATCAACGATCTCCTCTGATTTGTGTTTGATAAAAAGTGAATCAAACGGCTTGTCAGTTTCTAAAACAGGTATTAGCTCTGTTGTCTCCTGATTATACCATTTGAAGTTCTGCATATTAGTCCCGACTACTTCAAACGGATCGAGCGTCTTAATAGTAACCCATGCCGCTCCGAGTACGGGTTCTAAAATAGCTATTTCTACATTCTTTATTACTGATGCAAGTGCGGGATTAGTAAGCCTTTCGTCAGTAAAATCAATCAATAAGTAGTTGCCCGTATTTCCGTAATTGTTGGGATCGCATTGTCTTATAGGAATCGGGATAACGGATATTGCCGAATAAACCGAATAAGAATTGTCAAAATATTTATATCTTACTCTTGCCTGATATACTTTGTTTCTTACAAAGTTTGTTTGGATAGTATTATCGGTCTGATAGATTATGTCGGGTTCGCACTTTGGAACATACACCCCCCTGTCTATAAGCGCAAGAGAAAACGGATCATAAGGCGGTGAATCTGGGTAGAAATTAACGGGAACGGCTGCGGGGGCAAACCCGCTTGTAGCACCCGCTGTAACATAATAATCTCCTTCTGAATTAGCTGTTATAGTCGGAAATTCATTGCAGGCTGATACACTGAAATAGTCCGATGCAGGGCTTAGTTTGTACGCATTTAAGAAGTCGTTTGTCTGCGATTGATAGTCGCTGCCCTGCGATACCCAATTAATGAGTATTAACGGTACGGGGTTTCCTGTGATAAAAAAAGCAAGCGAATAATTAGTTATTACCCCGAAATTAGCCCTGTTGAAATAAAGATTTATTTTTTTTCTTTTGTTTGTGTCATTCCCTCTTTCAAGATCAATCATTTTTGACCTATTGAAATTGTCGGTAAAAAAGAAATAATTGTCGGCTAAGAACAATCCCGTAATTCTAAATTCGGGGTTTAATTGAAAGTTTAAAGGATTTGGATTAAAAGGAGTATATACATTCGGAGTTTTTACTTCGTATATTTTTTCAATAACTCCGTTTACATACCCTTCTTTATTCTTGAACCACCTGTACACTCCATGAAATCCTCCATCGTTATAATTGCAAAAGATAACTGTTGTTTTTCCTAAGTCCTCAAATGCCCCGATACACTTATTGAATCCAAGAGGTAATTGAAATGTTACCGCTACATTACTTGGAATGTTTGTTACTGTACCGCTATTGGTAGTAGTTCCGTTAAAACCATTATAGATACGCTGATAGTTACCCTGTTTTATTGCACGCGGGTCGCTGTCGTTATCCATAATGCCCGTAAAAAAGGCTGTGTGTTTTAACTCTTTCAAATTTGAGTATATTGTTTGTATTGTAATAGCTCTCTTACCGCTTTTCCTATGCTTTCTGAATTGTATATAAGGTCAAACTCTCCCTCACTCACATCGTCATAAAGATAAGTAGCCCCTCTTGTAAATTCAACACCCATTTGGTTATTCTCCTGATCGTAACCAATAGACCTTACTGATTTTGATCTTACAAATACCCATTTCATACATAGCCGAGTGCCACCCCTTTTGGAGATTGCATAAATCCTGCGTACATCTTGTCTATAAATTCGTCAATAGTTACCTGATTGCAGAGTTTTTTATAGGTTTGATATTCTTTAAGATAATTTTCTTCGGCTCTTACCTTCTCGCTCAGGCTTGCGGTGCTGTGTTCGGCAAGTTGCCAATGAACATAATTTCTTATTGGTTTTAATGCTTTTGTTTCTATTAGTGTCGCGCCTCCGTCCGATCCGTTGCTCACATACTCCAACATCATTTCAACCATAGGCACGTTTTGAAAAACCATGTTTCTTGACTTTTCATCTATCTTAAAATACCCAAGTGAGTTCCACCCGCCACCAAGAGAAAAAAACTCTCCGACATATTGCCCTGACCTGTAATGAGAAGCCCAATTAAAATAAGTTCCGTTAAAAGAATCAAGCGCAAGCGATCCTCCGCACGTAACCATTTGAGCTACTTCTATCCCGCATTCGTTTTGTTTCGGAAGCGGAATTTTATCGTTATAGGTTAATGTGTAGGGTATTCCTCCTATGATAATGGCTACTTTGGTAAAGAACTCATAATCTACGGGTAATTCCGCAAGCCCCGCCTCATTAGGTATGAAGTAATGCACCGATACTTTAGGGGAAGCCTTGAATGCAAGATCAGAATAACCAAGCAGCGCATATTCCATGTATCGAAATAAATTCGCTGTGGAAAAATCCTGCCGATCTACCTGAACATATCTTACTACTGCTGCTAAATTCGTCATGCGTTCGGGTCTCCTGTGTTAGCTGTGTGTACTTTCGTAAGTTTCATTTCACCAAGTAATTTGCAAACTCCGTCAATGAACATTGCGGGTTTGGAAGGCACTTTAAATTCTTCGTCCATTGTATAGCCGTTTGTTCCGCAAAATATTTTTACTTTAATGCAAATTCCTGTTTGAGACTTCCTGATGTTTGGAAAGATTATTTTAGAACCCTCAATATAACATATCTGTCTGTCGGCTGTTTTGCCTGATTCCATATTGGAATATACCTGATAAGAAATATTAGGTATCATATACCAAGAACTTGTTGTTTCTTCTTTTCCGCTTACCCATTGAAGCCCTGCATTGCCTCTTAATTGTACCATGCTCGCGGGGATATTAGAATAGGCTACTTCCGCGCAGTCGTTCCATAGAAGAAAGGGATAAAATACTTTTATGAAATCGTCCGTAATCATATTTCCCGCTTCTACATAGTCGTTAAGCATAGTTTCAAGCATTACATCCATGTAACGCTGAATAATCCTGTCGTCAAATTTAACAGCTACCGTTCTGTCGGGTATACCTCCCGTTAGACGTGTCCTGATACTCGATATGTATTGATTTTTGGTCATACTGATAGCGCTTGCAATCTTTCTTGGTAAACCTGTTTTGTCATCCAAACAAAACCAAATCTTGTTTTTCTTTTAATGTCATTCATAGCCCCAGACACTCCGGTCTTACCAAAGTGTCTGTCTATGTCTGCAACGGAATCCCATTCATTTACAAACGAATAATCTTTGTTTAGCTGAATTACTATTTTTGATCCAAAATGATTCTTTCCAAACACTCCCCTAAATGGGGCTGTCCTTGTTTTTATAATATGAAAAGCATGAAGAGCATTTTCAGAATAAGTCACCCACTCAAGGTTTGTATAATGATTGTTTTTCGGATTGCCATCAATATGATTTACGCATGGTTTATTTTCAGGATTTGGGTGGAATGCGCCACAAACCAACCTATGAATCTGAATTAACCGAATGTCTCCATTTATTTTTGTCAATTTAAAACGACTGTAACCCTTTTTATCAGGCTTTGCGCTCATTATAATATCTTTATTATGATTATTATTCCAAGTTTTTCTTGCCAGTCTTTTTACCCTCCCAAAACTACTTACTTCATAAAGACCTTCGTATTCAATAATTGGTTTCCAGATTTCATTTTCCATTTTCTATGTGCCCGCTATGTTTTTTTGATCGTAAAGTTGTTGTAGCCAATACTCACGAGTATGAATCCCTATTCCGGCAAGTTGAATACAGGCTAATTCAGGAAGTAGTATTTCAGGTAATTCTATGTTTACACTTGTGGCGGGATCATACACCGCTATTCCATTTACTATGGTATAGCCCCACTTTGCTGTTTTTGGATAGCGTAAGTATCTTAAATAAACTTCTACGATTTGTTGAGGCTCTATTTCTACCTGATTGTTTCCGATAAACTGACCGTAAGCGTGTTCAATATCGGGATATAAATTAGCATCGGTAAATAATTGATTCCATTGCGAATTATTAACAATGGTTATTTCTTCGTTTATTTTTATACTTGACAATTCAGGCTCGCATTTACTGTCTCCTGTTTGAAAGCCTTCGGGTACATTTACACACACGCATTTATTACATCCGCAATGATTGCAAACCACTTCCTTTTTTTTAAAATACTGATACGTTAAGGATTGAAGATGAAGGTAGTCTGGCGGGAGAGTAATCACTCCGTCTGTTGTTGGTAGTTTTACCTTAAGATTTATTTCGGAGTTGGCTATGTAGTCTTTTATAGCCTGATTTCGTTCATTACCAAGATAAGGAAGTGTTGCCCATTTGGGCTTTCCGAAATACTGTTCTATTAAAGAGTTTACATTTTGTGGTAAAACGGAATTAAAATCCGAAGGCTTGAAGTCTGCCCCTGTCTGATCCTTGTTGGCAAGAGTATCGCAATATATTTTGAACCTGTTGACGTTAAACATATCATATCGAAATTCTCTTATTCACAACATACAATACTCCACCGATATTCTGAAATTCAATAAAGTCGTTCTTTGTTCCGTTTATTATATAGGCTGCCGCATCCCCTACAAATAGTCCTGCCGAACCGGGGGCAGGCGTAGTTACGAAAGTCGCTGTTAGTCCTGAAGCAGGTCTGAATACAAACGGCTGTGAAGTGGGAGGATTAGTTACGGAGTAAATGGCTTCGGTCGAACTTAATGAGGTCAATGCCATTTCTCCCACATACCTGTTTGTAAGAGTATATGGTATCACTCCACCATTTGGCGTTACAGTAGCAGGAAAATTAGAATAAGCCGAATTTATTACCCTGCTTCTCAGGTTGGCGGCAAATGTCACGCCCTGCGCTTTGTTTGTAGCAAGGTATGTGCCTTCAAAACTTAAAAATTCAAGTACAATATTGTTGTTTATAATATTACTTATAAATGAGTAATAATTTAAGGTTATGTACTGAAAGTAACAACCACTATTAAAAGTGTTGTTTCTTACCGAACTTTGAAAAGAGTTTATGCCTGAAATTGAAAGAGCCGAATTAAATACGTTTTCAGTCCATGTACCCCCGTTTAATATTGTTTCGGATATTTGAGTGCCGTCTAATGTGTTTGTTCCGAAAGTCAAGTTGTACATATTACAACTCGCTATTCTTCCGTTATTTACAAGAACATTATCGGTAACGCTTGAATCTAATCCAAACTCATTATTAGTTATTGAGCTATCTGCGCTTATGGTATTGGAAAAGAAAGACCTTCCTGCAAAAATATTTCCAGAGATAGTGCCTCTGCTATTTAAGATACTTATGCTCACTCCTGTTTTTACAGTGTTTTTAGCGAATGTACCCGCGTTTCCAGATAAATTGCATAGCGCATCAATACACGTATTTCCATATACAAAGTTATTACCCCATTGGAATACAGATATTGGATCAATGTTTCCATTGGTAGCTCGGTAGTTTTGTGATCCTCCTACCCTGTTGTTATTCGGATCAATTCTTAAAGGAAATATATTATTAGGATAGTCGTAAGTAACCGAATCGCAAGCTAATATATATCCGTTTGTTAATGCTTTTCCAAGTACCTGCCAATTGGTAGTGTCGGTGTCAGGCGTTGTTCCTGCTACGCCCGTTAAAGATAAGTAATGCAGATCGCCCCAAATGGTTACGTAATTTGCTGCGGGTACTGCAATTGAATTATACCATACCCCTATATTGCCCAAATATCCCGTTACTCCTGAATAGTCTCCTACATTTTGAAAGTCGGGATTATAAAATATCGCTTCTCCCTTTTCTTCTAATGTATTGGAATTGGCTGCCGAGATAATCAATCCTGCGTCTGCGGGAGTTCCCGTACTCACCAAATATTTACAGCCTGTTGATAATCCGTTTGCCGCTATTCTTGTGTCTAAGTCGGTTTTTGATAATACATTGATACAGCCCGATTTTGTGCTTCGGGATATTTCGGTAAAAGTTCCTCCCGTAGAATCAGCAAAGGAATATTTAAGAACTATGTTTGTTCCGAGTATTCCCGTGGTAGTAAATGAATCGTTATTATTAAGATAAATATTCGCGTTGGGATTGCTTGAAACGGTGCTTGCGTTTGGTTGCGATACTATGGTGGTTAGTTGACTGTCAGTTGCAGCGCAAAGTATCAATAAATCCCCGTCCACAAAACCTACCGAATTAATGTAAACTAAGTAATCAGAGGCGGCAGCGGCTTCGTTGGTTAATTTTATCTGTGTAGTATTGGCGTACCTGTTTACTGAATTAAGTCCGTCAGAGGCTATTGTAAGTGATAGTGTAGGATTTCCTACTTCCGTTCCCCTTACGGTAATGTATTTTGTGATGTCTATTGATCCTGTCAGGTCGTCTGCAAGAGCATCAATATTTGAGTTCAGGTAATAAAATCTTCCGAATTGTACATCATATACCGTTGCTGCGGGCGCACCGTCTTTAAAATCAGTTGTAGTAGAGGTGATGGTTCCTGAGCTTGCCGATACTGTTGGTGTCCATCCATTGCTTATTCCACCGCCCTTTTCGGGTTCTATTAAGGTTATGACATTAGCGTTTACCTCCGCTACATAATCAAGTCCTGTTGCGGGAGTAAAATTATTTATGGCTGCGGCTAATCGTGCTGCTTCGGTACTTGTGTTGCTTGTCAGTACGTTTACATTTCCTGCTATCTGATTAACTCCGTTTATTGTTACTGCGGTAAAAGCTCCCGTAGCGGCTACGCCCGTTATGGTGATAGTGGCTACTGCGGATCGGTTAGCAGCAATGGGAGCGTTAGCCGCGCCCTTCTGCAACATATCTCTCACGCCTTCTGGCGTGTTGGCTCTTACACAGGTAATGGTGTTGTCTTGCAGGGTTTCATAAATGAACCCCGTGCCTGTGCCTAAATTATTTATTGCTACTGTTGCCATTTTATGTTACTGCTTGCACTCTTACATGGACTACGTATGTTTGTTCCTGATTTAAGTCACCAAATCTTAGTATCTCTCCCTGTACAGGATTGTACAATCTTACGGCTATTTTATTTCCTTTACCTGTTCCATCGTCTTCTATCCAAGGAATATTAGCCTCGATTGTGTTTTGGGTTTTTATTGCTGTTATGAAATTTCCAAGACTTGTTTCGGTGAATACGTTATTTACCTGTGCGTTTGCCACAAAGGTTTGTACAGCCGTAAAAAAGTCAGCGTATATAAAACTAACCACATCTCCATCACTCACGGGATTTGTGTACCATGCAATAGTATGGTTCGAAAAATCATCTACTATCGCAAGTTGGGGGTCAGTAAATATTTCTTCCATTGTAACCTCCCATGCCGTAGATACAAAAGCAATTGTCACTTTTATAACTGCAAGATTTTGTACATACGGAATCGGCCTTGACGTTCCTACTGTGTATGTAATTGTCTTTCCGTCAGGGCTTACCGTAGTGGCTACCGTTATCGGGCTTGTGCCGTTTACAATATAGGTCTTTGAACTTATCTGATCTATAATTGTTTGGCTTATTTCCACGTGAAACACGGTGGTGTTTCCGATTACATCCGATGTTACGGTTATGCTTTGGTCGGGCGAATCCACATCATAAAAATTATTTTGTGGTACAATTGCGGGAATTGGGGTAGGGCATTCATCCCCTCCGCAAGCACATTCTCCGCATCCCGATATTTCTTTTATCTGCGCTATGGCTGCGGCTGCTTTATCAAGACAACCCGCTTGTACATAAGCCGCATAGAAAGTAAGATTCATCATTATGGGCTGAATCTTTTCTTCCATTAATTGACTTGCTGAAACAGGATTGGTTAATAATAATCTTTGGTATCTTTTTTTAATATTATCCAAACAACATAAAAGCGCATTCAAGTTTACATCGCTGAAAACTAAAAACTCGGTGCATCCAGAAACCACATCTATCACCTGCCAATTCAGCCCCGTAGCAGTAGTTACAAATTGATACGTAACTACCGATACTATTTTTACTCCCCATGTTCCCGTAGTTATGTTCTGATAAACATTGGTGGCAAGAGAGGTAGATATTGGAGGAAGGTTAAGAGGAGGTATTTGGGCATTACCGGGTGGTGAGATAGTGTGTACCCTTGTCATGGTTACTATCTGACCTCCGTAATTAGTTACGTCAATAGACGTAATGTTGCTCGCGGGAAGGTTTATCCGATAGGATATTTCAGCATTTGGCGGTGTCCATGTATATTCATACGCGCTTGAAACTTCTGTGGAGAAGTCGGTTCCGAACTCGTCTAAATATTGGTATTGCGCTGTTACAGAATATGTTCCAAAAGCTAAATTTCCATTAGCCTGTAATGGTAGTGCTATGGTATTGGAGTTGTCGGTAGCAGGATAAATTATGTCGGCTACTGACCCGTTTATATTATCATAAACCGTTATGGTTCCTGATACAGAGGTAAAGGTTAATCTTAAAAAAATGCCAAAGTTGCTATACCCTGCCGTTATTAATGCTGCAATGTCCGTTGTGTCGTGGACAATCAGCTTGCTTGGCGTACTGTTTTTGTCAAGTATTGACGTGTACGAAAATGTGGATGCGGGTATTTGTGGCATCTATCATTATGCGGATTTCAATGTTTTGTCGCACGCTCTTTCTATTTCATTTACCATATCACCCGCTTTGTTTGATAACAAAAAGTTGGTGAGTGCTTCAAGTGGGCGTTCGCTTGTTGTTGCTGTACAGATAAATTTAGGGTCTTTGTCAGGATCAGGACTGAATTTCCATGAACCCTGAAATCCTTCCTGTGGTTGCTCGGTATCAAAGTAAAGAATTTCCATTGACCTTGCTTTTTCAATAGTTGTTAAAGCAATAACTTCTTTTCCCTGAAATATGTTTTGCGCGTGTCTTGGGTATGCCTGAATAAACCTTATGATTCCTGTTTTTAAAAGAGAGATTTCAGTAGGGTATTCTTCTGATGTTTTGTTTTCTAAAACTTCTTCTCTTAGTTCAAAGAACTTTTCACGGATTTTTGCGTCCTTTAAGATTCCCTTAGCCTTAGCAATGATTTCGTTGTCTTTCATTCCCATTGCCTTATTAATCATTTTCCACATTAACTCGGTTTCGGTTTCGGCTTTTTCAGCAACGTTCTTGCGTTTGTATAAGCAGATCAATTTTCTACCCTTATTATAAGCTACTCCATCTCCATACCACGGAGCATGAGTTAAAAACCAATTTAATTCCTGATCCGTGCAAGTCTGGCTTCCCTCAAGCATATACCCATCGGTTATCATTAACATTTGCGGAGTGTGAATGGTCATGTTTCCACGGCTCGGATGCGGTACAGTTCCTCTTGAATACTGAACGGTGTGCGCTCTTTTTGATTCATTTCCTATTGCAAAAAAAGCCCTGTATTCAGTAGGTACGCCCACGTCAGGGCATTGTATTCTTTTATTGGCGTAATCAAATCTGATCTTATGAGGATCAATAGCCCATGTATGGGGCGCGGTGTATTTTTTTACCTGATTTTCAGGTATGGTAAACTGCTCTCCGTTGACGTATAACATATTTTATAATTTAAAGTTTAAAGAAAGGGCTGCCCTGTTGCAGCCCTATATTGCTAACTACATGAACCTTATACTCCTGTGGCAGTAACCATGTTGATACCGCCCACATGAACAGAAGCTATTTGTGACTTATACCACAAAGTATTCTGATCTTTTGATTGCGTGTGCTGACCATTGGTTGCGCCCATTAATGTTCCTGTTTCACCCAAACGAGAATAGCCATCCATCGCTTTGTAATACATACCGAAGTATGGGATTTTGTTGCCCGGTGATTTTGGGTCAGGTTTTGTTCCGATTGGACAGAAGAATGCAAAGTTGTTTCCATTGTACCCCTGCGCACCACGGCCCTGCGGATCATTGAAACGGAAGAAAGTATTTTTGCAATATACGCGGTTGTTTTTTTCAAGGTATTGGAAATCCACTTTTACCGCTTTGCCTGATTCTCCCAATTGGAACAGGTCTGATTCTGCCTGTTGAGTTACGTAGTCAATTTGGGTGAACTGAAAGTAGTCTTTCATTGCATTGGTGAACTCATTACTGAAGTTATTGTCGTTGCAGATCATAAAGTATTTAGGGGCATAATTCTGCACCAAAATAGAATCAATCTGGTCAAAGAATAGAGGATTGAATAATCCAATAGGGTAGTTAATTTCTGTTCCTGTGCGTTTTGCGTATGGCAGTACTCCTTCTGTTTTGTAATCAATTGCGCTGTACGCTGCATCAATTAACATGGGGTTGTTGTTGCCCGGCCCTTCCCAAAGCGCATTGTCTATATCAAGAGCGTGCAGAAAATCAAGAACCTCCTGATTCATTGCGCGATAACCTGAAATTTCCTTACCCATTGAATCTTTTGTTATCCACAATTGATTCGTAAGCATATCTCCGTCAATCGCCATTGTGTTCCAGATGTTCTGTGAGTACCAATAATCCTGTAATGAACCTACGGTCATTGGTTTTGGAATGTCTGAACCGGCTGCGTGAACGTTTGATTCCGTAATAAGAATCGTTCCCTGTGTGTAGGAGGCGTTGGTTAAAGCTACATTTGGAGGATCAACGCGGAAGAAAATTGTTACCGTTGATGTGCCTTCGCCTGTGATGTTGTAAATTGTTCCTGTTACATTGTTGTCAAAGTTTGGCATTACCAAGCATTGACCTATAATAGCAGGCTGGTAATAGTATGGTGTAGAACCCCATTGAGGGAAGTTTGGAGCGAGTGCGCCCAAGATAAGATCGTTTGATCCCGCTGTGGTATCAAGAACGAAAGAATACTGTGCCGATACGCCAGGTGAGGCAGCCGTTACAGTTGTTAATGGGCCGGCTACATTTAAAACAGCTCTCATTCTGTCCTGCATATAATATGTTCCGTGATTTTGGGTAACGGCTTTTGTCATTCCCAAGTTTTTCAGGATTTGGTATTGCGGAAGCCCCTGCGCTCCATATATTTTAAACCATGTATTTTCTACTTCTGGTCTGTCTAAGTTGAAAGGTGATAAGAAACGCTCCTGCGCTATATTCGCACCGCGTGTTATATTGTTTGCCATTTTTTTTAGGTTTTTTTAAGTTTACATTCCTGCTTCCTTCATTTTTCTGAACATACTTTCGGGAGATTCCCATTGTTCTCCATTTGCAGAGGAAGCCTGTTTGTCTGCATTTGAATTTAACCCTGATGGATTGTGTTTAAAAGTCAGTAACTCTTTGGCTACGTGTACACTGTACGCTGTCAAAATCTTTTCACCGTTATTAGCCCAAAACGAGTCTCTTCTCATTTGTTCTATCGCAGCTAAAGCCTTTTGATCGTCAGGAGATACCTGAATGTCCCTGTCAGCTAAATAGTCGTAAACTTCTTTATTTATTTTCTCAAGATTTTCCTTTGGTGTGTTGAACTCAAAAGTGCCAACGCTCATTTTTGAGTAGTCGGTCATTTTAGCTATTACGGGCTGTAATGCTTTTTCTACCTGTTCGGGGGTGGTTTTTGGCGGAGCGGGTTTTACCTCCATTGCCTGCGCCTTGTATTTTAATACGATTTCTTTTGCGCCACGCTGGTCGGCTTCCATCAATGCCTCTCCCAATTGTTTTTGCGCTCTTATAGAAGCGTTTTGTCTTTCTGCATCCGCTTTTTCTTCTGGAAGCATTTCGTCATTAATCGCAATTTCCTGTAAATTGAGTTTGTACCTGTCTTCTACAATCAGTTTTGCGCTTGCCTCACTTATACCATCCCTAAGCATCATTCCTTTTATTAAAAGGTCTGTTTTTGCCATTTTGTCGGGATCAGTACCATATACGGAAAAGAAAACGTCTTTTGGGACGTTGTTTTTCTTTGCCTCGTTGTACTGTTTTACTTCATCATCAAAAAACGGATTGTAGTTTTCCAACTCCTGTAATTTGGATTGAAGTTTTTCGTATTCTTCGATTCTTTTTTTTGCCTCTGTAAGAGGAAGATCAATTCCGAAAATAGCTTTCAGGTCAACCGTTGAATCATTTTGTGTTGTGGAAGATTCTCCGAATTTTATAGCTTCGGTTACGGCTGTTGCATCGAGTGTTGCGGTGACTTCCTTCTGGGCTGTCGTTTCAACAACGGGAGCAGCGTTTGATGGCTGCTCTGTAACAGGCGTATCAACAGGGTTATTAGGATCAACTACTTGAAAACCTAAATTGGCTGCGATATTCGCTTCTGTCAAATTATTCATGTTGAAAACTTTTGTTTACGGGTACAAAAATAACAGGCAGAGTAATTACTTTAGCGGTTAAACTAATCGGGTTAAACCTAAATGACCAAAAACAAAGAGATTGACAAAACCTATAAAGACGTACTAAATCAGCTTGCATCTAACGTCAAGTATATACGAACAAAAAAGTTAAAGGAAAGTCAGGAAGCCTTCGCCCACAATTGCGGAACAACCCTGAAAGTTATTTCATGGTTAGAAAGGGCAAAAGGAAGTGACGTACATACAGTTGCAAAAATAGCTGTATATACCAAACAAACTGTTAGTCAGCTGTTCGGTTAGGCTACTGCCAATGCAAGGATTGCCGCTGCGGTTTGAGAGCAATAGAACTGCTCGTCTTTTCCGCTGTCAGGTAATGGTCTGATAAAAACCGAATAAATTGAAGTGTCATCTGGATCAGAAAAACTTTGAACCCTCCAATCGCCCGTTGCAATAGGAACTACAACTGTTTTTGCAGTGCCTGTTGGTTGAACAAAGTTTTTGTAGCCTGTGCGTGTATATTGTCTGCGCACTACTAATGAAATTGCTGTTGCCATAATTTTTAATTTTATATTCTATATTTTTTATTATCTATAATTCAAAAGTATGAAAAAACAAATATCATTTTTAACTTCAGGTAAAGCTGGGGATATTTTAGCCGCTTTGCCGGGGATTCGTAATATCACCGATAAGGCAACTATTTACATCCGGCTTGGTGTGATTTCCATTGTTCAAAAAAACTCTCAAATGGTAGAAGAAACCGAACTGTTTAATATGGATTTGTTTGAAATGATTAAACCATTATTAATGGCGCAGCCTTATATTGAATCGGTTGAGGTGTATGAGGGTCAGCATATTGATTATAACCTTGATATTATACGGCAGCAAAAAATATCCATTCCTTACGGCTCGCTCGCCCGTTGGTACTTTTATGCTTTCCCTGAAATGGCTTGTGACTTGTCTGTGCCTTTTATTACCTGTGAGGACACCGATACAGCCCTTATGGTTAAGGATCACTTACTTATTAATCTCACTTCCCGTTATCGTAATAATTGGATAAACTACGAGTTTTTAAATGAAAGGTTTTTAGATACCCCGATTTATTTTTTAGGCACGGCAGGGGAGGCGCAGGATTTTGTTGATCGGGTTCCGAGAGCAAAGTGGTTACAGGTAGATGATTTTTTAGATATGGCAGTTGCTATTAAAAACTGTAAGCTGTTTTTGGGGAATCAATCGCTTCCTTATTGGATAGCCGAGGGGTTAAAAGTTCCAAGAGTTTTGGAGGTTTGCCCGTTTGCCCCTAATTGTATTGGGGAGGGAAGCGGGTTTTATGATTTTCATACGCAATCCGCTTTGGAGTTTTATTTGAAAAACCTTCTTTAATCCCATAGTAAGTTTTTCCCTGAACAGGGGTTCCTTTCCTGTTTGGTTTGGTGCTTTGTTATTCTCTACACCACTCAGCCGATATACCATCCCGTCCCAGTGCGGGTAGGTT